>Ga0307378_10001514_pt1 | contig 37585 bp, 34 predicted proteins | sample UN1MG_FD_202238 | JGI IMG/M metagenome (GOLD analysis project Ga0307378, IMG submission 202238) | Soil microbial communities from Risofladan, Vaasa, Finland - UN-1 | ecosystem: Environmental > Terrestrial > Soil > Coastal area > Acid sulfate soil | place: Finland: Risofladan, Vaasa | collected...
GCGTGCTTTCGACGGCGCCGTCGTCGCCGATTCGCTTCAGGGTATCGACCAGCGCGACCGCGGGTACCGCGCCGTCGGCCGTCGCGAGCGCCGCCAGCAGGCGGCGCACCAGCGCCCGCGTCGCCAGCGGGCGCGCCGCGTCGTGGATGAGGACCGCGGCGTTGGGGGAGGCGAGTGCCGCGGCCGCGGCCAACCCCGCGGCGGCCGAGTCGCGCCGCGCCGCGCCGCCCGCGACGACGGCCCGCACCTTTTCGAAGTCGTAGTCCGACGCGAGCCGGCGTAGCTTTTTTTCGGCGCCCGGCGCGGCCACCGCCACCACCGCGTCAACTTCTTCACATTCCTCGAAGAGGGCCAGGGCGTAATATACCAGAGGGCGCCCGCCGAGGGGCGCGTAAATTTTGTCGCCCCCCGCCATGCGGCTGGAGGAGCCGGCCGCCAGCAGCACGGCCGCGACGCGTACCGCTTGTCGCTTTACGTCTCCCACGGCTCAGCTCGGGCCGGAGCTTACGTAGTCCTCGGAGCCGGGTATCTTGCCGAAGATCATGCGCCCGGCCGCGGTTTGGAGTACGCTCGTTACGAGGACGTCGAGCCCTTCGCCGATGCGCGGCCGGCCGTTCTCCACCACGACCATCGTCCCGTCGTCGAGGTAGCCGACGCCCTGGCCGGCCTCCTTTCCCTCTTTCACTACCTGCACCGCCAGCATCTCGCCGGGAAGGACGACGGCCTTGAGCGCGTTGGCCAGGTTATTCAAATTTAGAATCTTTACGCCCTGGAGCTCGGCCACCTGGTTCAGGTTGTAGTCGTTGGTCACCAGGCTGGCGTCGAGGTCCTCCGATAGCCGGAGCAACTTTTCGTCCACCGTCGGTACGTCGGCGTACTCCTTGTCCAGTATTTCGACGCGGGCGAGAGCGGACTTTTGGATCTTGTTCAATATCTCCAAACCGCGCCGGCCGCGATTGCGTTTGAGGGGATTGGACGAATCGGCTATGAGCTGGATTTCCTTCAGAACGAATCGCGGGATGACGACCGTCCCCGGTAGGAAACCGGCCTCGATGACGTCGGCGATGCGCCCGTCTATGATGACGCTGGTATCGAGTACGTTGAGGATCGTACCGCCGCCCTGCCGAGTCCCGAGCGAAGCGAGGAGGGGCAAGTCGCGGAGTTTGGCCGCCCCCAACATCGTCCCGGTGTAGCCGCAGACCAGTACGATTAAGACGTACAGGTATTCGGGCGCCTCCACCGTTTGCGATAGGGCGTAGGCGAGGAGGTTCCCGCCGATGAGGCCCGCGATGAGGCCTAACGTCGCCGCCACCAGCGTTTGAACCGAGTAACGCTCCAACAGGATTTCGACCAGGACTATAAGGCAGCCGACGGCGAAGCCGAAGACCACTCCCCAGAAGGGCGCCGATTCCGCCTTGGATATGAAAGGCGCGAAGAAGTAGCCGACGACCGACGTCGCGGCTATAAGTAGGAATCTTAAAATGTGGAGCATTTCGCTTTGCGGTCGGCCCCGTTAGGTCGAAAACAATTCGTACGCCAGGCGGCGCGCGATTCCCGCGTCGAAACCGCGGCGCGCGAGAAACGACGTAATCGCCGCCCGGCCCTTCCGTTCACCTTTGGCCCTAAACGCCTCGCGGCGGGGAGCGAGCGCTCGCCTCGCCAGCGCCTCCTCATCCTCGTCGACGTTTTCGGCGAGCGCCGCCTCTACCGTTTCGGGGGCGACGCCCTTGGCCGCGAGCTCCGCCCGCAGCGCGCGACGGCCTTTGGGTTTGAGTCGCACGCGGTCGCGCACCCAAGCGCCGGCGAACGCCCCGTCGTCCACCAGGCCGCGGCTCGTCAGCAGCTCGACCGCGGCGTCTACGATGTCGCCTTCGTAGCCGTACCGCCGGAGGCGTTCTTCGAATTCGTGCCGGCTTCGCAGGCGGGAACGCAAGTACCTCAGCGCCCGGGCGTACGCGCCGTCCACCTCGGCGGCGAAGGCCATACGCCGCAACTCGTCTTCCGCGAGCTCTCGGCCTACCTCCAACCCTAGGTCGCGCGCGGCCGCCGCCGACAGCCCCACCGCGAACGCGCCGTCGACGAATACCGATACCCGGTCGGGGCGGCGTTTTTGGCGCTCGAGGGCCGTTATCGTGGTCACGTCGGCGTTATTGGTCGGAGGCGGGAGCGTCTTCCCCCGCCGGCGGGCTTTCCGGGGCTCTTATTCCCAGTTCAGTCCGCAGCGTCGCCTCGAGCTCCCGCGCGAGTTTCGGGTTTTCTTTTAAAAATTTTACGGCGTTGGCGCGGCCTTGTCCCAACCGCTCGTCGCCGTACGAATACCACGTCCCCGACTTCTCGACGATGTTGCGCGCCGCTCCCAGGTCCAGCATATCCCCCAGCGCCGATATCCCCTCGCCGTACACGATATCGAACTCGGCCTGGCGGAACGGCGGCGCCACTTTGTTCTTCACGACCTTGACGCGGACGCGGTTGCCAACCGCGGTGTCGCCCTCTTTAATGGTGGCGATGCGCCGGATGTCGAGCCGGACCGACGTATAGAACTTGAGGGCGTTCCCTCCCGGCGTCGTCTCCGGGTTGCCGAACATGACGCCGATCTTTATGCGAATTTGATTGATGAAGACCACGATGGATTTCGTGCGCGAGATGACGCCGGTCAACTTCCGCAGAGCTTGCGACATAAGCCGGGCCTGGAGCCCCATGTGAGCGTCTCCCATCTCCCCCTCCAGCTCGGCGCGGGGCACGAGCGCCGCGACGGAATCGATGACGACCACGTCTACGGCGTTCGACCGGACCAGCTGCTCGACGATGTCGAGGGCTTGCTCGCCGGAGTCGGGCTGCGAGACCCAGAGCTCGTCCACGTCCACGCCCAGGGTGCGCGCGTACTCCAGCGGGAAGGCGTACTCCAAGTCCACCAGCGCCGCGTGGCCGCCCAACTTCTGCGCCTCGGCGATGAGGTGCAGCGCCAGCGTCGTCTTGCCCGAAGCTTCCGGCCCGAAGATCTCGACGATGCGGCCTCGCGGAATGCCGCCCACGCCCAGCGCCGCGTCGAGGCTCAGGCTCCCCGTCGGGACGACGTCCACGTTGGCCCGCGATTTATCGTCGCCCACGCGCATCAGGACCGTCTCGCCGTATTTTTTCTTTATCCCGTCGACGGCGTGTTGTAACGAAACGTCTCTTTCTTCACCTGCGGTCGCCATATTTTCTCCCCGGGCAGAATGTGGAAATATCTTTTACCGCGTATATTAACATAAAACACGCGCTTCGAAAAACCGTTTAATCGCCGCCCAGGCGCCAACGCCCGATTTCCTCGTATATCGAACCCTCGGGCGTAAGGGTGGATTTGACCAGCGCCACGGCCTCGAGTTGCTCCGCCGGCGCGGCGAATCCGTCGAGCTGCTCGATCTTCCGGGCCGCCGTCGCCGCGGCCCCGCGGGGTTCTTTGACCCGGCCTATCGTGAGGTGCGGTTTGAAAGGCCGCTTCTCGCGGGCGAAGCCCAGCGGCTCGAGCGCCTTATCCACCGCCGCCGCCAGCGCCCCCGCCGCCGCCGCGCCCTCGCCCAGGCCGACCCATAGAACGCGCGGCGCCCGGGTGTTGGGGAAGCAGCCGCAGTCCGACAGCGAGAGCGCGAACGGCTCGGCCGCGGCCGCGACCGCCGCCAGCGCCTCCTCAACCTTCGGTACCAGTTTCTCCTCGACTTCACCCAGGAACTTCAACGTCAGGTGGACGTTTTCGGCCGGGACCCACCGCACGCCGCCGCGCCGGCCGCTTTCGCACGCGTCGGCCAGCGACGCCCGGTGGCTCGCCGGGAGCTCCGCCGCTACGAATAACCTCACCGCTTCTCTCCTTTCGCGCGCAAACGCAGCCGCAACATGTCGAGGGCGTGCTGCGACGCGCGGAGGCGGACCCAGCCGCGGCCGCCGCCGAAGGAACGCGTATCGCTCGTCGTCCGGCCTTCCTCCGCCAGCGCGAACCACGTCGTGCCCACCGGTTTCTCGGGTGTGCCGCCGCTCGGGCCGGCGACGCCGGTCACGGCCAACGCGTACGTCGCGCCGAAGCGCGCCCGCGCCCCCTCGGCCATCTCGCGCGCCGTCTCCTCGCTCACCGCACCGCGGGTCGCGAGCGTCGCCGCCGCGACGCCCAACAGGTTTACCTTCGCCTCGTTGGCGTACGAGACGACGCCGCCGACGAACCAGCTCGAGGCGCCGGCGACGTCCGTCACGCGCTTGGCGATAAGGCCGCCGGTGCACGACTCCGCCAGCGCGAGCGTCTCGCCCCGCGCGTCCAACGCTTCGCCCACTACCTGCTCGAGCGCGGCGCCGTCTTCGCCGAAGAGGTGGGCGCCGAGCGCTTCGCGGATGGCTTTTGCGACCGGAGCCGCGCGCTCGCGAAACGTCTCCTCGTCGGGCGCGGCGCCCCATATGCGGAGGTTTACCTGGGCCGTTTGCGGGAGATAGGCGAGGTGGACCCCCGCGGGGACTTCCACGCCCGCCAGCCGCTCGGCCACCGCCGATTCCGGCAGGCCGGTGGCGTGGAGTTGTTTCTCGTAAACCCGCTCTCCGACGTAGCCTTTCTTCTCCAAAAACGGGACCAGGCCGTGCTCGAAGATGTACTCCATCTCGGCCGGCACGCCGGGCAGGAGACACAGTACGAAACCCGCCGGTTCGACGACGATGCCGGGCGCGGTCCCCAGCGGGTTGGCCAATACGTGGGAGCCCGCCGGGACGCGGGCCTGGCCCACGTTGACCGCGGGCATTTCGATGCCGCGTCGTGCGAAGCGCCGCTCGATCTCTTTGAGCGTGGGCCGGTGCAGCACGAGCTCGAGGCCCAGGTGTTTCGCGACCGCGGCCAGCGTGCGGTCATCCTCGGTGGGGCCCAGGCCGCCGGTCATGACCGCGAGGGGCGTCAGCGCGCGCGCCTGCTCGAGCGCGGCGACGATGTCGGCGTCCACGTCCCCCACGACGAGTTGGCGCCGCGTCGCGATGCCGAGCGCGGCCAACCGCCGCGACAGGTACGCGGCGTTGTTGTTAACCGTTTTACCCATCAAGAGCTCGTCGCCGATGGCGATGACGGTCGCGTCCATAATTTCACCTCGGCCTTATCGCAGCTCGAACGCCGGCGGCGGCGCCTGGTGGAAGCGCATCAGCGCCGCGCCTTCGGCCGCGAGTATCTTCCTTTCCTCGTCGCTCTTAGTATTCCGAAAAGCCCACTCCAGCGACAGCTTCGGCGCCTCGACGTGAATGTAGTCGAGGTAAACGTCGCCGTTGCCCAGCGGGTACAGTTGGAATTCGTAACGGCGTTCCTTTCGGCACTCGAAAGCCACCGCCGCCCAGCCGTACGTCCCGGCCGCGGGGAGGTCGGCCGGCATAACGCGGCGAACGGCGACCGGGGCCGGCGGCCGGTCGTCGGGCCGTTCGACTACTACCAGCTCGGCGGCGGGTGCGAAGGGGCTCGCCGGCTCGCATACCGCCATGCGGTAGTTTACCTTTACGGCCCCCCGCGGCCAGTAATAGGGGCCCGCGCGCGCCATCGCGCCCAACGGACCTTGCTCGGCGGTACAGTAAACGGCTCGGCGGTTGCGCGCCCGGTCGTCGAAGACCGGGACGCCGACGTTGTAGTCGAAGGCGTCCTCCTCGAGCACTTGAAAGGTCCACTCGAACGCTTTCTTGGCCGGGATAACCGGCGTTACCCCCCGCCTTAGCATAACGTAGTCGCCGTCGGCGTATACGCAGCCGTACTTCTCGTTTCTCAATAACTTGACGAGGCGTATACGGCTGCGGTGCTCCGAGACGACGGGCGGCGTCTTCCACGGTTCGCCCAGTCGCGCGGTGCATATCACGACCTCGCGCGGCAGCAGCTCTTTTACGTATCGGAATTTATGAGGATGTAGATAGATGCGCCACCGCTCCGAGAAATGGGGTAGGAGGAACATCGACGCCGCGAGCGAGTCGTCTCGGGAAACGAAGCGTGCTACTTTCGGAAAGCGACGCACCCACGGTTCGACGTAGTACCACGACCGGTTGTAGCGAACCCCCAACGGCCCGAACGTCGCCGCCGACGCTACGCCGGCGAATATTAAATACGCCGTCGCGGCCCGCCGCGCCCATCCGACGGACCACCCCTTGCGGCCTACCCACTCTTCGACGCGCCCCCACGCCCGCACGGCGAAGTAGACGAGGAACGGGACCAGCGGCATCACGTACTGGTACTGGATGGCGTAGTGGCTGGGCACCCGCGAGAACAGGGCGTACGTTATGGGCGTGACGTACGCCAGCCATCCCCATCCCGCGGCCGCCGGCAGGAACGCCCACGGCGTCAGCATGTGGAGCAGGTACGCCGCCCGCGCCGGGTCGGCCGCGCGCGCGAGGAAGAACGCCGGGTGACGAAACGCGTATTTGAGAAGGTCCACCGGCGAGCCGGCGACGCCGAAGGTATGCAGGATGGGATTGGAGGCGAGGTCCGTGACGTCCATGAGCTGCGGGTAGATGACGTACGTCGCGGCGAGGAAGTGGACGAGCGAGAACGCGGCGACGAGCGCGCCCCAACGGGTTTGTTTCAACCCCAAGATGATGAACAGGCCCGCGGCGCAAGTGTACAGCGCCAGTTCCTCGAGTAGGAGGGTGGTGAGGAAGAAGCACAGCAGGCCGAGGCGGGGCCTGCCGGCCTCGAAGGCCCAAAACGCCCACAGCACCAGCGCCGGCGCGAACGTCCGCGGATGGAAGTCGTAGAGGGCGACCCAGTGTAACGACGCGAAGAACAGCGGCGACAGCGCGAACGCCAACGCGAGGTAGCGCGAGGCGGTGTGGCGGCGGGCGATGAGGTACGCCGGTACCGCCGCGGACGCCAGGGCTAAGACCTGGAGGACGATGAGCGTGCGCGCGCTCGGAAACGCCAGCGACAGCGGCGAGAGCAGTTGGTTAACCAACGCGACGTGGTTGAGGTGGGGCCGGGCGAAGAGGACCGTCTGGTACAGGAAACCGCCCCGGCCGCCGGCCCAGAAGACGTGGTGTTGTATGCCCAGGTCCACCGCCGGCGCCCAGAACGCGTCGAACTTCTTGTTGGCGAGGTAGATGAAGGTGACGGCGAAGGCCGCGGCCGCCGCGGCCAGCAGGAGCGCCGCCCGGGCGCGACTACGGTCCGGCGCCGCGGGGCGTCTAAACCTCGGCGCGAGCCACGCGACGGCGGCGGCCGCCGCGGCCGCGGCCGCGACGATAACGAGCTGCCCCATTATATCGGCTGGCGCCGGCGACAACGTTCCCCCTTAGGTGAAGACGTTTCCCAGTAAACCGGTCGCGCGGGCGATGGCCCGGGCGGCTTGGAGGATGAGGTTGGCGTATAAGGCCGCGACGACGTCGTCGGCCATTATGCCCCAGCCGCGCGGTAAACGCTGCGACCGCCCCGCCGGAAACGGCTTCAGTACGTCGAAAGCGCGGAAAAGGATGAACGCGAAGACGGCGTACGCGAGGGTCTTGGGTAAAAAGGCGACGGCGACGAAGTACCCCGCGAACTCGTCTACGCACACGCGGCCGGGGTCTTTCTTTCCCCAAACCTCCTCGGCTACGCCGCCGGCCCAGACGGCCGCCGCCGTCGCCGCCGCGGCCACGCCCATTACGACGTAATGGTTGGCCGGGAGGAGCCACCAGTAGACGGCCAGCGCGCCCAGCGTCCCTACCGTCCCGGGCGCCAGGGGCGAGTAGCCGAGGTAGGCCACCGAGGCCACGAACGTCGCGAGCCGCCGCTGTAGTTGTCCCGCCATAAGCTCCCTAACGGACGAAGACGTCCGCCAAGACTTGTCGGTTCTTCCAGAGGTACCACACGCCCGTGATGAGCGTTAGCACGACCGCGACCCACAGCGTGAACGTGATCGCGCCGTCGACCACCGGGTCGAGGGCCCCCGGCCACTCATTTCCCAGCCGGTGGGCCGCGACCGAGTGGCCCAGTATCCCCGCGATGGCCGCCATCTGGAACGCGGTCTTCCATTTGGCGAGGGTGGTGGGGTAGATGTAAATGCCCTTCGCGCCGGCCACGGCGCGGAACCCCGTTATGACCAACTCCCGGACGACGATGGCGAGGACCATCCACAGCGGGACCGCGCCCAGGCCGGCGAAGCTCACCAGCGCCGTAACGACGACGACTTTGTCGGCCAGCGGGTCGATAACTTTACCGAAATCGGTTACGCAATCGAGCCGTCGCGCGAGGTAGCCGTCGAGGACGTCGGTGGCGATGGCGCCTATGAAGATGAAGAACGCCGCCGTGTGGTGTGCGGCCGAGTTCGAGAGCAGGAAAACCAAGAATACGGGCGCGGACAGAATTCGAAGCAAGGTGAGTAGGTTGGGCCAATTAAGCACGGCGCGCCCCCCGGGCCGCGCGCGCCACGAGCTCGTAGCCTTCCCAGCCGGCGATTTCGACGCGCGCGAAACGTCCCGGCGTAAGCTCCCCGGCGTCCGGGATTAGCGTGACGGGGTCGCCCTCCGGCCCTTGGAAGTACGTTCGCCCGACGGCGACCCCTTCCGGCGTAACGCGGTCGACGAGAACGTCGAAAGAGCGGCCGCGGAGCTCGCGGTAGAGCTCGGCCAATACGTCCTGTTGACGCAGCATCAGCTCCTCGCGCCGCGCGGCCGCGGCTTCGCGCGACGGCCTATCCGGCAAGGAGGCCGCCGGCGTCCCCTCTTCCGGCGAGAACTCGAAGACGCCGACGTGGTCGAGGCGCGCCGCCCGGATGAAGTCGGCGAGCAGCTCGACGTCGTCGTCCGTCTCCCCCGGGAAGCCGACGATGAAGCTCGTGCGGAACGCCGCGCCCGGGACCGACGCGCGCACGTGCTCGAGCCGGGCCAGCGCCTCCTCGGGCGTCCAAGCCGGCCGGCCCATGGCCTCCAGCAAATGCGGCGCGACGTGCTGGAGCGGGACGTCGACGTAGTTGACGACGGCCTCGACGTCGGCGAACGCGCCCAGCAGCTCTTCCGTCAGCCGCGCCGGGTGCAGGTAGAGGACACGCAGCCACGGCACGCCGGCGCCGTCGAGCCGCCGCAGCAACGCCGCCAGGTTCAGGCCGCGGCCCAGCTCCTCGCCGTAGCGGCTCGAGTCCTGCGCCAGTAGTATAAGCTCGGCTACCCCTCGAGCCGCGGCGTACTCGGCCTCGCGCACGACGTCGTCGGCGTCGCGCGAGCGGTAGGGCCCGCGGAGCCGCGGGATGGTGCAGAAGGAACAGGGGTGGTCGCACCCCTCGGCGATTTTAAGAAACGATACGTGCGGCGCGGTAAGGCGGGGTCGCTCGGCGACGCCGGCCAGCGGCGGCCGGGGCCGGCCGACGTCGATTACGCGCCGGCCCGACGCGGCTTCGCGTACCGCGTGCGCCAGCCGGGCCGCCGCGCCCACGCCCAGTACGACGTCTACCCGTTCGAACTCCCGGGCGAACGCGTCGGCCGCGAGTTGCGGCCAGCAGCCCGTCACGGCCAGCGTCGCGTCCGGTTTTATGCGCCCCGAAAGCTCGGCCAGTACCCGGCGTCCCTCGTCGCGAGCGGGGGCTATGAAGGCGCACGTGTTCACGAGGACGACGTCCGCGGCCTCTTCGTCCGGCGTCAATTCGTACCCGTCGGCGAGGAGCTCGCCCACCGCTACTTCGGCGTCGACCAGGTTCTTGGCACACCCGAGACTTATGACGGCTAGCGTCCGGCTCACGGACCGTTTTGTTCGTTCACGTCGACGATTTCGACCCCCGGCGGGACGTCGAAGGAGAAAAGGCTCGCCGGCAGGCCCGGGTTGAATTCGTACGCCGAGAACCGGTACGACGTGGAGTTGCGGGCGGCATCGTAGAAGTCGGCGCGCACCGCGACGAGGCGTTCGCGGTCGATCCACATCCGTATCTCGGGGAACGGCGCCGGTTCTCTCTTGGCGTCGAGGTGGAGCTCGTACGTCCCGCCGCCGGTTTCGGCGGCCAGCGCGACGTCGTAGTCGGCCGATAGGTTGTCGAGCGCCCGGGGCAAGTCGGCCAGGTACGAGAGGCCGGGGCCGGCGTAGCGGAGGACCTGGGTGCCGCCGGGGATGTAGACGTACATGTACTCGCCGTCGAAGACGATGGTCTGCTCGAGCGGCTCGCGGAACTCGACGCGCACCAGGTTCGGTTGGCGCGAATAGAGAACGCCGGCGCTCGAGGAGGTCTCGCCCAGGTGGGGCGAGGAGGTCGCCACGACGACGTCGGCCCGGAAGTCGTCCAGCGCTTTGTACCGTTTGGTGACGCGGGCGAGTAGCTCGTCGGCGCTTATCGACGGCGACGCGTCGTAAGGCCAAACCGCCGCGGTCGGAGCCGCGGCGTTCGCGACGAACCAGCATAGGAACGCGAATTTATATAACGTCTTCGCCACCGGGCCCCGGTCCTGCGTCTTCCAATTCATCCAGAGATTTAATGAGCACTTTCCGGCCTTTGGGGCCCTCGTCGGGTCCGACGATGCTGCGGAGCTCCATAACGTCGATCAGGCGGCCGGCGCGGGCAAAGCCGATGCGGAAGCGGCGCTGCAGCATCGAGACCGACGCTTTCTTTTGCGAGACGACGAGGGCGACGGCGTCGTCGAAGAGCTCGTCCTTCTGCTCGAGGTAGGTTCCGCCGGGCGCTTCCGCCTCGTCGGCGACCTCTCGTACGGACGTTAAACCCTGCGGCGCCGGCTGCTCGGCCCAGAACTCGACGACGCGGCCGACCTCGTCCTCGCCCACGTACGCCCCCTGAATTCGTTCCGGCTCGGCGGCGCCGGTGGGGAGGAACAGCATGTCGCCCTCCGGCAGGAGATGTTGCGCCCCCGTGCGGTCGAGGATGGTCCGGGAGTCCACCTGCGACGAGACGCTGAAGGCGATGCGGCTCGGGAAGTTGGCCTTGATGACGCCGGTGATGACGTCTACCGAAGGCCGTTGCGTCGCGACGACGAGATGTATCCCCACCGCGCGCGCCATTTGCGCCAGGCGGACGAGCTGCTCCTCGACCTTGCGCGCCTTTTCGCGGACCATCAGGTCGTTGAGCTCGTCGACGACGACGACGATGTACGGCAGCGGCCGGCCCTCTTCCCCGTCGGTTCCCGCCGGAATCTTCTCCGCCAGTTGGCGGCGGCCCTCGTCCGCGGCGAAGAGTTTATTGTAGGCTTGGATGTTGCGCGCGCCCACCGCGGCGAGGAGTTTGTAGCGCCCCTCCATCCGCCGCACGACGGCCTTGAGCGCCCTCACGGCGTCCTCCATCTCGGTGAACAGCACCTGGTCGTAGCGCCGGTGCGGTACGTCCCGGAAGATCGAGAGGTCGACTTTTTTAGGGTCGATGATGAGGAATTGGACTTCGTCCGGCGTCGACGTCATCAAGAGCGACGTTACGACGGCGTTCAGGAATATGCTTTTGCCCGAGCCGGTGGCGCCGGCGACGAGGAGGTGCGGCATCCTGGTGAGGTCCGCCGTAACTACCTGGCCGTCGTGCCGCCGCCCGAGGGGCACGGTCAGCTTCGAACGTTGGACCTCTTTATAAAAGGCTTTGGTGCCGAGCAATTCGCGCAGGCCGACGCGGGAGGCCACCGGGTTGGGGACGTCTACCGCGACGGCGCCGCGGCTGGCCAGGCTGGTCACCGTTATGCCGGGTACGGCCATGTTGCGGGCCAGGTCTTCCTCCAGCGATTTCATGGCGCCGAACTTTTGCCCGGGCGCGAGCTCGACTTCGAAGCGGGAGACGCGGGGGCCGACTTTTATCTCGCGGACGCGGCCTTCGACTTTGTAGGAGGTGAGCGCGGCCTCAAGCCGCTTTTTGCAGTCGGTGAGATATTCCCGGGAGACCTCCTCCTTGGGCGGCTCGGGGGGTGCCAGGAGGTCGCGGGGAGGTAGTTTGTACGGGTGGGGGGGCCTGCGGCGGGGCGGGGGGGCGGCTGCGGCCCGCGATTCGGACGGCGGCGGCTCGAGCGGCTCGAGCGCCGGTTCCTCGACCAATTCGGTTCCGGCGGGCGGTGCCGTTTCGACCTCGACCTCCTCCTCGTAGAGCTCGCCCTCTTCGCGCCGGAATATGGGCGACGCGCCGCGAGCCAGCCATTTCGCGAAGCCGGCCGCGGCGTTTAGCAACCTTTTGGGCGAGACGCCGGCGACGGCCCACGCCGCGGCGACGACGAGCGCGGCTGCCGCAAGTACGAGGCCGAATACCCTCCCGACGGCGAACGTGACGGCGTTGCGGAGGAATAGGCCCACGGCGCCGCCCCGCGCGACCGCGGCCGCGAAGGTCTCCTCGCCTTCGCCCCCTACGGCGAGCGCCAACAGCGCCGCGCCCAGGAATACGGCCAGCATGAAGACGATGAGCCTGAACTCGCGCGCCAGCGATACGCCGCCGCGAAACTGGAAGAAAGCCCACAGGCCGAAAAAGACGGGGAGGGCGAAAGCCGCCCGCCCCAGCGTCTCGAGCAGCCAGAAGGAAAGCCACGCGCCGGCGATGCCCAGTCTGTTGTGGATCGGTTGGCCGGCCGAAGCCAACCCCGTGGGGTCTTCGGCGTCGTGGGTCGCCAGGCTCGTCGCGCACGCCGCGGCGACGACGACGAGAACGACGCCCAGTAGTTGACGGCCGTACTTGAATCCCGATTCCGTCTTTTTCTTGCCGCTTCGTCCGGCCATAATTAAAGCGCTTTGCAAACGCGCGTGTTGTCGGCCCTTGTAAGCGCGACCGGCGACGCCTCGGCGTCGCGCCGGTTAAACCGCCGCCCGTCGCCGGGAATTAGCTTGGTAGAACCGGCCCGGGCCGCCGTTTGGTCTATGCGGCCCGCGCTTCGCGAGGCCGGTATTATATCAATAGGGCGAACAGGCCGAGGGCGGCACAGTACGCGCCGAACCAGGCGAACCCGCGGCCTCGAGCCGAAGCGAGCACCACGTATATCGCCGCCAAACCCGCGACGAACGCCACGCCGAACGCCAGCGCCAACCCGGTCCAATCCCCTTGAAACGCCCTTATCTTCGTTGCCTCCAACGCCGCGGCTCCCAGGATAGCCGGCACCGAGAGGAGGAAAGAAAACGTTGCCGCTTCGGCGCCGGCGAGGCCGACGAGCAAACCGGCGACGATCGTCATCCCGGACCGCGAGACGCCCGGCGCGATGGCCAGCGCTTGGGCCGCACCCACCGCCAGCGCCGCGGCGAAGGCCATGTCCGCCAGCTTCGCGTCGCCGCGTCTTACAAACGACGACGCCGCCAGGACGCCGCCGGTGAATAATAGCGCTGCGCCGACGGCGCGGCTGCTTTCGAATAGGAGCTCGATTCGGCCCTCGAGAGCCAGGCCGACGACGGCCGCGGGTAGCGATGCCACCGCTATGAGCGCCACGAACCTCAGCCAACCCCGCCCCCCGCCCGAGGCCGCCGAGAAAATCTCCTTCAAGCGTCGTCGGAAATAGACGAGGACCGCGAGGGCCGTCGCGACGTGCAACGCCACCTCGACGACGATACCCGGCGCGGCAATCCCTAAATATTCCTGGGCCAAGACGAGGTGCCCGGACGACGAAACCGGCAAGAACTCGGTCAAGCCCTGGACCAGGCCCAACACCGCGTAGCGTAAGTATTCGGGCGTGTCAGACTCCTTTTCCTATTTTCGAAATACTATCAACTCCGCTTGTCGAAGTCAATAAGCAATAAAACTTTTGATATCTAAAAGGGATGTGGGTGTCTCCCGCCGGGATAAAGCCGCGGTTGAGGGGTTAGGTTATTGTACGTAGCCGAGGGCACGCAGCTCGGCGGCAAAGTCCTCGTCAAACTCGGCGACTTCTTCTCGGGAGACGGTCTCTTGCCACAACGAGAGCGCTACGAACAAAGCGTCGGCGAGGGAAGACCGCGACAACAACGGGTCGTTCTCTTCCGGGTCGAGGAGTAGGTCGTAAAATTCGCCCGGCCGGGACCCGCCGTCGTGCGGTAGTATCAACTTCCAGTCTCGCCAAAAGACGCAGTCGCGCCGTTTCGGCTTGTAGTCGGGCGACGCCCCGAACTTGCTCCCGGCGTATATCAGCACGGCCTCCTCGCCCGGCGTCCGCAGGAGGCTTCTTCCTCGCATGTTGGCCGGCTTCGCAACGCCTGCGACGTCGAGTATCGTCGGCCCGAGGTCGAGCAAAGTTACCGGGTCCTTGAAGTCGCCGGCCGGCTCGCCCGGGACGGCGACGAGCAGCGGTACGCGCAGGACCGTTTCGTATACCGACTTGCCGTGTTCGTACGTTTTGTGCTCCCAAAACTCCTCGCCGTGGTCGGCGGTAACGACGACGACCGTCCGGCCGCCGGCGGCCAGCCGCGCCAGAATCGGTTCCAACAGGTCGTCCATAAAGCGGCACTCGCCGTCGTAAAGGCGGTGGTACGCCGGCGCCCGCGTTTTGACCGCCGGGCGGTAATCGTTTACTAGTTCGGCGTCGGCGCCGCTATAATACCCCGGCGGCGGCGCGTACGGTGCGTGCGGGTCCATGAAGTGGGCCCATACGAATCGGGGCCGGCGTCCTCTCGTAGACGTCACGGTTTCGAGTTCGCGGGCCAGCCGTCGGCTGTACTCGCACGTCGGCGTCTTATTGAGGACCTTCCTGAACGCGGGGCCGTACCAGTTGGTATCGTAGAAGCGGACGAGGCGTAATAGCGGCCGGTCCTCGGCGTAGTAGTAGTGGTCGAAGCCGTCCACGACGTACGAGAACCGCTGCAAGAGCCGGTTGGCGTTTAGGGCGTACGTGTCGTACCCGGCGGCGTAGAGGAGGCGGGCCACGGTGGGGGGCCGGCGCACGGGCGCGAGTAGGTGCCGCCGAGCGTGTACGTCGGCGTACTCGCCGGTGAAGACGGAGCCCATCGAGGGGATGGTCCAGGAGGCCGTCGCCCGGGCGTTGCGGTACGTTACGGCGTGGCGTTCGGCGAAGGCCGCTAAGTTGGGCATCAATTCCCGGTTAAATGCGTCGGCGCGCCAGGCGTCGAGTACGACGAGCACTATATCCGGTCCGGGCGCTACGGGCCTGAACCGAGGCGCCGTTACGTGGTACCCGACTAAGCCGGCGAATAGCAGGACGCCCGCCGCGCGGAACCACCGGCCTACTCGCGGCAGCCGCCGCCCGAGGAAGCGGAAGAGGAAACCCAACGCCGCCGCCAGGGGGATGGCCCCCGCTAAAAACACCGCCCAGTACGCCGCGAAACCTACCGGGTCGCGGACGTCGAACGAGAGGAACCACCACTCGAACTCAAAACGTGCCGTAAGCGCGAGGACGAGCCACCCGGCCTCCGCGGCGACGGCAAGGGCGACGACGGCCGCGGCGCGCCAGCGCGCGCTCGAGGCGACGTTCTTCTCCCGGTTTACGGCGGCCGCGGCACTCCACGCGAGCAGCGAGGAAACGGCCGTTACGACCAGGTAGAACAAGGACCGGGTTAACGCCGACTCCCACAGGTCCAAAGGCCGCCATACGCCGCGCACGCCCCATACGTGGGTAATGAGGGCTTCCGCGGTACCCCACAACGCGGCTACCGCGGTGATGAAGGTGAGAGAATGCGCTTTTTTTAGCAGCCTCGCGGCGACGCTAAGCGGTTTAGTTCGGATATAAAAAGGAGCCTTTATCCCGGCACCCTCGGTTCGGACGTGCATAGCTGACCTTTACTGTACGTAACCCAGCGCCCGGAGGTCCGCGGCGTCGGCGAAATCCGCTGCTCGAGCGGGCTGCATACCTTTGGGCTTAACCGCCTTCTTCCACTTTTCCAACTTCGCGCGTAGCGCTCGGGCTACGTCGTCTTCCGGGAGCCCGTTGCGCTCGCCCGGGTCTTGCTCGAGGTTGTAGTACTCGCCGGCCGCGTTCATCTTCCAGTGCTCCAGACTTAGCTTCCAAGGCCACAGTACGACGGCGTCTCGCCGCGGCGGTTGGTAGTCTTTCCGGTCGGTGTAATCGCTGCCTATGAAGATTAGTTTGTTTTGGCCCTCCCGGGGCGTCCCGGCGAGCGGCCGCCCGGGCATATCCGCCGGCACGTCGACGCCGGCGAGGTGGAGGAGCGTCGGCGTCAGGTCTATGAGGCTGGTGGGGGTGTCGGTCACGGCCGGCCCGCGCCCGGGTACGGCGACGATTAGCGGTACGCGCGTAACCGTTTCGTAGACCGACTTGCCGTGGCCGTACGTGTAGTGCTCCCAGAACTCCTCGCCGTGGTCGCTGGTTATAATCACGACCGTGTTGTCGGGGTCCGGTATCGCCTTGAAAACCCGCCCCAGGACGTCGTCCAGAAACGCGCATTCGCCCTCGTAGAGGCGGTGGTAGGCGTCGCCCCGCTCGCGCAGGTCGGGTTTATGGTCTTTTATGAATTTTTCGTCCGCGGGGTCGTAGTAGCCCGGCGGAGGGTTGTACGGCGCGTGGGGGTCCATGTAGTGTACCCACAGAAAGAACGGCCTGCGGCGCGGCTTGGCGAGGTACGACCGCGTAAGCCGCGTGATGGTGCGACTCGTCTCGGGCCGGTATCTTTTACGGGGAAGGTATTTTTGGCGAACCGGCCCGCAACACCAGTTGGTGCTGTAAAAATGTATCGCGCGGAGGCGCGGCCGCCAGTCCCAGTATATAAAGTAATCGAAGCCGGTGGTAATGGGCGTGTAGTGCTCCAGGACGACGTTGCCCACGACGGCGCCGGTATCGTACCCGGCGCCGCGCAGGTGCGACGCCGCCGTGCGGTGCAGGTCGCGCGAGGGGCGGGGCCACAACCGCGTCGCGTCCGGATAGTGGCCCGTAAAGCACGCCGCCATCGAGGGGTACGTCCACGGCGCGCACGCCCACGCCCGTTCGTAAACGACCGCGTTTTTTTCCGCGTAGGCCGACAGCTTGGGCATGAGGTGGGGGCGAAAAGCGTCGGCTCTCCACGCGTCGAGCACGATGAACAGGATATTGGGGCCGCGAGGCACGGGCTGGAGGGCGGGGACGACGAAGTGCGCCGCGACGAGAAGGGCGAACCCCGCGACGCCGACGACGCGCAAGACCTTCCCGGCCCGCCGCCACCACCGCTTTCCCGCAGCGCGCCGGGCTAATAGGACGGCGAGGCCTATGCCCAGAACGGCGAACGCGAGCCAATACTCGAAGAACGGCGCCGGCTCGCGGAGGTTTACCGCCAAATCGCCTATTTTAACTTTGCCTTTGCGGAAGAAGCCGATGACGAGCCAACCGACGTTGGACGTAATCAACGCGGCCACGGCCGCGGCGGCGCCCCACCGGCGAGCCGTATCCAGCACCCATCTGCCGGATAGGAGCTTTACGACGCCGGATATTACCAGCGCCGCGACGCCGGCGGCCGCGGAGAGCACGCCTACGGTGAAGCAGTAGAACACCGCGCGCCGGTACGCCGATTCGTAGACGAGGTCGCCCCACCACGTCCCGGCGGGGTGCCAGAAATAGTTGAAGACGGCCTCCGCCGCGCCCCAGAAGAACGCCAGGGCCAGGACGAATGTCGCCCACGCCAACACACTCTTTAACGTTTTAATAACCACGCGGTAAATCTTTTTTCCGTGCCGGCCTGTTGAAATAGTAGCTATTGGATATACCCTAGGGCCCGGAGGTCCGGCGCGGCGGCGCCTCCGTATTCGGGGTACCGACCCGTGCGCCTTACGTTACGCCGCCACACCCGCAACGCCTTGCGGAGGCGCCCCGCAGACTTATCTTCCGGTAGCGGCCTCAGCTCGCCGGGGTCGGCGGCGAGGTTGTAGTATTCGCCCCGTCGCCCGGGTTTTTGGTGAAACAGGATAAGTTTATAAGGCCAAATGATTACGGCGTCCCGGCGTTCCGTTATACGGCCGCGGAGCTTAAGGAAACAGCCCCCGATGAATACGGGCCGACGGTCTTTAACGACGTCTCCGTCAGTCGTTAAAAACGGCCGGCCCTGCATCGTCGGCGGCGGTTCGTAACCGCTGAGGGTGAGGAGCGTGGGCGCGAGGTCCACCAAGCTTACGGGCGTGTCGACCACGGCCGCGGCCTTAGCCGGTAAAAAGACGAGGAGTGGGACTCGCGTTACCGTTTCGTAGACCGATTTTCCGTGGTAAAAACCGTATTCTTGACTGTGTTCCCAGAACTCCTCGCCGTGGTCGGCGGTTATTATCGTAATGGTATCGGGCTCCGCGGCAAGGCGCGGGAGGATAGGTGCCAACAGGTCGTCCACGAACCGACATTCCCCCTCGTAGAGGCGCTTGTTGACGTGCCGTCGCCTTCTCAAGATCGGACGAAAGTCCAAAATATATTTCTCATCGTCCGGTAAGTAATAACCCGGGGGTGGCGTATAGGGGCCGTGGGGGTCCATATAGTGGACCCATAGAAAATATGGCCGCCGGTGAGGACGCGCCAGGTACGTGCTGAGCATACGGCTGAGGATCCGGCTGTCCTCGGAGATCCGCTTCCCGTGAAAAAGGCCTCGGACGGCCGAGCCGTACCAATTAGTGTCGTAGAAATGGATCCCGCGGAGGAGAGGCGACCAATCCGAAAAGTAAAAGTCCTCAAAACCTTCCGTTGTCGGGCTGTCTCGGTTGAGGACGCGGTTCGCGGAGAAGGCCGCGGTCTCGTAGCCGGCCTCGTATAAGATCTGCGCCAGCGTGGGGTTGCGTTTATCCGAGTCGGCGCGCCGGCGGAACTTGTGCGTGTCGTGGTATTGACCGGTGAACGTCGTCGTCATCGCCGGCAGCGTCCACGTGCCGTTGGTCCACGCGCGCTCGAAGTATAGGCTTTTTTCCCGGCTGAACGAGTATAAATTGGGCATCAGCTCCGGCTGCAACGTATCGGCCCGCCAGGCGTCGAGGACAATGAGTATGATATTGGGGCCGTAGGGCCGCGGCCGCAGCATTTGAGTTGCGTGGTGCGTGACGACCGTCGCGAGAAAAAGCGCCGCCCCGGCCGCCCGGAGGTACCGCCCCGTCTTCCTCGCCCAGCGTCTCCTCCCCAGCGCGAACCCGAGGGCGACGGCCACTGCCGCCCCCGCGAGCGCGAAGAACCCCCAGTACTCGAAAAAAGGCGCCCGTTCCTGTATGTCCAGTTTAAAGAGGCCGACGTCGAGTTCGTACGAATCGATTAAGCCGAGGACCAGCCACCCGGCGTTAGAAGCTATGATCGCCGCGAGGGCGACCGCGCCGCCCCACCGGCGGCGGGCGGCCTTTACCGGCCGGCGCCGGAGCCGCCGTATTAAGCTCCCGACGGCGACGACTACGAGGCCGGCGGCCGCCACGACTACGGCGTAGAAAACCACGCGGTTGTACGTCGAGGGGAGCCAGAGGTCCGTCCGCCACACGCCCTTGGGCGGCCAGCGGTAGTTGATAAAAGCTTCCGTCGCGCCCCAGAAGAACGCGGCGGCGGCGACGTACGTCGTCCATGCTACGATTCTCCGCAAAACTTTAGCCATCGCGGCGTTAGCCGATTATTTTACCCGTCATGTTCTTCGGCGTCTCGAGGCCGAAGGTTTTTAGCACCGTCGGCGCGACGTCGTAAATTTTAAGGTCGTCGCGGCGGCTCGAGACCACGCCCGGCCCCGCCCAGGCGAAGAGGCCGAATTGCGAGTGGTTGGCGTCGTCGGGGCCGGTGTCGTTCTCGTGGACGTGGACCGTCGCGTTCCCTACCGAGCCGATGGAACGCCAGTCGAGGTCGCCGAAGTAGACGATGAGGTCCGGCGCGACGTTGCCGACGACGCGGTAGAGCTCCTCCGGCCTGAACGCCCGGGTGCCGATGTTGACGCCCCGCTCGTCCGTTATGGCCTCGAGTTTCTCCACGAGCTCGGTGCGCACTTTCTCGTAGTCGCCGGCGGGGATAGTGCCCTGGGGCTCGCGGCCCGCGACGTTTAAAAAGCACCGGCCGTAGTAGCCGCCGTCGCCCCAGGCCCGCGTCTTCTCCCAGTCGACGAGGTCGTACTTGAACTTCGTGCGCTCAGTCGCCGGCTCCTTGAGCACCAGGTAGCCCTCTTTTATCAGCCAGTCGTTGAAGCAGATGCCGCCGACCATACTCTTGATGCCGTGGTCGGAGACGACCATGACGTGGGCGTCGTCGGGCAGCACCTCCAGGAACTCGCCGACCTTGCCGTCGAGGTAGATGTAGTAATCCTTCAGCTTATCCTTGTAGCGCGGGTCGTCCTCGTAGTTGGGATGCGTGGGGTCGAAGTACTTCCACATGCCGTGGTGCAGCCGGTCCGGCCCCATCTCCACGAACATCAGGAAGTCCCACGGCTTGTTGGTCGCGAGCCACCGCGCGACGGCGAAGCGGTTGGCGGTCATCTTCCACACCTGCTCGAGGAGGTAGTCTTTGTCGTCGGTGCGGAAGTCGCCGACGTCGATGATGTACTCGCCGAACTCTTTTATTATTTCGCCCTTGAGCGAAGCGGGGTAGGTGAACTCGCTGTCGGCGTCGGGCGTGAGGAAGCAGGAGATGAGGTGGCCGTTGACCGGTTTGGGCGGGTAGGACGGCGGCACGCCGACGACGATGACCTGCTTGCCGGCGCGGCCCAGGATATCCCACGCCGCGTCGACGCGGACCGCCTGCGAGTTGGCGAAGAACAGGCCGTCGTAGGAGTGGTCGCGGCGGTTGCGGAAGCCGTAGAAGCCGAGCTGGCCCGGGTCCCGCGACGTCATCATGCACATCCACGCCGGGACCGTGATGGCGGGGATGGTGGACTCCAGCGGCCCCCAGGTGCCGCGCTCCACTATCGATTTGATGTTCGGCAGCTCCTCGAGCCACTTGTCGAAGACGAGGACCGGGTCCGCGCAGTCGAGGCCTATGATAGCGAATTTAGGGGGCATCGTTTACCTCGGGTGTTCTTCCGTTATCGTAAGTTTTCGGTGACGATTTTTATACAGGCTTTAGCCGTTTTCACAGCTTTCAAAGCGTCTTTTCGAGAAGGGAATTCCGCTTTCGGTAAGCCGTTGACGGTATCCGGGTAACGTAGGGGAACGTAATATTTCGACAGCTTTTTCAGTTCCGCTGCTATGGCCGCGAATTCCCCCGCGCCGGCGAGCCGGGTCAACTCCACTAAGTTATGGGTTTTTGGGATGGCCTTGCCTTTCGCTAAGATAAACGCTTTTAACGCTTTTTCGGCCGCTTGCTGAGCGTCAATACAGGCGTTTACGTAATATTTTAGACTAATCAGGCCTTGAGCCGCGCCGAGGTCCCTTCGCGCGAATTCGAGCCACGCTTTTTCTTCATCTTCCATAAATAACGCGCCCCTTTGCGAGAACTTCCTCCCGGAAGAACCGCCTTTTCTCGCACAACGCCGCGAACTCCACGGGCGTATAGACAAAAAAATCTATGCCAACGTGGGGGTCAGTTAGCGTTATAACGTCGTCCAGCCGGTCGAAGAACTTTTTGCGCGTTTTTTTTATAACCACCAAATCAATATCCGACCACTCGCCGATTTCGCCGGTGGCGAGCGAGCCGAAGATGATTACCTTCTCCGCGCCGTACTCGTCTATGAGAAGCGGGAGGACGCGGGCGAGCTCCGCCTCCAGCGCGGCCTTCCGTTTTTTGTGTGCGGCGGTAATCATAGGTAAACGCGCCTTCAAGATTTGACGATTGCGATTATAGTTTCGGTGATTTCTTGCGCCCGGGCGAGCGCATTTCGCGCTTCGTTCTCGTCCGAAAACCACGACGGCTCGTCGCCCCCGATCAAGTCCGGGTAACGCGTAGGGATATAATACTTATTTAATACGTCGATAGCGTCGCGGTATGACGCGAGCGCGGCCTCTTCCAATAGTACGAAAAGTTCGGGAAGGTTGTGGGTTTTAGGTACGGTTTTACCGCGATACAAAAGAAGGCCCTTGAGCGCTTTTTCGACCGCTTGTTGCGGGTGGAAACACGCGTTCGCGTATAGCTCCCCCTCGAGCAACTTTTGGCACGCGCGGAGTTCGCGTTCCGCGAACTCAAACCACGGCTGCCATTCCGGCGTCATACACCACCCGCCCTTTCGCGACTACCTCTTCCCGGAAAAACCGGCGCCCCTCGCTCATTCGCTCGAACTCGGCCGGGGTATAAACGACGACGTCTGCGGCAAGCCGCGGCCTGGTGAGTCTCGCGACGTCGTCGATCCGGTTCATGGATTTCTTCTCCGTCTCTTTTATGATTACTAAGTCCAAATCCGACCACTCGCCGACCTCCCCCGTCGCGAGCGAGCCGAAGATGATTACCTTCTCGGCGCCGTACTCGTGGATGAGGAGCGGGAGGATGCGGGCGAGCTCCGCCTCCAACGCGGCCTTGCGTTTTTCGTGTACGGCGGTAATCATAGCGAAGGGCGCCCCTCAAAGCGCCCTCCATAATAACCCACGGCGCGCGGCCGGTCAACGGCTACAACGACGCGCCGGCCCCCTTCGTCCACGCCGGCGCGGTATCGGGCCGGTTAGAGGCCGGGTCGGCGCGGTCGAGGCCGATTACGGCTAATTTGGGGTCGCTATTCATCTTCAACTCCGTCAGGTTCCTTGTCGGCGTCGTTCTCGTGCCCGTGGCGCTTTTCCTCGAGGCGCTCCGCTATCAATGTACCCACCAGGCCGCCGACGAGGACCGCGACGTACAGGACGCCTATGACCGACTCGAATACCGCCAATACCTGGGCGAAGTGCGTGAGCGGCGTGATGTTGCCGTAGCCGAGCGTCGTTAACGTCGCGAAGCTGAAGAGGACGAAGTCGGAGTAGTCGACGAGGCTGTTAGGATTGGTTTGTTCGCTTATGTGAAAGGACCCGGGTTGGAGCATCTCGAGCCAGAGGTACAACATCGTGAAGAAAAGGCCGATGAGGATGTACGCGCTTACCGCGCCCGATATCTCGTCGACCGTAATCCGCCGGTAGCGGCTTACCCGCGATAGTACCGCGACGATGGCGAAGCCGTAGAAGGCCGCCCACCCCGGGACAATGACGACTTTCAGCGCCGGGTTTTTAAGGTATAGAATATCGAACCACGAAAGGCCCGCGAACAGCGAGAAGGCCGCGGCCACGGGTATGAATTCTTTCTTCTTTCGGCAAACGGCGTAAATCGCGAGCAAGAGCGCCGCCGTCTGGAATAGGTTGAAGACGCTGATGATGGCTGGTTTGTGGACGAAGAACGGATACGCGATCATAAGGGCGACCAGGACTATAAGCAGCCAGATGAGCCGGCCCTCGTGCCAGCGCTCGGGGTGGCGGGCTTTCGAAAAAATTCCGGTTTTCCGCGACGTTTTTCCCATTTCGCCTACGTGGCCGCCTTGGTATTTACGAACGCGACGGTTAAAGGGTTTACTTCGCCGCCTCCAGCAACAACTTCGCTACCTCGGGCCGGGTGAACTCGGGCCGCTTCGGCCGCTTCGATCATATGCCGCAACCGGATGCGATCGTCATCGCGCATATTGTTCTACCGCCGCTGCCAGGACCTCGTCCCGGAAGTATTTGCTTAATTCGGCGGGCGTACGTATATCGGCTTTGCGGCCTATTATCGCCGACAATTCCCGCTCCATACCGGCGAGGCCTATATAACCCGGTACGTGTCCCGGCTCGAACTCGACCAGGAAGTCCACGTCGCTGTCGGGGCCGAAGTCCTCGGTCAACGCCGAGCCGAAGACCGAAAGCCTCGCGATGTGGTGCGTTCGGCAGAAAGCTGCGATTGGTTCTTGGGGTAATTCTATCATGACCGTACCCTCTGGAGGCCGCGCTTTAATCCGCCGCTTTCGCCGCCTCCAGCAGCAGCTTCGCTATCTCGGGCCTAGTAAATTCCCGCGGTATTAGCCTTTATTGGCCGCGGCCTTAAGCGCCGTGATGAGCGGCGGGAGTTCTTCTTCTACCGTCCGCCAAACGATATCCAAGTTAACGTCGTGGTAAGCGTGTATCAACCAATTCCGCATGCCCACGATATCCGCCCACGGTACGGCCGATAGTTTTTTACGTACGTCCGGCGAGACTTTGTTCGCCGCCTCGCCTAGTACCTCTAACGCGCGTAAAACGGAGAAAGCGAGCATCTGGTCGGCACCGAAATCGTCTCGTGTTTTACCGGCCGTGAACTTGGTGGCCGCTTCGGCCGCTTCGATCATATGCCGCAACCGGATGCGATCGTCATCGCGCATATTGTTCTACAGCCGCTGCCATGACGTCGTCCCGGAAGTATCGGCTTAAGTCCCCGGCTGTCCGCAAATCCGCTTTACGTCCAATTAATTCGGAAAGCTCGCGCTCCATACCGGCGAGTCTTATAAGACCCGGAACGTGTCCCGGCTCGAACTCAACCAGGAAGTCCACGTCGCTGTCGGGGCCGAAGTCCTGGGTCAACGCCGAGCCGAAGACCGAAAGCCTCGCGATGTGGTGCGTTCGGCAGAAAGCTGCGATTGGTTCTTGGGGTAATTCTATCATGACCGTACCCTCCGGAGGCCGCGCTTTAATCCGCCGCTTTCGCCGCCTCCAGCAACAGCTTCGCTATCTCGGGCCGGGTGAATTCCACGGGCGGCAGCTTCCCTTCCCGCAGCATCTCGCGGACCTTCGTCCCCGAGAAGAAGACGTGGTCGTCCTTGCCGTGGGGGCAGGTTTTGGTGGAGGCCATGTTGCCGCACTTCGTGCACCAGAACGCGTGGTCGAAGAACAGGGGCGTTATCTCGAGTTCGGCCGGGTCGAACTCCTTGAATATATGATGGGCGTCGTACGTGCCGTAGTAGTCGCCGACGCCGGCGTGGTCGCGGCCTACGATGAAGTGTGTGCAGCCGTAGTTCTTGCGGACGATGGCGTGGAAGATAGCCTCCCGCGGCCCGGCGTAGCGCATCGCCGCCGGGTTGACTACCAGGCACACGCGGTCGGCGGCGTAATAGCCGTCCATCAGGGCTTTATAGCACTCCATCCGGACCTCGGCCGGAATGTCGTCGCTCTTGGTCGCCCCCACGATGGGGTGTATCATCAGGCCGTCGACGATTTCCATCGCGCACTTCTGCAGGTACTCGTGCGCGCGGTGGATGGGGTTGCGGGTTTGGAAGCCGACGACGGTATCCCAACCCTTCTCGTCGAACATCGCCCGGGTCTCGGCGGGTGACAGGCGGTACTCGAGGAAGCGGCGGTGGGGAATAGGCCGCGGCAGCGTTACCGGCCCGCCCAGCAAGACGTCGCACATGTTGAGCGTGGCCTTGACGCCCGGGTGGGCCTCGTCGTCGGTCCGGAAGACGGCGACGCAGCGTTCGCGCTTGTCGTACGTGTACTTCTCCTCCACCGTCATCACGGCCAGGACGTCGCCGCCCGGGCCGCCGGTCAGCGCGACCTCCTCGCCGAGCGCTATTTCGTCGGCGACCTCCGGGTCGACGCCCAACGTGATCGGTATGGTCCAGGGGAGGCCGCCCGCGAGGTGCATATCTTTGACGACGGCCCGGTAGTCGGCGCCGCTCATGAAGCCATCGAGGGGGCTAAGGCCGCCGTTGCCGATCATTTCCAGGTCCGAGGTGGTCCGCTCGTCGATGGCTACTTTTTTAAGGGCGGCGGCTTGCGCCAACAGCTCGCCGGCCCGCTCGGGCGGTACGATGCGGTTTATCAGCTTGCCGCCGTGGGGGGCGATGGTCATCGGAACCTCTCTTGTTTGATAAGGAGCGAAGTGTTTAAAATAATTCTTTAAATATAACATATCGGCCCTACCCGGTCAAGGAGACGCCTGCCGGCGGCGCTGTTCTCGTATTCGTTTTTAATATAGGACGACGATTTCCGGGTTAATTATGGGACCGCCCGATTACGGCGGTTTATTGTCGCAGCGCGGCCGATATGGTAGACTTGTTACAATAATCACCGCCGATAGTATATTCCCGTTCCGCTTACCGAGGAGTATTCGAATGTTGACCAAACGGGCTTTGGAATTATGGGCGTCGACGGCGTTGGCGCTTATCGCCGCCGGCTGCGTACCCACCCACGACGAGGCCGTCGCCATCATAGACGGCGAGCACGAGATCACGGCCGGCGACCTCGAATATTACTACGAGCGCGGTTTGGCCGTTGGCCAGTGGTCGGGCGAAGAGGACCTGGGGCAGACTTTGCGCGACATCCTGGAGGCCGCTATAGACGGCAGGGTCCTGGAGCTCGAGGCCGAGGAACGGGGCTACGCCGCCGACCCGATTTTCCGGAGGGAACTCGTCGCGGCGCGGAGCCTGGCGCTCCGCGACTACATGCGGCGGCGCATCGAAGACGCGGTCGTCGTAACGGACGCCGAGGTTCTGGATTTTTACCAAAAGAGCGGGAAGCGGCGGATGTATTCGTTCGTCGAGGCCGAGGACCCCGCCCGGGCGGAGGAAGCGTACCGGGCGCTCGAGGCCGGCCGGCCGTGGGAAGAGGTGGTCGAGGAGTATTCCACGTTCCGGGGCTACACCGGCGAGGGCGGCGCGTGGGACGCACCGGTGGAGTACGCCGGCGACGAGGCCGGCGAGGCGCTGTTCGCGTTGGAGGTCGGGGAGTATACGCCGCCCATCGAGGATACCGGGGGCGTTACGTGGCACATCTACCGCTGCGACAAGGTAGTCCACGGCTCCGGCCTGAGTTTCGACGAGGCCAGGCGCGATATCGAGTACGCCGTCAAGGCGCGCAAGACGCGTGAACGGTTCGACAGCCTCGCGCGCGGGTGGCGCAAGGCGGCGCCCGTAAAACGCGACGACGAGTTGTGGCGGAAGGTATTCGAGGCGCCGTTCGCCGAGCTCAGGGCGGAGTACGCCGGCAAGGGCGCGGTCCTCTCGGACGCAGGGGGGGTGCCCGTTTACTTCGACGACGTCCTTTCTACGGTGGAGAAGTTCATGCTATTGCCGCCCGACGAGGTGGACCGGATGCGCGAGCTCAAGCCGTACCGCTACGAAGCGGTTTGGAACGACGCCCTGTCCCGATTCGAGGACGAAGCCCTTCTGGAATACCGGGCGTTGAAGGAGGGTGTCGATAACCTACCGTCCTTCCGCCGGGAGATGGCGGCGCGCCGCGGCGACATGCTGATAGATATCCTCTACCGAGAGCAGTTCCTATCCCGTGTCCCGGAGCCGTCGCCTGAGGAGGTCGAGGCGTTTTACGAACGGCACAAGGAGGACTTCTACACCCCCGAGCGGGTGGAGGTCTACCTCGTCGCCATCCCCGACCGCGTCGAGCTCGAAGGTTTCTACGAAGAGGTCAAAGCCGGCGCGGACCTCGTCGTCACCGGGGAAGCGCGGAACCGCGCGCGCGAAAAAGCGGCGCAAGAGCTTTATGAGCTCCCGCCGCCGGCTCCTCCCGAAGAACGGGAGTGGCTGGGCGTCGTCGCGATAACGGTGGACCCGGCGCAGGCCAACGCGCCGTCCGACCCGCCGTTTGCGGCCGAGCTCCGGCCCCGGGTGTTTCCGTTCGAGGGGCTCAACGTACTCAGCGACGTATTCCGATTGAGCGACGGCCGATGGGCGTTTTACGAGCCGATTTACCGCCAGCCGCCGCTGCGGCGCGGCCTCGACGACCCGGAAGTGGCGTTTTATTGCGGCAAAGCCGTCTTCGAAGAAACCGTCAAGTCTCCCGAAACGTCCGCGGCGGCGGAGGAGTGGATACGTTCGCTGCGCGCGCGGCACAAGGTAACCGTCGACGACGCGGCGTTGGCGCGGGTCGCCGCGGCGCTGCGCCGGCGTTCGCGGCCTTAGGCCGGAAGGCTTTTACGCAAATGAAAAAGGCCCCGCGGATGCGGGGCTTTTTACCCGGAAGGCTTTCCTAGCGGTAGAGCGACTTCACTTTACCCAGGCTGACGGGGACGACGACGGCGGCGCCGCGGGCTTCGACGTCGAATTGCGTCGCGTACATGCCGTCGTTGGTATACCAGCAGCCCCATACCGCCGCGCCGTAGACGCCCGGTTTGGAGGAATCGCCGTAGGCGAGGCCGTTGCCGTTGTTCGCCGGGACGGTCCAGGTCCGGATGAGCAACCCCCCCGGGAACGTCGTCATGCACATCGGTTGCCTGGCCGTCCAAGAGCAAGCTACCAGGTACGGGCCTTTCCCGTTGTTACCGCGGTGGGCGTACGCCGCGCCGCCGACGGTAGTTATGACGCCGGGCCAACCGGCGCAGGTCCACCGGCCGGCTCCCGCGCCCGCGGTCGTATAACGATTGAACTTGCCGACGTCGGAGGAACCGTTGACGTAGTAATAATTCCCGTCCCAAAAGCAGTTCAAGGGGTAGGGCGACCCTCCGACCGAAAACTTCGTTACGGGCGAACCGCCCGTGGTTCGGAAGACGTAGAGCTTTCGGGCGTCGGCGTCGACCACCGACAGGTATCCGAACCCGAGGTGCGCCGGGTCCGCGCCGCGGGGTTTCAACGTCCCGTTCAAAGCGAACGAACTTACGCGTGCGCCGCCGGGGGTGAAGCGATAGAGGTAGTCCGTACCGGAGGTGTACATAGCGCCGTACACGTACGACGGGTCGCGGTAGACGCCGAGCGCGAACGGTTCGGCAAGCGGCGACATCTTGAACGAGCTGATTACCGAGCCGATGCCGTCGGCGGGAGGCGCGGCGGCCGAGGGCGTCCCGCCGCCGCTCAACGCCACGGGCGGCCCGGCGTAAACCGCGCTTGCCAGAAACGCGGTAACGCCTATGTAAACTAATCCCTTCACGCTAAGAACTCCTTTCGGCCGTAATTTTAACGAACTCTCCGTACGTAATAACCTTCGGACTAAGCCGCGCTTCGTATCGTGCGTCGGCGCCCGTTTATTTCGATTCGGTGCCGGCCGCGGCGTCTCCGTTCACGCCGGCAAATGCCCCACCCGCCGCTACTACCGCTAGCGCTAAGTATTTTAATTTGTTCATCGTCCCTCCAATTGTTCGAAAAATTTATATCGCCTTAGCGATTGCATTTTATCACGGCCCCGTATTTTTTCAATAAATAAAAATGCGCCGCACAAAACCGAAGCTGAGTTGTATGTGGTCCCCGGGTAAACCTTGATTCGTGAGGAAATTATGTGTTATATTAACCTCTGATTTTTACCCGTCGCGACATCCGCGGCCTTCAAGGGGTGAGCTGGTGGAAAAATTAAATTTTTGCGTTATTTTCGCGGTGGCGGCGTTTTTGGCGGCCGCCGGGCCTTGCCTCGCCGTCGTGAACGACGCCGTCGCCACCGTCGACGGCGTACCCGCCGTTACCGTAGCCGACTTGATTTATTTTTACCGAATAAAGGCCGGCGAGATGCCCTCTACCGGGAACGACGTCGAAGCGAGGGCGAGGGACATCCTGGAGAAACTGATTACGGCGGAAATTTTGGAGATCGAGGCGGCCGCCCGCGGTTACGACCGCGACGCCTCGCTTGCCGCCAACCTCGACGCTTTCCGGAGTTCGGCCCTCCGCGAAAAAATGTGGCGGCGGGCGGAAGCGGGCGTGACGGTTACGGAAGACGAGGTCGTCGATTTTTATGACAAAAACACTAAATGGCGCATGTATTCTTTCTTCGAATCGGATGAGCCGGAAACCGCGGCCGAGGCCTATGAGGAGTTGAAAGCCGGCGTACCGTGGGAAGAGGTAGTCCGAAAATATTCGGCCGACGAGTATATCGCGGAGACCGGCGGGGCTTGCGAGATGCCGTTACCGTATACGGGGGATAATGCAAGCCGCGCCGTTTACGACACGCCGGCCGGTTCCTTTACGCCGGTGGTTGAGGACGAGAGCGGTTTGAAGTGGCGCATCTTCCGCGTCGACAAGGTGGTCCACGGACAGCGGGGTACGCTCGCGGAAAGGGAGGAGGAGATAAGGACCGCGGTCGGAAAGAGGAAGGCCGGAGTCGCGTTCGAGGCCGGCGCGGCGGAATGGCGCGAGGCCACGCCGGTCAAACGCAATCTCGACGTATTGAGCGCCGTCCGCGGCGGGCCGATGGTGGATGTTCGGGAGGAATACTACGGCCGGGGGTTGGCTATATCGCGGTGCGGCGACGTTCCCGTCCTTTTCGACGGGTGGCTCGATTCGACCGAGACGTTGTTGGGGGTGGGCGGCGAGGCCACCGACCGTTATCGCCGGGAGAACCCTATCTTGTTCGACGGTATACTCTCCAAAACTTTAGAGGACCTCGAGAATTGGGCGCTGGCCGAAAATGAGGCGTTGCGCCTCGGCCTGGACAAAGACGACGATTTGACGCGCGAGTTGGCGAAGAAGCGCGCCGACTACCTTATATCGGCCCTGTACGAGCGGGACCTGCGGCCGCGGCTACCGTTCCCCACCGAGGAAGACATAGCGCGTTGTTACGGGGCCCGCGAGGAAGATTTTCAAAAGCCCGAGGTGGCGGAGGCGTACGTCGTTCTAATGCCGGACGAAGGTAAGCTCCGCGCTTATCACGCCGAGGTTGAGGCCGGCAAAGACCTCGTCGTTTCGGGCGAAATATACAAGAACGAGAAGAGGCGGGCCGAAACGCTGTTGGAGGAACAACCCCCGGTGCTCCCCCCGGAGAAGGAAGAATTTTTGGGCGTCGTCAAGATCGCGCGGGAGCCGGGGGCACTCGGCGACGAGGCCGCCGCGCGCGACGCCGAACTCGCGAAAGAGCTCCGGCCCATAGTATTTCAATATAAGCTGGAGGAGCTAAGTCGGGTTTTTCAGCTGAGGGACGGCCGCTGGGGTTTCTTTAAGACGATTTATTACCGGCCTTTTGAGCAATTGACGTTGGAAGACCTTCACGTCGCGCGGGCCTGCCGCCGGCGCGTGGAGGAGGAAATTATTAATAGTCCTCAGGTGGTCGAGGAGACCCGCGCCTGGCTCGAGGAGTTGAAGGCGGGCCACGCCGTATCGGTCGACGACGAGGCGTTCGAGGCCGCGGTCGCTTATACAAGGAGTCGTTAAAACGACTCCGATTTTTCCTACGGCGGCGATAAAGAAAACGGCAAAAAAAAGCCCCCGAACGGGGGCTTTTTCACTAAACTTTTCTCCTGGTTATTACTTGAAGAGGGTCTTGATCGCGCCGAGGCTTTCGGGTGCTATGGTCACCAATCCTTCGATGTCGTATTCGTAAAGCCTCAAAGTGGGGCTGCGCAGCTCCCATACGACCCAGGCACCATTCACGCTGGACTTGCCACAGTCGCCGCCGCAGCCGTTGGTCTCGGCCCCGCTCCAGGACGCGATTACGGAACCGGTGGTGGTGCAGATGGCTTCGGTCGTGGCGCCGAAGTTGCTCGCCCAGATGTACGCGCCGCTCTCGCCTTTGGCGGCTTTCGTATAACCCAAAGCGCCGACGTATGTACCCATGCCGCCGATCACGATAGTGCCCGTAAGGGACCCGACGGTGGAGTATTTGTACGCGCTCGTCCTCATGGAATAACTGTTCGCGTAGTAGCAACTGGCGTCCGGGTCATACGCGAGGTTCATCGGCCACGAACCCATCGACGAAGTATTGAACGAGCCTGCCACGGAGCCGGTCGAGTGGTTCATAAACGCGACCGTGTACGGCGAGTTGGCTTTGAGTATGGCGTAGTAGCCGGTGCCGAGGTGGCAGCGGCTCGAGTCGCGCCATCCGCTTCCCAAGGAGATGTTGTGGCTCCGGATCAGGCTGCCGGCCGTGGTGCAGACGTACTGCGGGTTGTAGTACGTGTTGACGATGACGTACCCGCCGGTCTCCAAACACCCGCGGCCGTTAACGCCGGCCGGCGTAGTCCACGATTGGATGATCGAGCCCATAGCGTCGTTGCTCGTGATGGGGCCGGGTGCACTCCCCGGGATGCCCGCGGTATCTTCACTTACGGCGCCGAACGCCGCGCTCGCGACCAGCGCCGCAAGGCCTACGTATACTAATCTCCTCATTACTAATCTCCTTTCTCCTACCGTTTTAAATATTGTCCTTCTATAGCTAAATACTAACCGTAAAGACTTCCCTTGTCAAGGAAAAAAATCGTGGGCCTTTTCGGGGACGGGGCTAACCGCGGGTTATCCGTTACCGTTTCCGGAGCGGCCGTACGACGTAAACGCGTCGCCGGCTCGAGTAACCGCCGCGGTTACGCGCGGCCCCTTCAGCGATATAGCGATTTAATCCTACCGATACTCGCCGGCGCGACCGCGGGACGGGAGCGGGCGGCGACGTCGAACTCGAGCGCGTACTGCGACGAGCCCGTAAACCAGGCCGCCCACACGGCGTCGCCGTAGGCGGCGGGCAGGGAGGATTTGCCGTAGGCCAGGCCGTTGCCGTTCTCGAGCGGCGGCGTCCAGGTCCGCACCAGCGAGCCGCCGGGGAACGTCGTCATGCACATCGGCTCGCCGCCCAGCCAGGAACAGGCGACGAAGTACGGCCCGGGGGCGTTGTTGCCGTGCTCGGCGTACGCGGCGCCGGCGCAATACGTCATGGCGTCGGGCCAGCCGGTGCAGCTCCACGTGCCGGCGGCGGCGCCCGTCTCGCCGTAGCGAGCGAATTCGCCGAGGTCGGACGGGCCGTTTACGTAATAGTAGCTGCCGTCCCAGAAGCAGTTGAGCGGGAACGGCTTGCCCGCCACCGGAAAGGACGCCACCGCCGGGCCGCCCGTGACGCGGGATATAAATAGGTGTCGCTTCGTCGCGTCCACGAACGCCAAGTATCCGGCGCCGACGTGGGCGGGGCACGCGTCGCGCGGCGTCGACGTCCCGTTTAAGACGTACGAGCTTACGCGGGCGCCGGCGGCCGTGAAGCGGTAGAGGTAGTTTTGGCTCGAGCCGTGTATCAGGCCGTAGACGTACGACGGGTCGCGATAAATCCCGAGGGCGTACGGCTTCGCGACGCCCGTCATCCGAAACGAGCTGATGACGGCGCCGAAGCCGTCGGCGGCCGGCGCGGCGCCGTGAGTCCCGCGGCCCGCCGTCACCGCGTCCGGCGCGACCGCGAACGCGGCGCTCGCCGCCAAAACGCTAATACCGGCGTATTTTAAGTATTTTATCCCGTCGTCTCCTGTTTGTCCTAAAACCGTTAAGGGTAGCGCGTTTAATATTCTAAACGCGGAAGCGGCCGTTGTCAAGAAGAGAAAAGGGCGCGAACGTCGCGGCGGCGCGGGTATTTCTGCGCCGGCCGGGGCGTTAATTTCGCCCGGAGGAGTAAATATTTCGGCATTATCCGGCCCTCATTTTTGACGGCGGCGTTTTTATCGGCTATAATTTTGACAGTAAAAGGACGAAAAAGGCCGAGAATAGGAGGTTGAGAAATGAAAAATTCGTTTTTCGTCGCGGCGTTAGCGTTGGCCTGCGTCGCCGCGGCCTGGCCGGCCGTTACGCGCCGCCAAACCGATTGGGTCGGCGGCCCGGGCGCGCAGGGGCCGGTGGGTACGTGGGGCAACCGCTTTTGGGAATCCGACAAAATCAATTACCTGGACACCGGTTTCCTTATTTTAGGGCTCGGGCCGAGCTTCCCGGGTACGCGGCACCACCTCGGCAACCGTAGCGAACTCTACGCGGCCCAGACCGGCGACGTCGACGGCGACGACCGACCCGACATAGTCGTCGGCGGCCATAACTCCGGCGTGGTTTGGTATAAAAACCTCGGCGGAGGCAAGTTCGCGGCAACTCCCAAGATGATACTCGACTACGAGTGGCCCTCTTTTCACGTCTTCGACCTCAACGCCGACGGGTGGGCCGACATCATATATACCGACGACCGATACATATACTGGTACGAGAACGACCGCTCCGGGGAATGGAATCAACATCTTATTTCCAAATATTTCGACCAGGTCGACGGGACCGGCTGCGCCGACTTCGACCAAGACGGCAATATGGACATCGTGGCGGGCGGCGTCCAGGTTACGGACCTCCGATGGTACCAGAACGACGGCCGGCAGAACTTCACCGAGCACGTCATCCGCACCAACTACCGCGGCCCCAACAACGCCCCCCTCGGCACCGGCGACCTCAACGGCGACGGCCGGCCGGATTTCGTCATCTCCAGCGAGTTCGGCAACTTCCTCGAGTGGTGGGAGAACCGGGGCGGTTCGCCTCCCACTTTTACCGCCCACCGCCTCATCAACAACTACAACGGCTCCCGGAACTCCTACGTCGTGGACGTGAACGGCGACGGCCGGAACGACATCCTCTCCGCGGCCATAGGTTCCGACTCCGTCGATTGGTGGGAGAACCGCGGCGGCTCGCCGCCCACCTTTACCCGCCGCAACATCGCCAGCAATTATAACGGTGCGTACGACGTCGTCGGCTTCGACGCCGACCTCGACGGCGACATAGACGTCCTGAGCACGGCCCAGCTCGCCGATACCCTCGACTGGTGGCAGAACGACGGCCGAGAGAACTTCACCCGGGGCAGGATAGCTACCGGCTACAACGGCGCCTCCAGCATCTGGGTCGACGACGTCGACGAGGACGAAATCTTGGACATCGTGAGCTCGGCGCTCGACGGCGGCTCCGCCGACTGGTGGTCCATAACCTACGGCTATCGGAGCTTAGGTGCCCTCGATTCCTCCATCCTCGATACCGGCGGCTCGGCCGCCTGGGGCCGCATATATTGGAGCGCCAATACCCCCGGCGGGACGTCGGTCCGGTTCCAGGTCCGGGCGTCCAACGATTCCGGGAACATGGGAAGTTGGTCCGGCGATATCACTTCCTCCGGAGCCGACCTCAACGACTATATCCAGAACGGCCGCCGTTACTTCCAATACCGGGTTCGTCTGGCGACCACTAACGATACCAGTACCCCTCGCCTCGACGATATGCACATAACGTACTCGACCAACACGGCGATAGTACTCGACTTCGACGCGCAGGGCCGGCGGGAAGGCGTGGCGCTGAGCTGGCTAACGGCGCCGGGCGTAAACGTAGCGGGCTTCAACCTGTACCGGGCCGCGCGCGACGTCGACGCGGCTCGCGCCAAACTCAACGACGCGCTGATAACCGGCAAGCCGCCGCTCGAGTATTTCGACGACGTGCGCCCGGGCGTTGCTTATAAGTATTGGTTGGAGGCGGTCCCGCTCGGCGGCCCGCCGGAGGAGTACGGCCCCGTGGAAGCCGCCGCGGGCTCGGGCGCCGTCAAGTCTTTCGCGCTGGCGCAGAGCTATCCCAACCCGGCGCGCGACGCGGCGACCTTCACTTTCGAACTGGCCGAGGCGTGTGACGTGCGCCTCGACGTTTACGACTTGTCGGGTCGGTTGGTGGCGACGCCGGCCGCGGCCTCGTACGGCGACGGCGTCCACGACGTAGCTTGGAACCTCGACGTCGACGGCCGGAAGGTCCCGCCCGGCGTTTACCTCTATACCCTCCGCGCCGGGCCGTACGCCGCGACGCGGAAACTCGTCGTCGCGCGCTGACGCGTATTGCCGTAAGATTAAGCCGCCCCCCGGGGCGGCTTTTCTGATATCCGATTCTAAAACTGTAAAGGGTTTGACTATTTCAGGGAAATATGTTATTGATTAGGTCAGTTTTAAATGGCCTTTTCGTTAATTATTCGCGCCGACGGATTGAGGGGCGTGCGGTCTTTGAGGCCGGGATAATTCGATAGCGTGCTCGCAGCACGAAAACGGGAGGTTTTTACCTCCCATTAACGCAGGAGGAACGTATAATGAGGAAAGGTTACGTCTTAATCGCCGCTATCGCCGTAGGTGCGCTAGCGGTTTCCGCGTTCGGGTGGGGCAGCGTGGTATCGTCGTTCTATTGCCCCGCGGGCTCTACTCTTCCGAACGGCGTCGGGTGGGAAAGACTCTTCACCAGCAACGATTACCTTTGGGTCGCTACCAACCTGCCGGACCGCTGCTACCGGGTGACCTATTCAGGGTCGATCCAAAGGTCGCACACCCTGCCGGGGAGCGCTACGCGAGATTGCGACGGCGCATATATCGCCCCCAGGGGCTATTATTTTCTCCAGGACTACGGCTTCCGGCGTATGTACCAGATCGGCTACGATTCCGGGTCGATTTACCGCTCGTACGTAGTGCCTTACACGACTCCCTACGGCGTTGCGTTCCGGGCGGTGGGGTCGACGTATTACCTTTACGGCACCAGCACCGGGAACAGGCGTATATACCGGATGAACGCGACTACCGGGTCCGTATATGCCTCGTACTCCGTGCCCTTCGAACCCCGAGGCATCGGCTACGGCGACGGTTACCTCTGGATCGCCGACGGCACCTATAGACGCATCCGCAAGTGCTCGGTTACGGGCTCGACGTACGATTGGTTCTCGGTCTCGGCGTACGGGACCATAGGCGGCCTCGACTACGACTACGTCAACAACTACGTTTGGGCCGGGTTCGACGCCTCGAGGGACCGCGTTTATCGGTTCGAGACGCGGGGTGGCTCCGCGGTCACGCCGTCGTCCATGGGTAAAATCAAGGCCACGTTTAAGTAATCAAGACGATCGCCGAAAGCCGCCCTCCGGGGCGGCTTTTTTTAGCGCGTTTTTCGCGAGCGCCGGCCCGCGGAATTCGTTTGACATCGCGACGTCTTTTATGCGTTAATGTTCAAAATTCTAATACGTCCCGGAGGACCTTCGAGCGGGAGGAAGCACATGGACGAGCTGCTCGGCGCTTGCGGCCTGGATTGCGGCGCCTGTCCGGCGTACGTCGCGACGCGCGAGAACGACGCCGAAATGATCGCGGCTATCGCCGCGCGGTGGTCGGGGGAGTACGGCCACGAAATCAAGCCCGAGTACGTATGGTGCGAGGGGTGCACGACGGAGGGCGAGCGGAAGTGCGGCCACACCCGCGAGTGCGACGTGCGCGCCTGCGTCCTCGGCCGGGGCGTCGCGAGCTGCGCCTACTGCGACGACTACGGCTGCGAAAAAATCACCGGGTTCTTCGAGATGGCGCCGGCGGCGAAGGAAAAGCTCGACGCCGTCCGGAGTAGTTTACCGCGGTACTCGTAGCCGTCGGGCCGCCGCCCCGGCCGTCGTTCCCTACGGCGCCGAAGGCGGCGGTAACGCAATCCGCCAATATGTTGTTGCGACACCGCTGGCGTTTTGGTAGAATTCCGCCGAAGTCGGGATGTTTCATTACTTAAAAACAGCGTCTACTTAGTGAACCGCCGGCCCTCCGGGAGCCGGCGTTATTTTTATTATGGCCGGTGACGCTTTCTTGATTCTCGAGGACGGCCGGACCTTCCGCGGCGAGGCCTTCGGCTCGACGGGCCTCGCGCTGGGCGAAGTGGTCTTCAATACCGCCCTGACCGGCTACCAGGAAATCCTGACCGACCCCTCGTACGCGGGCCAGATCGTCGCGTTAACGTATCCCCATATCGGAAACTACGGCGTCAACGACGACGACGTCGAATCGCCCGGGATATTCCTCCCCGCGCTGGTCGTCCGCTCGTACGAGGATTTTTACAGCAACTGGCGGGCGACGGCGTCGCTGGGCGAATACCTGGAGCGGCACGGCGTCGTCGGCCTCTCGGGCGTGGACACCCGCGCGCTCACGCGGCACATCCGCGAGGCGGGCGCGATGCGGGGCGCGGTCGCCGTCGACCCCTGCGACGAGGGGGAGGTGCTCGAGCGGGTCCTGGCGTCGCCGCCTATGGCGGGCCGGGACCTCGTCCGCGACGTTACGCGCGACGGCGCCGAGGTCTTCCGGCCGGCGGAGGGCGACGCGAGGTGGCGCGTCGCGGCGCTCGACTGCGGCCTTAAAAACAACATCCTCCGCCACCTGGCGGGCCGCGGCGTCGAGGTAACCGTCTTCCCGGCCACGGCGACGGCGGATGAAATCCTGGCCTATCGAGCCGACGGCCTGTTTATCTCCAACGGCCCGGGCGACCCGGCGGCGCTGCCGTACGTCGTCGACGTAG
>Ga0307378_10001515_pt1 | contig 37576 bp, 29 predicted proteins | sample UN1MG_FD_202238 | JGI IMG/M metagenome (GOLD analysis project Ga0307378, IMG submission 202238) | Soil microbial communities from Risofladan, Vaasa, Finland - UN-1 | ecosystem: Environmental > Terrestrial > Soil > Coastal area > Acid sulfate soil | place: Finland: Risofladan, Vaasa | collected...
TGGCCCCAACCGGCTTGGCGGACCGGCCGACGGGAGCGCCAAGCAAGAAACATTCGCACCCAAGCCCTCTTAAAATCTTGTTAAAAAATAATCCTTGGCGCTCTTGGCGTCTTGGCGGTTCTCCGGTCCGTTTATTTTGGACAGCACTGAAGCGATGTATAATATTCTATGCAATTGCCCATGCCGCGAGGCGGCACTCTTATATCATGAAAATATTATCAGACAGGATTTACAGGATGAAGGTAATATATCTAATGATGTTTTCCGAAGATCCGGCAACTCCTGTTAATCCTGTCCGTGAATTTCCCGGTTGCCCCGGCGCGTTCCCGGAAGCGCCGGCGGGTATGGAGAACTGAATGGAGGTGGTGTTCATAAGGCACGGCCAGTCCGAGGCCAACGCCGACGGGATCATCCAGGGCCGGGTTGATTACGGCCTGAGCGGGCAGGGCCGGGACCAGGCGCTGCGCACCGCCGCCGCGCTCCGCGACTATAACCCCTATCGCGTCTACACCAGCCCGCTCTCCCGCGCCGCCGAGACCGCCAAGATCATCAACCGCCGCCACAACGCCGAGATCGTCATCCTCGATGACCTGATCGAGTACGACCTGGGCGAATTCGAGGGACTGACCGTCGCGCAGGTATTCGAGCGCTTCCCCCGGGTCCCCGGCCGGCTCAAAAGCGGCGAGCCGTTTCATACCCTGGCCCCAGGAGCCGAGTCCGACGCGGACGTGGACATAAGGGCCGAGCGCGCGCTCGACGAGATCCTGAACTCCGGCCTGCCCCGCATCATCGTGGTCGCCCACCTCGGCCTCCTCGAACGCATCATCAAGAAAGCCTCCGCTTCCTTCAAGCTCGAGCTCGACCCCGGCCCCGCCGCCTGGCCCCTCAAGAACTGCTCCATCACCCACTTTGACTTCAACCCGCTCTCGCCGCGCCTGATCTGCTTCAACGAAGTGCTCCATCTGTGATCCGCGCCGGTTGCCCCTGCCCCGGCCTTGGGCTAGAATGAACCCCGAACCCGACCCGCAAGGAGTTGTCATGAAGCTGACCGGCGGTCAGATCGTCGCCGAATACCTGGCCCGGCAGGGGATGCCCCACGTCATCGCCATCCCCGGCCACGGCAACCTCGCGCTCTGCGACGCCTTCATCGGCAGGAACGACATCACCATGCTGCCCTGCATGCAGGAGATGGCCGGCGTGCACATGGCCGACGGATATTACCGCGTCACCGGCCGGCCGCTCGCCGTCTTCACCTCCATCGGACCCGGCGCCGTCAATACCGCCATCGGCGTGGCCACCGCCTTCGTTGACTCGACGCCCGTGCTCGTCGTCACCGGCAGCGCCCATACCTACATGCGAGGCAAGGGACTGCTCCAGGAAATCGAGCGCAACCGCGACGCCGACTTTTCTTCCGTGCTCCAGCCCATCGTGAAAAGGCACTGGAGGGTGGACTCGCCCGCGCAGCTCCCCTCCATCATGCACCGCGCCTTTAACCAGATGATGACCGGCAGGCGCGGGCCCGTGCTCATTGACCTGCCCATGGACGTCTCGGCCGAGACCGCGAACGTCACCATCCCCGACCCGAACCAACGCGCGCCCCGCGGCCGCATTGCCGGCGACCCAACCGAGGTCGAGGCCGCGGCCCGGCTGCTCGCCCGCGCGCGCCGGCCCGTTATATTGGTGGGCGGAGGCGTGCGCGCTTCGGGCGCCGAGGCCGCGCTCAAGGAGCTCGCCCAAATCCTGGGCGCCGCCGTGGTCACCACGCTCATGGGCAAGGGCTCGTTCCCGGAGGACCACCCGCTCGCCGCGTGGCTCGGCGGCTCCAAGGGCACCACCGTGGGCAACGCCATGACCCGCGGCGCCGACGTGATCCTCGCCGTCGGCTGCCGCTTCGCCGACGAGACCGCGTCCAGCTTCCGCCACGGCGTGACCTTCGCCATCCCTCCCACCAGGCTCATCCACGTGGACGTGGACCCCGCGGAGATCGGTAAGAACTATCCCGTCGAGGCCGGGATCGTCGGCGACGCCCGCCTCGTGCTGGAACAGTTGATCGGGCTGCTCCGCCCCATGTTGAAATCCCGCGATTACCGGACGCTTCCTTATTTCAGGGAGCTGAAGTCAAGGCGGGACCAGTGGATGAAGCGCGTGAAGAAGCTCCAGGACTCGCGCCGCTCGCCCGTCACCATCTCGCGCGCGCTCAAGGAAGTCCGCGACGCGCTGCCCGCCGACGCCTTCGTGGTCACCAGCTCCGGCAACGTCCAGGCCCAGCTCCTCCAGGAGTTCCCCTTCACCGTGGCCGGCGCCTGCGTCACCACCGGCGGCTTCTCCACCATGGGCTTTTCCCTGCCCGCCGCCATCGGCGTGAAGATCGCGCGGCCGGACCGGGTGGTGGCCGCCCTGGTGGGCGACGGCGAATTCATGATGACCATGCAGGAGATGGCCACCGCCCGGCAGATCGGCGCCGCCGTGGTCGCCGTGGTCTTCAACAACCAGGGATGGATCGCGATCAAGGACCTGCAGATGAGCGCATTCGGCCGCGGCCGCGCCATCAACACCGACTTCACGGACCGCCGCGGCCGCATCTACAGCCCGGATTTCCAGGCCGCGGCCCGGGCATTCGGCTGGAACGCCCGGAAGGTGAAAAGGCCGGGCGAGGTCGGGCCCGCCGTGAAAAAGGCCGTGAGGTCAGGGAGGCCCGCGCTGGTCGAAGTCATTGTCAACCGCGAGTTCCCCTATTCCGGCAGCCCGGCCGTGGGATGGTGGGACGTCCCCATCCCCGAATACCTCAAGCAGAGGCGCAAGCGATACGAGAAAGAGAGAAGGGAAGAAAGATTATAGTCCCGGAGGGACATTTCGAGAGTAGCCCGGGAATCCATTCCTGGGAACCCGGGATCGAAAAACCGCCAAGTCCCGTTAGGGACGGACGACGCTATGTTGCGTGAGATTCGGCCGTCCCTCCGGGACTTGGGGCATTCGTGCCGCCGGGGCGCACCCAGCGATGAATCGCCGGGCTACTTTCGCCCGCCCCTGCCGGGGCTGAAACCGATTGGCGGGAGGTTATGTCATGAGTTTTGCCGGACACGTCAAGGAAGACTTGAAGGAATGGTTCCGCCGCTTCTGGACCCAGCCCAACAAGGCCTATCGCAATTTCCAGATTGCCTTTTTCCTGCTCGGCGTCCACTTCCTCATTCCCTCGTTCAACTATGCGTTCGATCCGCAGGGCGCGATCAAGTCGTTCCGGATGCTGGGCGGTCTGCTGGGCGCTACGGCCCCGTACCCGTTCAAGGAGGACGGATTCATCTGGCGCGTCCTGGCCGCGGGCAACGTCTTCACGCTCGCCTTCATGTGCTTCATGATCCAGTCCAACGTGCGGCGCTTCTATGCCGTCCTGGTCCCCCTGTGCGTGCTCAAGGCCTATTCCTCCCTGGGCTTCCTGCTCGCCTACCTCTACGGCTATCATTACCCCGCATTCTTCGCCGTGTTTCTCTGGGACGGAACCAACGTGCTCATGTTCCTCTACTTCGCCCACACCGCCTACTGGTCCCTCGACGAATGGGGCGACGAGAGCGTGGTGCCCAGGCTTTTCTTCAAGAAGTAGCGCGCGTTGCAGTGCGGCGGCACGACGCCGCTTTCATTGGCGCTGACCGGATCACCCGATTAGAATAATAACCAGGTCACTAATAAGGGGAGGCCACGATGAAGCTTTCCGGACGAGAACGCAATTGGCTGCGCGACATTCTGGAGGCGCTGATTCCGCGGGGGGGCGATGAGCGTTACCCGGAGTCCGCGCTGGACACGGGCGCGGACAAAATTTTCGAGGAGATGGTGCTGTATCTGCCGGCCGCCACCGCCATCGGGCTGCGCGCATCGCTCTTTTTCATCGAGTTCATGGGGCCGCTCCTCGGGCTCCGCCGCCGCGCGCGCTTTTCCAGGCTGGCGCCTTCCGACCGCGAGGCCTGTCTCTCCGCGCTGTCAAAGAGCGACACCTATTTCACGCGGCAGATGGTGCTGCTGCACAAGTCGGTGGCTTGCCTGGGGTGGGCCGCGGACGAGCGGGTGCGGACGGCGCTCGGGCTGAACCTTCCGCCCCGGTTCGTGCAGAGGGACACGGAGGCCAGGCCATGAAGGGACCGTGGGAAAAATACGCGGACCACGTGTTCGACTGCGCGCCCGGAAACGAATTCTGGACGGACGAGGCGGACTTCGTGGTGATCGGCACCGGTCCCTCCGGCGCGGCCGCGGCCAGGGTGCTGACGGAGGCCGGCCACGACGTGATCATGATCGAGGAGGGCCGCTGGGTCAGCGCCGCCGAGTTCAACGGCCGGGCCTACAACATCCAGAAGCACTGCTACCGCGACATGGGCACGATCGCGGCCATGGGCAAGAACGTGATCCCGCTGATCCAGGGCCGGTGCGTGGGCGGCGGCTCGGTCATCAACGCGGCCATCATCTGGCGCTTGCCCCAGGACGTGTACGACAAATGGGACCGCGCCCACCACATCGGCGAGGCCGTGACGTGGGACGAGCTCACGCTGGCCTTTGACACGCTCGAGCGCGAGCTGAACGTGAAGCCGGTGTCGCCGGAGGCAATGGGCCGCAACAACGCGCTGCTGAAGGAAGGCGCGGACAAGCTCAACATGGAGTCGCGCGTCATCCCCCGCAACGAGAAGGGCTGCCAGGGCCTGGCCCAGTGCCTGACCGGCTGCCCCATCAAGGCCAAGCAGTCCATGGACCTGAACTATGTCCCCATGGCGCTCGAGCGCGGCGCGCGCCTGTATTCGTGCTGCAAGGCCGGGCACATTGACGTGGTGCGGGGGAGGGCCCGCACGGTGCACGCCGATTTCCGCGACCCGCTCACCAAAAAGAAGCGGGGCCGGCTGGCCGCGCACGCGCGGCGGGGCATCGTGGTCTGCGCGAGTCCGGTGCAGACGCCGGTGCTGCTCTCGCGCTCCGGCATCGGGCTCGGCTCGGGCCATCTCGGCCGGCATTTCATGGCGCATCCCGGGGCCGGGCTGATGGGCGTGTACCAGGACGAGGTCAGGGTCTGGGAGGGCGCCACCCAGGGATGGGACTCGGAGCATTATCGGAAAAGCGACCGCGTCAAGTTCGAGGCGCTCTCGATTCCGCCGGACCTGATGGCCGTGCGCCTGCCCGGAGTGGGCGCCGAGTTCAAGCAGAGCCTTTCCGACTACGCGCGCCTGGGCAACGTGGGCTGCGCCATCATCTCCGAGGCGGAGGGCAGGGTGCTGCCGCTGGGCGCGGAAGCCGCCGTGTTCTACAGCATCACCAAAAACGACGTGCTCCATCTCAAGAAGGGGCTGCGGGTGCTGGCGGAGGTCATGTTCGCGGCGGGCGCCGAGTACGTCATGCCCGGAGTGCACGGCCTGCCCGCGCGGCTTAAAAAGGATGAGCTGAAAAAACTGGATGACGCGCCGCTCGACCCGCGCTGCTATACCATGATCGCGACCCACCTCTTCAGCACCGCCCGGATGGGGACCGACCCCAATGAGTCAGTGGTCGGGACGGACTTCCAGGTCCACGACACCCGCGGCGTCTACGTGCTCGACAGCTCCATCTTCCCCACCAACATCGGCGTCAACCCCCAGCACACCATCATGGGCCTGGCCATGGCCGGGGCCACGAGGATCGCGGCGGAAGCGAGTAGAGCGTAGAGCGCAGGGCGTGAAAGACCGTCACCTGATTTACGCTATTCGCCATCCGCTCTACGCTCTACGCGATGTTAGATCAAGATTACTGTCCGGTTGGCTTGAGCACCACTTCCATCTCGTAGTCCGGGCCCGCGACGTCGGGCACGGTGAGGATGCGGGAGCGCGGCTGGTACTCGATCCCGGCGTCGTCGAGCCGGACCTGGTTCACGAACACCGCGAGCGGCTGGTCGCAGTTGAGGATGCGCCAGGTAAAATCCCTCCCGGCCTTGCCGGCGCTGCGCGCCAGGATGGAGTCGGCCACGCGGCGGACGGTGATGCGGGTGTCGTCGAACAGGGTGAAGGCGGCGGGCGGCCCGGCGATCCACATCAGCGTGACGCCGCTCTCGAGCGATCCGGTGATGGCCTGGTCCGTGCCCGGCCGCAGGGTCTGGAAAGGCTCGGCAAAGAGCGGCAACAAACTCCCCTCCGCGAGAAAGAGCATGAGCCCGGTCGTCACTCCCGCGAGGTCATGATCGCCGGGCCCGAAGGACTCGAGGGTTTCCAGGTTGGTCCACTTTCCCGGCGGAAAATGCACCCGCCTCATATTATCGGGTCCCGCGGGCGGGACCGCCAGCAGGCCGTCGCCGATCAAATACTCAGAGGAATTATGGTACCAGGCCGGGTCGGCCGGGTCGCGCAGCGCGGGGGTCTGGATGAGCGGATAACCGCCGCGTTCGTGCATGATGGCCAGCGAGTACAAGTACGGGAAAAGGCGCGCGTGCATCTCGGCGAGGTACTTTATTTGTTTGACTGTGTCGGCGCCCCCGCCCGCGACTCCGTTGCCGAAAACGCCGGCGGGCAGGATGAAGAGGGGCGACGCGCTGGCCACGGCGGCTTGCGGATCGAGTGTGCTCCCCCTGCCATCCGTCCGTGCCGGTCCGGTCGGCGGGATCCCGCTGACGCTCATGTTGATCATCTGGGCCACTGCCGCCCCCAGCGGCGTGTCTTGCTCGCCGTTCGCCGGTCCAGGGTCCGGCCAGACCAGGGGCACGAAGCGTTCCATGCCGGCGTATCCGCGCGATGAAAAGACCGTGAGTTCCTTGCCGGCCGCGCCGGACACGGCCTTGGCGTAAAGCAGCGGATAGAGGTTGCGCTGGAGGTAGCCGGGATCGCCCGTGTAAAGAATGGAGTCGGGCGGGATCAAGCAGTCGCCATCGAGGACCAGGCCGCTGAATCCCTCCTGCTTGAGCTTCACCCATTTCCCGGCGCGCCACTTGACCGTGGCCGGATTGGTGAAATCCAGCATCACGCGTGTGCCGCGCGCCGTGAGATAATGATAGGGCAGGCCCAGCCGGTTCATGACCAGGTAGTTGTTCTTGAGCGCCTCTTGATATTCTCCGTCGCCGGGCGCGAGCCATGCCCGGTCGCCGGTGACAAAACTGAAGCCTTGCGCGGCGCCCTTTTTAATGACCTCTTGCCGTCCCGCGCAGGCCGGCCCGGCAAGATATGCGAACGCAGCCGGCACGCCGGCTTTGCGGATGGCGCTGAGCCCGGTAACGGCGGCCGACGCGCAGTCCGGGCCGGAAGATTCCACCTGGGCCCACGGCAAGAGCGCCGCGGCGGGCAGCTCCGCGTCCTGCCCGGTGAGCCGGCCGAATTTCCTGACGATCTCGAGCGGCGTGGCGCCGGTGATGATATAGAGGTTGAGCGGTCCGCCGCGCCCGGAAAAACGGATGGCGTCCGGGTAGCGGCTCCCGAGCTCGATCCTGGGGTCCGCGGTCTCGTCCAGAAAAATACCGACGCCGCGCGAGATGAGCACGAAGGGCACGGGCCAGGGGTTGCCGCGTCCGGCCGAGAAGCTGAGGCGCCCCGCGGTGAGAAAGGACACCAGGTTGAGCGCGCGGCCGCTCATGGGTCCGGGCCGGTCCTGGATCATCAGGTCGAGGTCCGAGCCGCGATGGTCAATCTGTTCGGAGCCGCCGCCGAGGCCGAGGAAGTGGTCGTCCGCGCCGGCCAGGAACGAGATGGAAGTCGAGTAGACCGGCGAGCGCGAGCCCGGGTCCACCGTGATTTTCAGAATGTCCTGGTCGTAGAATGAAAAGGTGGTGACCAGCGGCCGGTCCTTGACCCTGCTCTCCGCGATGACCTCGCCGGAGGACTGGCTGATGCTTTCCGCCTGGTCCATGACCAGCGAGCTCAGCCTGACCCGGGCGCCGATGATCCGGCCGGGACCGAGCAGCGGGAAGGTGTGCATGGCCCGGAGCTCGCGGTTAAGGGCGACGCCGCGGTAGTCCGCGCTGCGCTTGGGGTCGTTGCACAGGCCGAGCAGAACATTGTGGTTCCGGTCCAGCACCGCGATGTCGAACGGATCCTTTCCGATCACCACCTCAAGCTCTTTCGAGGAAACGATCACCTTGTCGCCGCGCGGCTCATATTTGGATGGCGACACTTTGAGGTCGTGCAGCACGATGGCGGGCGCGGGTTCCGCGTCCAGGTTGTGGCGCGGTCCGGGCACGAACACCACGGCCAGTCCGATCAGGACCACGGTCAGCGAGCCGCCGGCAAAGGCCACGATCAGGGGAGGGTGCACCGGGGCCACGCTGGGTCCTCTCGGCTTGACCATTGTTGCCAGCGACCTGAAGAACCACAGCGCGATCCACAAATTGAACGCGGCCAGGATGAGCGGGCCGGCCAGGGGCAGCGCCAGGAACACGATGCTCAGCGTCCGCAAAACAAAGACCGGCGGCCCGAGCAGCAAAGCCAGCGGGAACTGGCGCAGGAGCAGCGGGCCCATCTCCCGGATCATGGCGCCGGAGCGCTCGGTCCGCGCCATGGCCGTGAACAGCGCGCACCCGGCCGCCGCCGCGCCGCCGCCGCCGATGCACAGCGCCAGGCGGCCGAACAGGTCCGGCGAGCCGGAAAAGCTCTCCTGCAGCAGCACGAACGTATAATCGAAGAACCACAGGCCGCAAAACAGCAGGGGCCCGCCCAAGATGACGGTGAGCCAGCGGCGCTTGTCCGCGGCCGAGGGCAGCTCGGCCATGAGCAGCCGGGCAAAGAACAGGCGGGAAATCAGGTCGGCCGCAGCGATGACCCAGTACACCGGCGCCGGGTCCGCGCCCAGCCGCACCGAGCTCAGGTTCATGAACCGCTCGGAGGGCGTGTATTCCTGGAAATAGATGAGGAGGGTGTCGAGCAGGACGATCCACAGGAAAATCATGCGGCCCGTGATGCCCGGCCCAGCTTTTTCTACGTCAACATTATCCATAGCCGCTTCCCGCAAGATTTCTCGAAGGCCACCGATACCTCCGCATTATGAAGGAGGCGGCGCGGAGTGTCAATCAGGGGCGGGCGCCGGGCCTTGCCGGAATTGCATGCCGGTCCAGTCCGTCCATGAACGGGATGACCTGGGAGGGCCGGGGCAGGTGGTGGGCGATGAACAGGTCGAGAAGGCGGCGGGACTGGGTGAGCGCGTTCCTGGTGAAGCTGATCCGGCTGATCCGCGCCTCCGGGGCCTTCATGATCTCGGTCAGGGTGCGCGAGGTGTCGGGCGTGATCTCCATGGCCGCGGGCCGCGCCCCGGTAGTAATATCTTCGTGCTCGCAACAGGAAGCGCAAAGCACTCCGCCGGCGGCGGCGTTGAAGAGCGCCTGTCCGTTCGCCCAAGGCCGGAGGCAGTGCACGCAGCAATCCAGCCCCGGCCGGTAGCCCATGGCCGCGATCATGCGGAAGGCATAAGCGATGGCGAAGCGGTCGCTGTCCGGCTCGTCGTGCAGCCGGCCGAGCCCGCCGCGGAGCAGATCGTAGAGCGCGGCGGAGGGAGCGGGCTCGGGCGCGCCCAACGATATGATTTCGAGCAGCAGGGCGGCGCGGGCGAGGCGGCGGGGGTGCTCGCGGAAGCGCGGGAACTGTTCGATGACCGCCGCGTGCTCGACCATGATGCGGCCGCTGCGCGGCGCGGTCATGAGCCCGGCCTCCACCACCTGGGCCAGGTCGAAGATCCCGGCGAACCGCTTTTTCGAGCGCAGCGCGCCCTTGGCCACCGCCACGATCCGGCCCTGCCGCGGCGTGAACAAGCGCACTGAGAGGTCCGATTCTCCGCGCGGCTCGACGGCAAGCACGATCGCCGGCGTGGTCCACTGGTTCATGGCAAGTATGGTAACCGCAAAGCCGGCGCGGTCAAAATATGACACCGGCGCTTTTGCCCCGGTTGTTTTTCCGGCAATGTGGCTATAATCTGGAATGACTTTTATGGAGGATCATGATTCCATGTCGCGCATCGGCAAACATTTTGACCAGCTGAAAAAGGAGGGCCGGGTCGGCCTGGTCCCTTTCATCACCGCGGGCGACCCGAACCTGCCGCGCACGCTCGAGCTGCTCGAGGCCCTGGCCGAGGCCGGCGCGGACGTGATCGAGCTGGGCATGCCGTTTTCCGACCCCATGGCCGACGGGCCCACCATCCAGGCGGCGTCGGAGCGCGCGCTGAAGAATTATTTCGGACTGCCCGAGCTCTTCGAGCTGGTGGAAAATTTCCGGAAGCGCCATGACACGCCGCTCTTGCTCTTCGGCTACTACAACCCGGTGTTCTCGTTCGGGGAGGAAAAGTTCGTGAGCGAGGCCCAGGAGTCCGGGGTTGACGGTATTCTCATCGTGGATCTTCCGCCGGAGGAGGGCGAGGGTCTGCGGGGGCTGGCGCGAAAGGCCGGGCTGGACGTGATCTACTTGACGGCGCCGACCACTCCGGACGGCCGCATGGCCGAGATCGCGGCGGTGGCGAGCGGGTTCATCTATTACGTGTGCGTGACGGGGGTGACGGGAGAGCGGGCGTCGGTCTCGACCACCATCCCCCGTGACGTGGCCCGGATCAGAAAGTATTCCGCGCTGCCGGTGGCGGTGGGCTTCGGCATCTCGACGCCGGAACAGGCGGCGGCGGTGGCGCGGGAGGCCGACGCCGTGGTCGTGGGCAGCGCCATTGTCCGGATCGTGGGAGAGTATGGCGACAGCGATGAAATGGTGGGGAAGGTGCGGGAATTCGTGAGCGCCTTGCGAAGGGGTATTGACGAGAGGTGATGGACGACAAGCCGGCCATAGAGGGCGGAACGCCCGTGCGGCAGGAGCCGCTCTTGTTCCATCGGCCGGTGCTGGGGCCGGAGGAGGAGCGGGCGGTGCTCGAGGCCATGCGCTCCGGCTGGATCACCACGGGCAGGAAATGCGAGGAGCTGGAGCGCCGGGTCGCGGCCATGAGCGGCGCGGCCCACGGCGTGGCCATGACCTCCGGCACCGCCGCCCTGCACGTGGCGCTGCTCTGCCTCGATCTCCGGCCCGGCGACGAGGTCATCACCACGCCCATCACCTTCGCCGCCACCGTCAACATGATCGAGGCGGTGGGCGCGCGCCCGGTCTTCGTTGACGTCCGTTCCTCCGACCTCAACATTGACCCTGACCTGATCGCGGCGGCGGTCACTTCGCAAACGCGGGCCGTCATGCCGGTGCACATGACCGGGATCGCCTGCGACCTGGACCCGATCACGGAGCTGGCGAGAGAACACGGACTGCGGGTCATCGAGGACGCCGCGCACGCGCTGGGGACATTTTACAAGGGCCGGCCGGTGGGCTCGATCTCGGAGCTCACCTGCATGAGCTTCTACGCCACCAAGAACGTGACCACGGGCGAGGGCGGGATGCTGGTCACGAATGATGACGCGATGGCCGAGCGCGCGCGGCGGCTGCGCTGGCACGGGATCAACAAGGAGGCCATGGGCCGCTACGGCCCGTCCGGCTTCCGGCACACGGACGTCAAGGAGGTCGGCTTCAAGTACAATCTGTCCGACGTGCTCGCGGCCATCGGGCTCAGCCAGCTCGACAAGTTCCCGGCCTTTCAGCAGCGGCGCCGGGAGATCGCGGCGCGCTATGACGAGGCTTTGGGGGAGGACGACGCGCTCGCGCTGCTCACGGTGCCCGACTACTGCGAGAGCGCGTACCATCTGTATGCGGTCATGGTGGAGCTCGGCAAGCTCCGGGTTGACCGCGATCACATCCTTAACGCGCTCCAGCGTGAAGGGATCGGGGTAGGGGTTCATTTTCTGAGCGTGCCCGAGCAGAGCTATTACCGCGACAAGTACGGCTACCGGCCGGGCAGCCTGCCCCACGCGGAGCGGGCGTCGCGGTCGCTGATCTCGCTCCCGCTCAACCCGTGGCTTGGCGGGTCCGACGTGGACGACGTGATCGCCGCGGTGAAGAAGGTGCTCGGGTATTACCGTAAATAGCGGCGGGATTGATTTCGCGCAGAGACCCAGCGCGGCCCGAGCCCGCAAACAAAGAATTCATTAACAAGGATATTCAGGATGTCAAGGATAAGATTTTATTATCCTGAATATCCTGTACCTCCTTGTTTAATCATTTTTAAAATTGCCCGAATGGCCTTCTTCAGGTCGTTGCCCCTCCGTCCACCACGATGACCGCGCCGTTGGCGTAGCTCCCGGCCTCGGAGGCCAGGAAGAGCGCGGCGCCCGCGATCTCGTCGGGCTGCGCGTGGCGCTTCATGGGGATCATCATCATGGCGGCGTCGTAAATCGGCTTGGTTTCGATCAGCACCTTGCTGAATTTGGTCGCGGTGAGTCCGGGGCAGATGGCGTTGGAACGGACGCCGAACGGGGCCAGCTCCTTGGCGAACGACTTGGTCATGAGAATGACCGCGGCCTTGGTCATGCCGTACACGCCCTGCATGGGCGAGGCCTGGATGCCGGCGATGGAGGCCACGTTGATGATGCAGCCCTTTTTCTGCTGCATCATGATCAGCCCCGCCTTCTGGGCCATGAAGAAATAGCCCTTGGTGTTGACGTCAAAGGTCTTGTCGAACTGGCTCTCGCTGATGTGGAGCACGTCGCCGAAGTACGGATTGGTCGCGGCGTTGTTGACCAGGATGTCCACCCGCCCGTACGCGGCCATGGTCTGGTCGAAGAGCGCGTTGATCTGGCCGCACTCGCCGGTGTGGCACGCCACCGGCAGGGCCTCGCCGCCGGCCTTCTTGATCGAGTCCGCGACGGCGTCCAGCGCCTCCTGCTTGCGCGACGACAACACCACCTTGGCGCCTTGCGCGGCGAAGGTCCGCGCGATGGACTCGCCGATGCCCCGGCTTGCTCCGGTAACAATCGCCACCTTGTCCTTTAAGCTGAAGTTCACCGCCATTGTTCCCCCTCTATTAATAGACAGCAATCAGTCAAGAAAGCGGACCTTGATATGCCCTCTTCTCTTTCCCTCTTATACCTTCCGGTCCTGGTTATAGTATTTTACGATGGTCCTTGGCTGAATGGCGTCGCCCCAGTGCCGGGTCCGGAACTCGCGGAAGCGGCCGGCGACAAAGATGCCGCGCGCCACCGCCTGTTCCAGTGCGTTGGCGCGGCCAAAAGACCCCTCGACCCGCCCGCGGACCTCCCGGACCATGTCCCGCATCTCCTCCGTGGGCGCCAGGTGTTCCATGGCCAGAAGCAAGACCTTATATTTGCGCATCTCGCCGGCGAAGTATGCGGCCCGGGCGCGCAAATGCGGCTTGCCGGAATCCTTCAAGTTCCGCCAGCCTTCATATTCCGTCTCCAGATAGCGCAGGAGCGAAGGCCCGAGCTCGTGGAAGTCGCGCAGGTACGCGCGGGCCTGGACCTCCTGCGCTTCCGTAAGGCTGAAGTGGGGATGAGTGTACCACGGTTGGGTGAAGTAATTCCAGTCCTCAAAGGGAATGGCGGTCAGGATCCGCCGGTCCTCGCGCATCCGGTCGAACAGGGGGGTGCCCGGGACGGGAGCAAGATGAGCGAATTGGCTCATGGTAGGCTTACACGCCAGGTGGTCGTCAATGTCGGTTACAATGTTTTCCTTGGTGTGCTGGTCCAGCAGCAGGATCGAGCTCAAGATGGTCTTGATGCCATAGCGCTTGAGCTCCGCCACCAGCCCCTTGATATTCATGTCCGCGTTCTTGCGATAGCCTCCAAACATGCTCTCGCGGCCGATCCAGAGCGTCCCTGCCCCCATCTCGGCCAGCTTCTCCGGCCCAAACTCCACCGCCTGGTCCGATGACCCGAAGACCAGCATGTTGAAAACCTTGCCGCTGTCCGCCACGCACTTCCGGAGTTCTTCCGCCCGCTTCAAATCAAGAAGGAAATTATCGTCCCCGATCAGGCAAATCAGGTTCGAGCGGTACTTGCGCTCGATCCGGACCATGGTCTCGAAGATCTCACGGCCGCCGGTGAAAAACTTGATATGCTTGCGGCCGAAAAAGTGACTGGGACAGCAAAAATCGCAGCCATAGGAACAGCCCAGGCCCACCACTATATACGGATATTTGCGCAGCCCGAACACGGGAACGCCCAGCATCTCCCGGGCCTCCCCGTACATCTCCGCGTCGCGGAACGTGAAATCCTTGCTCATTCCGAGCAGGTCCCGCATGAACGTGACCCCGTCGCCGATGCACACGTAGTCCACGTCCATCATCTTCTCCAGGTCCGGGACGGCGGCGCAGAAGCCGCCCAGGACAATGGTGGAGCGCGGCGAAAGCTTGCGCGTTTCCTCCACCATCCGTTTCACTTTCTGAAAATTGGGCATGTATGCGCCAATGCCCACGATGTCATAGCCTTTTTTTATTTCCGTGCGGAAGCGCTCGAAGCTGGGAAATTCCAGGACGGTGGTGGGGGCGTCTATATTATTGGCGATGGCGTGCAGCCCGTAACTATACATATGGGAGCGCAGCGAGAACACCCCTTGGAACTGGGTGATCTGATTATGGAACAGCTCGATCTTGGAACCTTTCCGGCTGTACATATTGTCAACGCCGAAAGGCTTGAAAACCGATGACAGCAGAATCCGCGGCCGCATCCCGACTTCCTCCGAATCTTAATCTACAACTGGTTTCATAACCAGCACCATCATCCCCGACCAGAAGATCAGAAACAAGGATATTAAGGATTTTAAGGATAAATCCAGGGGCTTTTCTTATCCTGATTATCCTTAATATCCTTGTTTCTTCTTCTTGAAAGGGTTATGAAACCGGCTCTAGTGAACCGACCTCACCCCGTCAAACTCAGTTATAATGGGCTACTCTGGTTCGCGGCTGCACTGCGTCGCCCCAGCGCCGGCTCCGGAACTCACGCCAACGGCTCGTCCCGGCCAGCCCGAGGGCGAGGGACTTTTCCAAGGCGCCGGCTTTGCCGAATGAGCTCTCCACCCGCTCCCGCGTCTCCCGCACCTTGCATTTCATCTCCCTGGAGGGCGCGGCATACTCCATGGTCAGGAGCATGACCTTGTATTTCCACATCTGGCCCGCAAAATATTTTGCCCGCGCCCGGAGATGAGACCGGCTGGAGTTTCGCAGGTTCCGCCAGCCCTCGAGCTCCGCGGCGATGAAGCGCATCAGCGACGGGCCGAGCTCGTGGAAATCGCGCTGGTAGGCCCGCTCCTGGATTTGTTCGGCCTCCGCCAGCGTGAATGCGGGGTGAACGAACCACGGCTGCTTGAATCCGTGCCATTCCTCGTAGGGAATGGCGGTGAGAAGCCTGCCATCCTCGTTCATCCGGTCGTAAAGCGGAGTTCCCGGCAGCGGACCGTAATGGCAGAATTGGCTGAAAGTCGGCCCGGCGGCCAGATGTTCATCAATGTCCTCCCCGATGTTCTCCTTGGTGTGCCGGTCCACCAGCAGGATCGAGCTCAAGATGGTCTTGATCCCGTAAGACCTGAGCCCGGCGATCAATTCCGGAAGATTGACGCGGCGCATCTTCGGATATTCCGAAAACCTGCTCTCGCGGCCGATCCAGATCGTGCTCACCCCCATCTCCGCCAGCTTCTCCGGCCCGAACTCGGCCGCCTTGTCCGCGGACCCGAAAATGAAGAGGTTCCAGACCTTGCCGCCCTCCACCACCCGGCGCCGGAGCTCCTCGGCCCGCGTCAGGTCGAGCAAAAAATTATCGTCGCCCACCAAGCCGATCACCAGCGAGCCGAAACGCCGCTCCACCCGCAGCATCTCCTGATACAGCTCATCGCCGTTCTTGAAAAACTTGATGTGCCGCCGGCCGAAAAAATGGCTGGGCGAACAGAAATCGCAGCCGTATGAGCAGCCCAGCCCGACCACAATCTGCGGGTTCCTCGCCCCGAACACCGGCGCCCCGAAAATCTCCCGCGTCTCGCTCCAGATGTCCGGGTTCTGGAACCGGAACTCCTGGGGCTCACCCAACAGGTCGCGCATAAAGGTGATGCCGTCGCCCACGCACACGTAATCCACCTTCATCATTTTCTCAATGTCCGGGACCGAGGCGCAGAAGCCCCCGAGCACGATGGTGGACCCGGGCGAAAGCTCTCTCGTCTCCTCCACCATCCGTTTCACCTTCTGGAAATTGGGCGTGATCGCGCCCAGCCCTACGATGTCGTAGCCCTTTTTAACTTCCCGGCGGAAGCGATCCAGGGTGGGGAAATCCAGCACCGTGGTCGGGGCGGAAATATTTTTGGCGATGAGGTGGAGGCCGAAGGTATGGTAAAAGTTGCGGATCGAGAACGGTCCCTGAGCCTTGGTGAGCTGGTTGTGGAACAGCTCGATCTTGGATTCCCTTCGGCTATAAATATTGTCAATTCCGAACGGCTTGAAGACCGAGGATAATAACACGCGCGGCGGCATCAATTCTTCCCTGTCATTTACTTTATTCGACAAAGGGGAGGGTGTCAACCGGCGCTCCCCGCGCTCCCCCAGCGCGCAAAGCATCGTGATATTATTGTTAATAGCGGGGAACGGACCCTCCTCCGGGGATGAGTCCGTCCCTCAACACGGCCATTAAACCGGCTTATTTTTTCATTTCCGGCACGGCTTCGAGCCCGCCCTTATATACCTCCCAACTGGTCTTAAGATAGGTTTCTTCTCCGGGCTTGAGAGTGACTTTGGGGCCCAGCGGCTCCATCTCGATCAGGCGGCCCTGAGGATCGTCCGCGGCCACGCGGCGCTCGTTCTTGTGCACGAACTCGCCCTTGCCCGCGACCCAGACCTCGAAGTTCCCGCCGTCCGGATAATCCTGGGTCGCGTCGTAGGCCGGGAAGCGCTCGACAAAGGTCTGGCCCTTGGCCGGGTCAACCATGGCCGCCCACCCGGCCGACACGTCCAGCGTCATCTTGCCCACGAAATTCATGTAGCGCACGATCATCAGGCCCTTCTGATAGTCCGGCTGCCAGTTGAAGCTCGAGGCCTCGCCGAACATGACCTGGCACTTCTCCGGCCAGCGGCTGTTCGGGTTCAGCGGGATCGCGAGGTAGGCGTCCTCGTTCCAGTCGTTAGCGCCGCGCTTTTTGCCGTGGTCCGAGAAGTCCATCTGCGCCACCTCCCAGATGCCCCAGGACACGGCGCGGTCGGAGACGTTCTTCATGGTGATCTCGATGGTGAGCCGGCTCGATCCGTCCTTCAAGGTGAGCGTGCGCTCGTACTGCACGCCGGCGTATCCGCCCTCGCTCGACCCGGTGAGCTTGAGCTTCACTTGCTTGCCCTTGCCCGCGAGCACCTCATACTTGAACGGCGCGTCCATCACCGCGTCGCCGGGACCGGGCCACTGGCCCTTGCCGCTCCAGCCCTGCGGCGCCGGCCACAGCTTGTCGCCGCCGTAATTCTTCCACAAATCCATGTCCACCTTTTCCGGCAGCGGCTCCACCTTGCCCGCCAGGTCCTGGTTCACCCACAGCCACTCCTTGCCGTTCACCCGGTACTGGATGATCCGGCCGCCCAGCTCCGGCGCCACCAGCACCTGCGTCGTCTTGTTCGAAAGCGACACGCACTTCCACCCCTTGTAATCCACGCCCTCCTTGACCACCGCCGCCAGCGCCGCCGCCGGCAAAAGACCCAGCGCCATCACCGCCAACCACCAAGCCTTCATCTCCTTACCCCTCCTTCCTTCTGTACGAGCGGCCTAAGCCGCGACCCGCCGCTTTGGAGTGCCGCGGCACGACGCCGCTTTCATTAAAGCTGATATGGTTAGACAAGCCTCATTCCGTCTCACGGCTTGATGCTTCACCTATCTATCCGTCAGTTGTCCGCAGGGCATCAGGCCCGCGAGACATCAGCGCCAATGAAAGCGCGGCCGTGCCCGCGCACTGCAAAGCGCCGCTCGGCGCCGTTCGCCGCAACTGCGATGTGGAAGCAGCTTCAGTCGCGCCCGCCTCAGCTCCCGTACATATCCCGGATCTTCTGCCGCAGCACCTTGCCCACCGGCGAGAGCGGCAGCTCATCCACTAACACCACCGAGCGCGGGATCTTGAAGCCCGCCAGCTTGTCCCGGCAGAACTCGATGATGTCCTCCGGGTTCGCCTTCTGGCCGCGCTTGAGCTGCACCACCGCGCGCACCGTGCAGCCCCACTCGTCGTCCGGCACCCCGATGATGCAAACGTCGTCCACCTGAGGGTGCTGGTGCACGATCTCCTCCACCTCCAGCGGGAATACCTTTTCCCCGCCCGTGTTGATGCACTCATTCTTCCGGTCTATCAGCCGGACCTCGCCCTCCTCGTCCAGGTAGCCCAGGTCCCCGCTCTTGAACCAGCCGCCCTCCATGGCCTCGCTCGTCTTGCCCTCGTCCTTGTAATAGCCCATCATCACGGTGGACGACTTATACATGATCTCTCCGGCCTGCCCCGGCGGCACCTCCGCCCCGTTCTCGTCAACGATCTTGACCTCGACAATGGACTGGCCCACCGACCGCTCCTTGAGCGAGTCCGGGCCGGCGTCAATGCGGAAGCTGGTCACCGGCGTCATCTCGGTCTGGCCGAACATGTCCAGCACCAGGACGCCGGGGAAGGTCTCGAACATTTTGCGCTTGAGCGCGACCGAGGCGGCGCCGGCGCCGGTGGCCGCGATCTTGAGCGAGGACACGTCGTATTCCTTGAGGCCGGGATAGGACACGAGCTTTTTCCAGCCGGTGGGCACGTTGGCCATGAATATGGGCTGCTCGCGCTGCACGATTTCCAGGATGGCGGCGGGCTCGAACTTCACGCCCGGCACCAGCACGTAACAGATGTTGCCCACCATGATGCCCATGAGCAGGATCTGGTACGACGCGTCGTGGAAGAAGGGCATCGAAGGCACCATGTACTTGATGGTGTTGGCGTACCCGAAGCGCGCCGCCTCCGGGTGCGAGAGCACGTAGCGCAGGAAAGACTGCGCTTTTTTCTTGACGCCGGGCCGCGCCACGAACCCTTTCATCAGCTTGGTGCGCAGCAGCGGCTGCACGTAGCGCAGGCCCGGGATCGAGATCGCGTCCTTGATGTTCTCGAGCTGCTCCGGCGTCAGCTCGATCTGCACGCCCCGCACGATCACGTTGGCGAGCAGGATCGCGAACATGTCCAGGTGCGCGCCGTAGGAAAGGAGCACGCCCTTGGGGAAGCCGGTGGTGCCGCCGGTATAGACCATGACCGCGGCGTCCTCCCACTCGGTCGCGACCGCGGGGTCGCTCTCCTCGCCCGAGCTCACGAACTCCTCGTATTCAATGGCCCCGGAAATTCCGCCCTCGCCGCGGCACACGTAATTCCGGATGCCGGTGAGGTTCGGCGCCGCCTTCTCCACCTGCTCCCGCCAGATGCTTTCGTAGATGAACAGGGTCGAGTCCGAGTGCTGGGCCTGGAACTCGATCTCGCGCGGGATGAAACGGTAGTTCATCGGCACCGGCACCGCGCCCGCAACCTGGATCGCGTAATTTAGCTCCACGAACTCGGGGCAGTTGTGGAACATGAACGTCACCTTGTCGTTCTTCTTCACCCCGAGCTTCTGCATGGCCCGCGCGAGCTTCAGGGCCCGGCCCGCGAGCGCGCCCCACGTCACCCTCCGCTCGCCGTACACCACGGCTTCGCCGCCGGGATTATGCTTCTTAAGCGAGATGAGACAATTGGCGATGATGTTCGGCGAATATTTCCCCATCAATCCCTCCCTTTAGCTGGAATAAACCATGGACTCAACGGAACGTAGGGCGTAGAGCGAAGGGCGAACAGCGTGAATCAAAAAACCAATCAAGGCGGAGTTTTTTCTCCCTACGCCCTTCGCTCTACGCTCTACTCATCACTTCAGCCCCAGCTCGCTCTTGTTCCTCAAGAAATCCATGACCGCGTCGCGTGACACCATGCCGATGAATCTTCCGTCCTTCACCACCGGCGCCTGGTTCACGCCGTCGGCCGAGATCAGCTCCATCACCCTGGTGAGCGGCGTCTCCGGCAGCACGGATTTTAATTGCTCCGCGGGTATCATGATCGAGCGCGCCGTGGTCTGGGACCATTGCTCCACCGGCACGGCCTTGACGTTGTGAACGGTGACGATCCCCGACACCTTGCCGTGGTCCAGCACCGGGAAGCAGCGCCGCCCCGTGTGCAGGATGTGGCGGTAGACCAGGTCGGAAACCAGCGTGTCGGAATCGAGGAACGGGCAGTCGGTCAGCATGACCTCCCCCGCCGTGTGCCCGGCCAGCAGGTCCGTCAGCGCCTGCTGCCGCGTGCTGGCCGAAGCCGCCTGCAACAGGAACCACCCGATGAACGCGATCCACACCCCGTTGAAGATCGAGCCGCGGAACAGCATGAACACGCCCATGAAGATGAACATGAAGGCCACGCCCTTGCCCACCGCGCCCGCGATCATGGTGGAGCGGCTCGAATCCTTCGACACGCCCCAGATGATCGCGCGCAGCACCCGCCCCCCGTCCAGCGGAAAGCCCGGGATCAGGTTGAAAACCGCCAGCGACACGTTGATCAGCGCCAGCCACCCGAACAGCGCCGAGAACGGCTCCAGCCCCATGCCCTTGAACACCCACCACAGCAGCCCCGAAACCGCCCCGATCAGCACGCTCATCCCCGGGCCCGCCAGCGCCATCACCAACTCGTCGCCCGCCTTCTTCGGCTCCCTGGCGATCTGCGCCGCGCCCCCGAAAATGAACAGCGTGATCCGCGGCACCGGAATGCCACGCGACTGCGCCACGAAACTGTGCGCCAGCTCGTGCAGCAGCACCGACAGGAAAAACAACAGGCTCGTCACCAGACCCAGCGACCAGTAAAGCGGCTGCGTCCAGTGCGGGTGCTGCTGCGGGAAATACTGCGCCGCCAGCGACCACGTCACCAAGACGAAAATCAGGAACCACGAGTAATCCAGCCGGATCTCGATGCCCCGTACCGTGAATATTTTTATGCCGCCTTGTAACATTATATTTCCGCCCTCATGGTGGCCGGGACACTCCTGTCCCGCGCCATGCAGCGCCGCCCGACAAGAGTGCCGGGCCCACCTATCTCAAAGCCGGACCCCGGACGGCGCCGGCTCCCCCTTGTAATAAACCGCGCCCTTCTCGTCCATCTGGAACCAGCCCCGCGCGATGGCCTCGATGGTCTTCGGAAAAATCTCCCAGTCGCCCGCCTCCTTGAGCCGGTCCTGGTTATATTTTGAGACCCGATCCAGGACCTCCGGGTTCCCCAGGTCCGCGCCCGCCTCGACCTCCACCGCCAGCGGCTTCGAGATCATGAGCAGCGGGCCCGCGTCAACCTCCTCGATCACCAGGTGCGTGCTCGAATGGATCCTCTTCTCGCCCGCCCCGATCGCGTCACGCACCGCGTGCCCCCCGGTCCAGCGCCTCTTCCCCGAAGCGTCCCTCACCGACAGGTCCGCCGGGTGAACGTTAACGCCCACAAACGCCCGGATCAGCGTCGGCGACGCGATGGCCATGTATCCGCCGTAGATCGCCACCCGCGCCCCGGAGGGCCGGAGCAGCTCGACGTTCTCGCGGTCAAAATCCTCCCTGCGCTTGAGGTCCTTCCTCGATACCCCGTGTTTCTTGAGCCATCCGGCGAGGTCGTGCGTGATCGCCGGCAGATCATAATCGCGCCCGATCTCGGCGGCATTCGAGTCAAAGCAGTCGGAAAAAACGGCCGCGATCTCGAACAGCGGCCGGCCCTCCTCGCTCCTGATCCGCTCGCCGTGCTCCAGGATCCGCCGCACGTTGGTGCCGCTCCCGCTCATCAGCGCCACCGCCCGAAGCGGGCCTGTTGCCGGGTCATGTATCGGCTTAACCGCCATGCCTTCAACCTCTCGATCTCGAATTCCCGCCAACTATAGCAAAGCCCCGGCCCAGCTTCAACACAGTCCATGCCGTGCCAGACCTTGGCCCCTATTCAAACCGACGAAATCAGGTTATAATTAAATCAGGCGCTCATTGCCGTCCAAAATATTTCCCCGAAGGGGAACGATGTGAGTAGCCGGGTGGTGCAACCCCCGGAAAAGCGTGCGGCGCCATTCCGACCCTGAAGGGGTCGCCCCCCGCTTTTGGTACAACCCTTTCAGGGTTGGAGAACCTTGGGGCGCGGCTCCGTAGGTTGCACCTACGGCTATTCATATTTACACCCCTTGCGGGGTGCGGGAATGAAATCGGCGATTAAAGGCTACATTTAGGGGCCTTGGACCGCCGCAAAGGAGAATACGAAATGTTCAGTGAGCACCGCGAGAAGCTGAAAGCCTTGAAGGAAGAGTACAACAAGCTCCGGGGGTATCTTTGACTTTGCCGGGATGGAGCAGAAGCTTACCGCGCTCCGCGCCGTCATGGAGTCGGCTGACTTCTGGACCGACCCCGAGCGCGCCGCCAAGGTAAACCGCGAACAAAAGCGCATCGTTGACGAGCTCGCCAAGTGGCGGCGCATGGACAAGGAGCTGGAGGACGCCGAGGTGCTCCTTGACCTGGCCGACGAGGAGAACGATGAAGCCGCGGCCAAGGAGGCCGGCGCCGCCATCGAGTCGCTCGAGCCCAGGGTGAAACAGTTGAAGCTCGAGCGCATGCTCTCCGGCGAGCACGACCAGAGCGATTGCTTCCTCTCAATCAACGCCGGCGCCGGCGGCACCGAGGCCCAGGACTGGGCATCAATGCTCTCGCGCATGTACATGCGTTACTTCGAGCGCATGGGCTACGAGGTTGAAATCCTCGACGAGCAGCCCGGAGAAGAAGCGGGCATCAAGAGCATCATGTTCGCCGTCCGCGGCCAATATGCCTACGGCTATCTCAAGGCCGAGCGCGGCGTGCACCGCTTGGTCCGCATCTCCCCCTTTGACGCCAACAAGCGGCGCCACACCAGCTTCGCCGCCGTCTTCGTTCTTCCCGACATCGAGGAAGACATCTCGGTCGAGATCAATCCCGAAGACCTCCGGGTTGACACCTATCGCGCCTCCGGACACGGCGGCCAGAAGGTCAACAAGACCAGCTCCGCCGTCCGCATCACCCACCTCCCCACCAACACCGTGGTCCAGTGCCAGAACGAGCGCAGCCAGCACAAGAACAGGGCCTTCTGCATGAAGGTCCTCAAAGCCAGGCTCTACCAATTGGAGGAGCGCAAGCAAAAGGAAAAAATCGAGGCCTTCTCCTCCGACAAGAAGGAAATCGAGTGGGGCTCGCAAATCCGGTCCTACGTGCTCCAGCCCTATCAGTTGATCAAGGACCTGCGCACCGACCACGAGACCGGAAACGTCCAGGCCGTGCTCGACGGCGCCATCCATCCCTTCATCGAGGCCTACCTCATGCAGGAAAGCATGAATGGAAAGCCGCCCCCGGCCAAGCCCGAACCCGAACCGGCCCAGGCCCGGGCGGAATAAAGAGAAAAGATCGGTTGTTGAAGCCAAGAGTTTTTGGCCGCAGATGAACGCAGATAAACGCAGATGAGAGAAGCAAGGAGCAAGAATAAACAAGGAACACATTGAGTTTTAATTTAACTTCATTTTTCTTATCTGTGTTCATCTGCGTTCATCTGCGGCAAAGATAATCTTTTTTACTTGCTGGGCGTTAAATCTTCGGTATCGGAGGATTCACGGTGTCAAATGTCCCCTCCTCCTGGCCCTTCCAGGAGGCCGGAAACATCAGCCTGAAAAACGTGGCCGACGGCGCGCCCGTGATTTTCGAGACCGGCTTCGGCCCGTCCGGCCGGCCGCACATCGGGACCTTTGCCGAGGTCGCGCGCACCATCATGGTCCAGAACGCCTTCCATGAAATGAACCCCGGCCGCTCAACCCGCCTCTACGTCTTCTGCGACGACATGGACGGCCTGCGCAAGGTCCCCGGCAATGTGCCCAATCCCGAGCTCGTCCGCGAGAACCTGGGTAAGCCGCTCTCCCGGATCCCCGACCCCTTCGGCGGCGACGAGTCATACTCCGCCCACATGGAGCGCGAGCTCGTCGCCTTCCTCGAGCGCTTCGGCTTCAAGTTCGAGCTCAAAAGCTCCGCCGTCGAATACGCCGGTGGCGCCTTCAACGACGCCATGCGCCGCGTGCTCGCGAACTACGAGAAAATCCGGGCCGTGATCCTTCCCACCCTGCAGGAGGAGAACCGCGAGACCTGGTCGCCCATCATCCCCATCTGCGAAAAGTGCGGCAAGCTCTACACCACCATTGTCACCGGCGTGGACCCCGAACGGGCGCTCGTGCGCTACGAGGACACCGGCGTGTTCGGCGAGGGCAGGAACCGGGTCGAGGGCTGCGGCCACCAGGGGGAGGTCTCCGCGCTCGACGGACACGTGAAGGTCGGCTGGAAGGCGGACTGGGCGCTCCGGTGGTTCACCTACAACGTCCGCTACGAGATGTACGGCAAGGACCTGATTGATTCGGCCCGGCTCTCCGGCAAGATCTGCCGCGTCCTCGGCGGCGACCCGCCGACCGGCATGGTCTACGAGCTGTTCCTGGACGAGCAGGGCAAGAAAATCAGCAAGAGCGTGGGCGAGGGACTGACCGTGGACTCGTGGATGACCTACGCCCCCATCGAGAGCCTGCTCTACTACCTCTTCCCGAACCCCAAAAAGCAGCGCCGCCTTTTCTTCGACGTCATCCCCAAAAGCGTGGACGATTACTTGAACGAGCTCAGAAAATTCCCCGGGCTCGCCGCCGCCCAATACGACTCCGTGGTCTGGCACCTCCACCAGATCGGCCGCGAGGCCCCGGCCTATACCGGCCGCGTCAACTTCTCGCTCGCGCTCAACCTCATCTCCGGCATCGGCGCCGGCGACCGAGCGCTGCTCCACGATTATCTCACCCGCTACGATTCCGAGATCGCCGCCAACGAGCATGTCACCTCAAAGCTCGTGGACCGCGCCGTGCGCTATTTCCAGGACTTCATCGAGCCCAACAAAAAATACCGCAAGCCCACCGACGAGGAACGCGCCATGTTCCAGGCCCTGCTCCTAAGGCTCGAATCGTGCCAGGGCGACAGCGAGGACGACTACCAGGCCATGGTCTTCGACACCGCCAAGCAAGCCGGGCAAGACCCCAAGTCCCTCTTCCAAGCCATCTACCAAGTCCTCCTCGGCCAGGACCGCGGGCCCCGCTTCGGCACCTTTGTCAAGCTCGTGGGCAAGGACCGGGCAGGGGAGATGATCAAGAAAGCGCTGGAGTAAATTGAGACGAAGAACAACCGCCAAGACGCCAAGAATAAAATTTATTTCCAATAAATCTTGGCGCTCTTGGCGTCTTGGCGGTTACTCTTCCCTTTCCACTTGTTTACCCCCCGGATTAAGATAAGCATCCGCCGTCACTCCCCCTAAAATAGCCACGGCCCCGGCGACGCCGTAGCCGCTGGGCAGTTCGCTCATGATTATGAAGGCCCAGACCGGGTTGAGCACGGGCTCGATCAGCGAGATGGTGGAGGCCTTGAGCGCGGTGATAGTGCGCAGCCCGCGCGAGTACAGGACATAGGCGAGTCCGATCTGGAACGCGCCCAGGTACAGGAGGCACAGCCAGCCCCCGCCGTCGAGCCCTCGCAGCTGGGCCGCCTGCCCGGTATGCAGGATATAGGGGAAGAGCACGAGCGCCGTGGCTAAGTTGGACAGGCTCACCAGCGTCAGGGAATGCTCATCGCGCAGGGCGCGGAAGAGCACGATGACCAGCGCGAACCCGACGCCGGAGACGATGGCCACCAGGTTCCCTTTAAGGCTCGTGCCCGCGGCCGGCTCCAGGAGGAAGAGGATGATGCCGAATGCGGCCAGGACCATGGGCGCGGCGCGGCGGGCCGTGGGCCTGATCGTCCCGGCCGCGGCCAGCGCCAGGAAGATCCACAGCGGCGCCGTGTACTGAATGGCCACGGCGTTCATGGCGGTGGTCCACTTGGTGGCGATGACGAAGCTCGCGCTCATCAGGGGATAGCAAAGCATCAGCGCGAGGAGCTTCCAGGAAAATCGCACCCGGCCGGGACGGATGAAGGGAAGGAAAACCAGGCCCGCGATCAGGCACCGGGCCGCCGCCACCACCGCGCCGTCGGCGTCAACGTATTTGATCGCCGCCCCGCCCGTGCTCCACAACAGGGCGGCCAGAATCACCAGCCATGTCCCGCTTGACCTGGTATCACGCATCATGGATGGTTGGACTGATGTGGATGAAGAAATTTTTCACGCCAAGACGCAAAGAGCGCAAAGGTTTTCCCCTGATAAAAAATTTCTCTTCTCCGCGTTCTCTTAAGCCTCCGCGGTAAAAAAATCTCTTTTGAACCGGGGCGCTTGCGGCTATTTCAGATGCCGGAGCGACTGCTCGGAAAAGTGCCTGATGTAGCGCTCCAGGTGCCTGGTCTCCAGTTTGATCGTCCCTATCTTCACCATCGGCGGCTTCACGTCCTTGCCCAAAGCCCGCCGCATGTGGAAAAGCCGGCTGATCCGGAGCCGGTCTTCAATGTCGTCCTCCCAAAGCATCTCCCGCGTCAGCGCCTCCGGGAAAATCAGCGAATCGCAGCAACTGCATTTGAACACGCCGCGATGTTCCAGGGTCTCGGGATTAACGTTGAATTCCACGAACTCGTAAGCCTCCAGGCAGTCCGGACAGATCATGTGCGCTTCCTCCCTCTTTCCTTGTGAGCCTTCCCCGCAACCGCGAGAGCCTTATATATTGAATCCATGAATCATTATTATACTACATATGGTGGTTTGTCAACAAACAAAGTGTAACGGCATTATATCCGGCACGGGGAAAGAGACGGGTAGGGTATGCGCGGTAATGACGGGTTCGGGGAAAAGGTCAGGCGAGAAGCGAGCGTAACGTGGACAGTAAGAGCCGCGCCCAGATTTTGGGCTCCCGGGGCTTTAGGCTCAGGGCCTCGCGCAAGGCCAGCCGGGCGTCCTTGAACCGGCCGAGCCGGTAGAGGCGGCGGCCGAGCCGGTAGAGGAGGTGATGGGGGTCGTTGAACTCGGAGAGGTATTCCCACGGGTCGAGCAGCTCGATCAGGCGGGGCGAGCGCCGCGCGATGCGGTCGAGCTCGGCGAAACGCTCACTCAGCCATTCGCGGGGCGCTCCTGAAAAGTCATGGTCCAGATAACGCAGGGGGGAGTGGATCAGCTTGGTGAGCCGGAACAGCGCCAGGTTGCTTTGCCACGAGCCGGCGTCCTCGAAAATGAATTCCGGAGCGAGCGGTTCCCGTGCGCCGGCACCCGCGTCCAGGCCCGGCTGGATCACGAGGAGGTTCTTCGCGGCCCGGATGAGGAGCTCCCAGCCGCCGGCCGCGGAGAGCCCGGGGATGAAGCCGCCGATCCTGGTGAGCGCCTCCCGCTTCCAGATGCAGCCGCACAACAGCGCGCGCTCGTCGCGGAGCAGGGGCGAGACGCCGATGGCGCGGCCGGGCAGTTTCACGCCCGCGGGGGTTTTCACCTCGCCCAAGACCGCGTCGGCCTCGGGATTCAAGCGCAGGCTGGCGAGCGCCTGTCCCGCGAATTCGGGGGCCCAAGCGTCGCCGGGCCGGAGGAAGGCCAGGAAGCTGCCGGCCGCGAGGGCCGCCCCCTGGTTCCACAGCGCGCCCGGAGGCGCGGCTGCAACGTTGATGGCCCTTGGCGCCGGGCCCGCGGAGGGCCTCGGCGGGGCGGCTTCGGCGTCCGGGCCGATCACGATGATCTCGGCGATTGACCCGCCGCGCTGGAGCGGGGCGAGAGTGGCGGGCAGCCGGCCGGCGTCATCGGAACTGACGGCGACGATGACGCTGAGGCCGGGATCGGAGGCCGGGGAAAGCGCGAGCGCCGGGGGCTTTAAGCCCGCGGCCCCGGGCAGGGCGGCCCCTGACTCGAGGAGCAGGCCCAGGAAGCGGCCGAGAGCGAGGCCCGGGTTTTCGCGGAGGACCTCTTTGAGCTCGGCCCGGGCCGCTTCAATCTCGCCCGTGCGCATGAGCAGTTCGGCGAGGTCAGAGCGCTCGCGCGGTCCGAGGAGGTTCTGCCGAATGCCGTCGGCCAGGATGGCGGCGGCGCGGGACTCGCCCTGCCGCTTCAAGGCGAGCCAGGCGGCCTGGCGCCGGGCCAGGGGAGAAGGCTCGGCGGCCAGGGCCTCGGCCGCGCCGTCTTTGCCGGCCGGACCTGCGGCCAGGGCGGCCCGCCGGAGAGGCGCCGGCCCATACCCCAGCTCGGCCAGCTCCCGCGCCTCCCGGTCGCAGCCATAGGCCATAAGCGAGAGGACCAGCCGCTCGAAGCGCTTCTCCCGGTCTCGGGGGTCCCCGCCCGCCCGCAGGTATTCATCCTCGGCCCGCGCCCCCGCGGCCAGCGCCAGCATCTTGACCGCCGCGGCCTTGCTGTACTGGGTCTCATGCCAGCGGTAGTGGACCAGCGGCTGTTCCAGGTGGATGAACTTTATGTTCCGGCGCAGCATCGCCAGGATAAGATGATAGTCGTCCACCGGCTCAAACCGGGGATCATAAGCGAACTCCCGGGCCAGGCGGGCGGGATAGGCCACGGCGGGGTTGAAAATGAACGTTTCGCGCCGCAGTTTCCCGGGATCGGGGCGGGAGAGCCTCTTCAGCTCGACCTTGCCTCCCGGGAAAAGCTGGACCACGTCGGAATAGAGGTAGCCCTCCTGTTCGGAAAGGACGCGCTTGATCGTGCGCACGCGCTCGGGCGCGCAGAGGTCGTCGTGGTCCATGACGGCGATGAAGCGGCCGCGGGCCAGCAGGTTGCCGAGGTTCCGGCCCATGGCCACGCCGCGCCGGCCCATGCCGCTGTAGTAGCGTATGCGCGGATCCTGGAACTCGGCCACCACCGGCCCGGTGATGGCGGGGTCGCCATTGTCAACCAGGACCAGCTCCCAGTCCGGATCGTCCTGGCCGAGCACCGACCGGATCGTTTGGCGCAAATACTCCGGCGGGGTATTGTAAAGCGGGATGACCACCGAAACCGAAGGACGATCCCCGAACCGCCGCTGGATCGAGGCGGTGAGCAGGCCGAGGTGGATCCGGTCGGCGGGGCGCAAGGCGGCGGCCGCCGGTGCTGGATCGTGTCCTCCCTCCGGTCCGGCGGGCAGCTCGATGCAGGCGAGGAAGCGGTCGAGCAGCGCGAAGGCAGCGGCGCGGGAGGCGGCGGTGATGGCCTGCGCGCTCCGGAGCAGAGGCTCCCACGCGGGCAGATGACTTGAGGAGCAATTAAGGATCAGGAGCTCGGTCCCGGATTTCCGAACCTGTGCGCCCAGAGTCTTCAGCCGGGCGGGGTCTGGTTCCGGCGCGCCCGGGGCCAGGTCCATGGCCATCAGACAATGCCGGGGAGACGGGGGAAGAGCGTTGACGGCAGGATAAAACCGCCATTGGATTGATAATGGCTCAAGCCCCGGGGCCAGCGCTTTCACCCATGGCGCCGTCTCCAGGCCGGGGCCGATTAAAGCTATGTCACGAATTTCCGTCATTAACAACGGTCCTCCGCCGGGCGGAGGCGGGGATTCAGCGTTCGGCCGGGAGCTTCGACGTGGTCCGGCTATTGGGCGCGCCGATCATCTCCGGCGCAAGCCGTTGCTCCGCCTCCCGTCCGGGCGATCAGCTCCCGGGCGCTCGAATTAAACTCATCACTTGCGAGCAGGCGATGGGCGGTCCGTTGGGCCCTTGCGCCCAGTTCCGCGGCCAGGCCCCGGTCATGGTAGAGCCTGACCATGAACTCCCGCGCCTGTTCCAGGCCGGGCTCGGCCCATTGCTTGACGGCAAGGTAGGCGGGGTGATCCTCCCGCGCCTTGGCGAGGGCGCATTGCACCAGCAGGGAGTTCGCGTCGTTTAAGAAATCGAGGGCGCCGCCGTAGCGCGAGGCGATGACGGGCTTGCCCAGGGCCATGGCCTCGAACATTCCCAGCCCCAGGCCTTCCCCGCGGTGGAGGGAAACGTAGCAATCAATAGAGGACATCAGGGTCATCAACTCGTCGCGGGGAAGGATCTCCTCGATCAGCTTCACTTGCCCTTCGACCCCCGCCTGGCGGATGTGATCCCGCAACAGCTCCCGCTGGCGGGGAAAGGAGTCAGGGTTGCTGACCTTTATAACGAGCCGGGCGTCCGCTTTGCCCGCCAGCCCGGCGGCGAAGGCGCTCACCACTCCCAGCGGGTTCTTGCGCCGGAAGCTGCTGTAATAATCGAACGAGAACATGAACACGAAGTCTCCGGTCCCGAGCCCGAGTTTTTCCCGGGTCTCCTGGCGTGACGCTGTAATTTCCCAATCCCTGCGGTGAGGATAGGGAACTCTGGAGATCCTGAATCTTCCCGGCGCCATTTGCTCGATGGCGCTCTGGATGAAGCCGGTAAAGGCCGCGACCTCATCCACCTTTTCCCAGGCGGCGAGGTCGCCCTCGATGCCGCTGGCATACTCCCAGAAGGGAGCTACGATGTTATAGCGATTGGCAAACAAGGCCGGGGTCTTCCTCTGGCTGGGGGCGATCTCCCGGGCCCCGAACAGCCAGAGGTTGGCGCGGTAGGGAAGCCTTGGGGAGATGCGTCTTGCCATTCCTTGGTCGAGCAGGGAAGGGAGGCGCTGAACCCCTTTGGCCCGCAGCGGGTAGATGGAAAAGGGCAGGCCGCTGTCGCGAAGCTTATAGGCGAAGTCTCTCGCGGCCTGGGCCACTCCGGAGCTGGTATCGAAGTATCCGATCAGGTTCACGCCGCCGGTTTTGAGCAGCATCCTGGATAAGATCCCGGACACGGTCCCCATTCGCGGCCTTTTACGATCAGTTCCGTGAAGAAAGTTGAAGAAAGAGCCCATTGCGGTGTTCATCCCCGTCGTGGTTGCCTCAAGCGGAGCGGAGGCCCGATCATTCGACCACCAGCAGCACGTCTCCTTTCTGCACCCGGTCGCCCGGCTTGAAGCCCAGGCCCGCGGCCTTGCCCGCGGCCGGGGCCTTGATCTCGTTCTGCATCTTCATGGCTTCCAGGATCAGGAGCACCTGGCCCTGCTTGACCGCATCGCCCTGCTTGACCCGGTACTCGATGACGATGCCGGGCATGGGAGCGAGGACCGCGCCGGGAGTGCACGATGCCGCGGGAGCGGCGGGCGCTGGCTTCGGCGACGGCCCGGCCGGCCTGGCCGCGGATGGGGCCGGCGCTTTTGCCGATGGCCCCGCGGCCGGCTGCACGGAGGCCTTGCCGTCGGCGGGATCAACCACGACCTGGAAGTATTCGCCCTCGATGAAAACGTTGAAGGTCCGGGCGTCCGGCCCGGCCGCCGGCGCCTCCTTTTTGGCGGGCGTCTCCACGAGCAGGCCCTTCTTGGCCTTTTCCATCAGCTCCATCTCGCACCTGCACTGTTCGAGGGTCTTGGGCATGACCTCCGGCGGCGGCGCCTCCAGCCCGTGTTTCCAGCGCAGGTACTTCATGCCGGTCGTCGGATACAGCGCATAGGTGAGAATGTCGCCTATTTCCTTGGTAATGTCCTTGACCGCGGCGCGGGCCTTTTCCATCTCGGGCGGGAGCAGGTCCGCGGGCCGGCCGGTGATGGGCGTTTTATACTTGTAGTCCTTGAGGCAGATTTTCCGCACCTCCGGGTCCACCGGCGCGGGCGGCCTGCCGTAAAGGCCGGCGGCGTAGTCCTTGACCGGCTGCGTCACCTGCCGGTACCTTCCGAAGAGCACGTTCATCACGGCCTGCGTTCCCACGATCTGCGACGACGGCGTGACCAGCGGCGGGTAGCCCAGGTCGGCCCGGGTGCGGGGCAATTCCTCGAACACCTCGTGGAGCTTGTCGAGCGCGCCGGCCTCCCGGAGCTGGCTCACCAGGTTGGAGAGCATTCCGCCGGGGATCTGGTGGAGGAGCACGCCGGCGTCAATCACGCTCATCCGGGTGGCGTCCAGACAGTCGCGGTACTTGGGGCTGACCTTTTCCAGGTGCTCGCCGCACTTGATGAGCAGGTTCAGGTCAATGCCGGGGTCGCGGTCGCTCCCTTCCAGCGCCACCAGGATCGGCTCGACCGCCGGCTGGCTGGTGCGCAGCGCCAGCGGCGCCAGCGCGCAGTCAATTGCGTCCACCCCGGCCTCCACCGCCTTCAGATACGTCATCGAGCCCATGCCCGAGGTGTAGTGGGTATGGAGCTGGATGGGTATTTTCACCTCGCTCTTGAGCGCGGTGATCAGCTCGTAAGCGTCGGGAGGCGCCAGCATGCCCGCCATGTCCTTCAAACACAGCGAGTCCGCGCCCATGTCCTCCATAATCCGCGCCTTGTCCAGAAAGTATTTCGTGTTGTAGATGGGGCCGCCCAGCCGCCGCTCGGTCAGGCTGTAGCAGATGGTGCCCTGGACGTGCTTCTTCGTCTTCTTGATCGCGGCGAAGCTGCGCTGCATGTTGCGCTCGTCGTTCAAGGCGTCGAACACGCGGAAGATGTCTATGCCCGTCGCGGCGGAGTGCTCCACGAAGGCGTCCACCACGTCGTCCGCGTAGTGGCGGTAGCCCACCAGGTTCTGCCCGCGCAGGAGCATCTGGAGGGGGGTCTTGGGCATGTGCTTCTTGAAGAGGCTGAGCCGCTCCCACGGGTCCTCGTTCAGAAAGCGGGTGGTCGTGTCAAAGGTCGCGCCGCCCCAGACTTCCAGCGCCGCGAACCCCGCCCGGTCCATCATGTCCAGGATCGGGAGCATGTCCTCCATCCGGAGCCGCGTCGCCAGCATGCTCTGGTGGCCGTCGCGCAAGGTGGTGTCCATGATCCTGACCGGATTTTTGGCCCCGCCCTTTTTCCCGGCTGACATATCCCGCGCCTCTTGGACCGAATGCCTCCGGTCCTTCTTCTCTTTCTTCGCCATTTAACAGCCTCCCTTCAGCCCCTCACTGCCCGATAATGGTCCTGACTTACTTCCACAGTCTCGCCGCCACGGCCTGCCGCGCGCTCATGATCTCCTGCCGCCCGGACAGCGCCCACAAAGACATTAACAGCGGCGGGCCCGGCTCATGCGCCGCCGCCTCTCCCGCCATGTACATGTTCACCGCCGCCAGGGCCGCCGCGACCTTCTTCATCTCACGCTTCATGGCAGAGCCTCCTCAAAATTTTACTCTCATCAATGCGGGAAAGCACGTACCCGCCGCCTCAATCCATGATCCGGGCGGGTTCGGCCCGTCCCGTGATCCGCGCCCGGAACCTCCTGCCCCGCCCGTCCTCGATGATGACGTTAGTGAACGTCTTGAAGCGCTCTTCATCATGGGAGCAGTAAAAGCTCAGCGCCTCGCCGGGCAGGATGGCATGTACTCCCGGCGGGTACAGCCACGCCACCCGCTCCCCGCCGCCGGGCCCGGTAAGCTCCATCTCGCTCCGGGCCTCGATCCGCTCATCGCTTCCGTTGATCACGTGCACCTCCAGGTTCATGCCCTGCAGGTTGCAGCACTTCCACGAGAGCACTTCCTCCAGCCCCGAGTTCATCAGCACCCTGACCATGATCCCGCCGGCCGAATCAGGACCGTTCACTGATTTTATTCTGGCCATGATCACATCAACGGGACCTTTCAACATAACGGCGCAAAGGCGCAAAGAATAATATTTTGCTCTTCATCTCCGCGCCTTCGCGCCTCTGTGGTTAATAAAACGCCGCCGTCTCCCGCGCCTATTTGAGCAGGTTCCGGCTGATGATCTCCTTCTGGATCTCGGTGGTTCCCGCGAAGATGGTCTGCACGCGCACGTCGCGGTAGGCGCGGGCGATGGGGTACTCCTCCATGTAGCCGTAGCCGCCGAAGAACTGGAGGCACTCGTCCACGATCTTCTTCAGGTTCTCCGTGGTCCACCACTTGGCCATCGAGGTCTCGACGTCAACGTTATGGTGCGCCATGTGCTCCACGATCAGCCGGTCCACGAACGCCTGCGTGACCTCCGCCATCGTGTACATCTCCGCCATCTTGAACCGCGTGTTCTGGAACGCCGCGATCGGACGGCCGAAGGCCTTGCGCTCCAGGATGTACTCCTTGGTCATCTCCAGGGTCCGCCACATCCCGGCCGCGCACCCCACGGCGCACACCAGCCGCTCCTGCTGCAACTCCTTCATGAGCTGGATGAAGCCCTGGCCTTCCTCGCCCAGGCAGTTTTTCAGGGGGACCCGGCAATCCTCGAAAGAAAGCTCCGCCGTGTCCTGCGAGTGCCAGCCGATCTTCTCCAGCTTGCGGCCCTTGATGTAGCCGGGCGTGCCCGCCTCCACGCAGATCAGGCTCACGCCCTTGTACGCCGGCTGCGCTTTGGGGTCGGTCTTGGCCGCGATGATCACCAGGTCGTTGCACAACCCGTTGGAGATGAACGTCTTCTGGCCGTTGATCACGTAATGGTCGCCGTCCTTGACCGCGGTGGTCCGGATGCCCTGCAGGTCCGAGCCCGCGTCCGGCTCGGTCATGGCCACGGCGGTCACGATCTCGCCGGAGGCGGTCCCGGGCAGCCATTTCTTTTTCTGCTCCTCGCTCCCGAAGTTGTAGATGTAAGGCACCACGATGTCCGAGTGCAGGTTGAGCGCGAACCCGGTGATGCCGCAGTTGGCGATCTCCTCGATCTCGATCACCGAGTAGAGGAAATCCGCGCCCACCCCGCCGTACTCCTCGGGCAGCCACGGGCAAACAAAGCCCTGCCCGCCCGTCTTGTTCCACAGCTCGCGCGGCACCGCGCCCTCCTTCTCCCACTGGTCGTAATGCGGCACGATCTCGCGTTCCATGAACTTCTTGAACTGGTCCCGGAACATCTCATGGTCCGAACTAAACAGCGTCCTCTTCATGTCTTGCCTCCTCGCATTATTTGGATTGAGCCGGTGCGATAACAGATGTTATTTCTAGCATAGCGCAATCCGCGATTCAACTTGCATGGCCGGGTGGGAGGGATGGGCGGAAAGGTGGGCATGAATCCGGGGACATTTCCCCGATCAACGGTCATTGTTGTTCGTCATTGTCGCTTCTCAGCAGCTTTTCCGCCATTTCCATGAATTTCACCGCGTTCCCAAGATGAGCAAGTGCATCATCTTTCGATAAGTTCGATTTGTAACCGTAATCACCGACTTTGCGGTCATCCTCGGCATCAATGAGTTAGCGGTGAAATTCCGCGGGCGCGCGGCCGGGCTTGACCAGTTCCTTGCTGAACGCAGCGATCACGGCGGAGTGTTTGGAATAGGTCAGGCCTTTTGCCAGCAACAAGGCCTCGGCCAGATAGAACATTGCATAATAGGACCGTGATACGGAGATGTCGGCAAAGCCTTCTTTCGCCAACAGGCGGGCCGCGGCGAGGCTTTGCCGCGCTTTGTCCAGCAATGCGTTGCAGTCTGGGTTCACACCCTTATCCCTTCGCGGCGGACATTGATGAGAAGAGGGCTTTGTTCCGCGGCGAATTGTTCTTCGGAAATGTAGGTGAAGGAAATGAGGACGTCGTATTCTAATGACAGGGAGAGCCGCAGGTCGCTGGTGTTTCTGGTTTCCTGTCCATGGCTGATGGGCCCCTTGAGCACGACCATGACGTCAATGTCGGAATCCGGCTCGGCGTCGCCCCGGGCCCGGGAGCCGTAAAGGATCAGGTGGACCAGCCGGTCGCCATACAGTTTTTCCAGGCCCTCCCGCAACTCGGCGAGAATGGTCTCGACTTTCGCTTCCATGCTCATTCTCCCAGGTATGATTTTAGTCCGTGCAAGAAGGTTTTACAAGCTGCTCTGCTTTGACCTTGTGATCAAGCCTTGCCTTTGACCCCTCTTGTCCTTATCATGGCCTGAATGAGCGGGGAAACGGGCCATGACGATTACCGGGAACTGGCCGAGTTTTCGGTGCGGGCGGTCTTGTTGGGCATCGTGGTCGGCATCCTGTTCGGCGCGGCCAACGCCTATCTGGGGCTGAAGGTCGGGCTCACGGTGTCGGCCTCCATTCCGGCCGCGGTCATGTCCATCTCCCTGTTCCGGGCGCTCGGGCGCACCCGGCTGTTCGCGCCGGCGACCATCCTGGAGAACAACATGGTGCAGACCATCGGCAGCGCCGGCGAATCCCTGGCCGCGGGCATCATCTTCACCGTGCCCGCCCTGATCCTGCTCGGGCTTTCGCCCGGGATCCTGAAAATCTTCGTGCTCGGGTCCATCGGCGGCGTGCTCGGCGTGTTGTTCATGATCCCGCTCCGGCGCTACCTGATCGTGCGCGAGCACGGGAAGCTGGTGTACCCGGAAGGCACGGCCTGCGCGTCGGTGCTGGAAGCGGGCCAGGAGGGCGGGACCAAGGGCTGGCTGGTGTTCGCGGGCTTGGGGCTGGGAGGGCTTTACGAGTACCTGGTGAGCGGGGCCGGCGTTCTGAAAGAGACCCCGAAATGGCTCATCCCGCGTTTCCCCTCCGCCGAGGTATCGGCCAATTCGTCGGCCGCCCTGCTCGGCGTGGGTTACATCATCGGGCCGCGCATCGCCGCCATCATGTTCGGCGGCGGCGCGCTGGCGTGGCTGGTGTTCATTCCGGCCATCAAGCTTTTTGCCGGTTCGAGCGCCTCTCTGATCTATCCGTCACCGGTTCCGGTGGCGGAACTGGACGCGCACGGCATCTGGAACTATTACGTGCGCTACATCGGCGCGGGGGCGGTGGTGTTCGGCGGCGTGGTCACCCTGGTCCGCTCGTTGCCCGTGATCCTGTCAAGCGGGCTCGCGGTTTTGAAGAACCTGGGCGCGAAAGGGCAGGGGAGCGCGGTTGCGGACCGCGCTCAAAAGGACCTTCCCGGCTCGTTCATCGCCGCCGGCGTGCTGGCGCTTTGCCTGGCCATGATTTTTTTGCCCAAGAGCCTGGTCCCGGGCAATTGGGTGTCGGCCGTTTTGGCCGTGTCGTTCGCTTTTTTCTTTGTCGCGGTCAGCTCGCGCATCGTGGGCCTGATCGGGTCGTCGTCCAATCCGATTTCGGGCATGACCATCGCCGCGCTGCTCGCCACGTCGCTGGTGTTCAAGGCCCTGGGCTGGACCGACTCGGCGGGCCAGGCCGCGGCGCTGGGGGTCGGCGCCATTGTCTGCATCAGCGCCGCTATCGCCGGCGACGTGAGCCAGGACCTGAAGACCGGCTACCTGGTCCGCGCCACGCCCCGGCTCCAGCAGATCGGAGAGATCGTCGGCGTCTTGACCTCCGCCGCCGTGATCGGCATCGTGGTGCTCCGCCTCCACCAGGCCTTCGGCATCGGCTCGGAAAAACTGCCCGCGCCGCAGGCCACCTTGATGTCGCTGGTGGTCAAGGGCGTACTCTCCGGCGACCTGCCCTGGACCCTGGTCCTGATCGGGATCAGCGCCGCGGCGGTGGTGGAGGTCGTCGGCATCCCCTCGCTGCCGTTTGCCGTTGGTTTTTACCTGCCGCTGTACATGACCACTCCCATCATGCTGGGAGGACTGGTCCGGGCGGTCGCACAGCGGAGATTGGCCGCGAGAGGGAAGGGGGCAGGGGGACCGGATGCCGAGGCCGCCCCGGACGGCTCCCCGGAGAACGCCTGCCGGGAAACGGTGTGCGAGCGCGGAGTGCTGTACGCCTCCGGGCTGATCGCCGGGTCCGCATTCCTCGGCATGGTCCTGGGCCTGGCCCGGTCCTTTGGCGCCGAGAGCCTGCCCGGCCGCTTCATGGAATTCATCCACCACGGCCCGCAATGGGCGGGGGCCTGGCAGGACCCGGTGGCGGCGCTGGCGCTCATCGCCGCGGCCGTGATGCTATTTGCTATAGGCAAAGGAAGGCTTGAGGCTTGAGGCTTGGGGCTTGAGGCTTGGGGCTTGGGGCTTGAGGCTTGAGGCTTGGGGC
>Ga0307378_10001516_pt1 | contig 37466 bp, 38 predicted proteins | sample UN1MG_FD_202238 | JGI IMG/M metagenome (GOLD analysis project Ga0307378, IMG submission 202238) | Soil microbial communities from Risofladan, Vaasa, Finland - UN-1 | ecosystem: Environmental > Terrestrial > Soil > Coastal area > Acid sulfate soil | place: Finland: Risofladan, Vaasa | collected...
GAAAGAACTTTTTTTTGCATTTGGAGAATTTGACCTTATTAGTCAGTTAGCATTAAAAAATTTTTTATCAAATAATTTAACCCTAATACGATAATCTTTTTTTATCAAATCAAGCTTCTGCTCTTTATGCTCTGCACTCTGCTTTTAGCATATTACTTTATCATAAATTTGATTATCAGGAATCCGCCCACAAGAAGGATGAAGAAGAGGATGGCAAGGAGGTTGAAGTACTTATCGATGAAGCCTTTGATCTCGGGCCCAAATTTTCGAAACAAACCAGCAACTGCGAAAAAACGGAGGGAGCGGCTTAGCGTGGACGCTAAGAGAAAGAGGAAGAAGTTGAGCTTGAAAACTCCCGAAGCTATGGTGAAAACCTTATAGGGAATAGGAGTGAAGCCGGCCAGAAACACGTACCAGAAACCGCTATCTCGATAATGTTCCAATACTATATTAAAAGTGTCTTTTGAGAAAAAAGGGACATATTTGAAGAAAAGTGAATCCACAATTTCCCATATGCCGAAACCGATGAAATATCCGACAATACCTCCGATAACCGAGGCAACAGCAGTGTAGAAGGCAAAACGCCAGGACTTTTTGATTGCTCCCAGACAGAGGGCTATAAGAAGAGGGTCAGGCGGAACAGGGAAAAAAGAACTCTCAGCGAAAGCGAGAAGGAAGAGAGCAAGGGGGCCATAGGGAGTATCAGCCCAGTGAAGGACCCAGTCATAAAGTTTTTTAAGAGAGCTCATCGGCGATGGATGCGAAAATATTTTTAAATGTTGGATGCTGAATTGTCTTGTAGTTCGTTAAGTCTGTGTGCAGTGGAGTAATAGAGATGTAACCTTCTTTGACGACCATAACATCACTGTTTTTGGCGCCTTCAGCTTTTGGATTTCCAGGTCCTATCCAGTAATAGGAGTCTTTCCTGGGGTCCTTTTTTTCGATGACTTCCGGATTGTATCTTTTCTGACCAAGTTTTGTAAGTTTTATACCTTTGAAAGGAGGAGGGGGGAAGTTGATATTGAGAGTCACGTTCTCAGGGAGCTTATTTTCCAGTAGCTTCATGGCTATTGATTTAACTATTTTGGCCGAGAAATCATAAGAATACTGATGATTCTTGTCTGACAAAAGAGAGACGGCCATTGAAGGAATTTGAAGAAAGGTTCCCTGAATAGCAGCGGCGACTGTACCCGAATAGGAAATATCTTGCTGTCCGAGATTGGGACCTTTGTTGATGCCTGAGATGAGCAAAGAAGGCTTTTGAGGCAACAATTTTTTAAGTGCAATATAAACACAGTCGGCAGGAGTCCCGTCTACAGCATAGGTATTCGTTTTAATCTTTTTGACTCTCAAGGGGCGGCGAAGAGTAAGAGAGAGGGAAGTGGTGCTTCTCTCTCTGTCTGGGGCGACGACGTAAATTCGTCCCAAGTCCTTAAGGTTGCGGGAGAGAGCTTCTATGCCTTCGGCGAAAAAACCATCATCATTTGTGAGAAAAATAAGAGGTTTCATAACTTCTTTTTTTCCTTAGCGTAACCATGAAATAAGTCAACGGTTAATCCAGGATTAATTAAAATAATTAAGAGCTTCAGTTCAGTTTATCCTCTAAGAAGAAGCATTTTAGCACTAGAAAGAGGTTATTTGAACTTTTTTCTTTTTCGTCTCAACTTTTTAAGTTCGGATCATTATCGGATCATTATCAGTAGCATCTTAAATTTTTTGAGTGCTTTTAGGGCATGAGGTTGATGGGCAGGCATGATCACCATTTCTCCTGGCTTTAGCTGAATAGGATTGCCTGATATGGTGACTTCCACATCACCATCCAAGCAATAAGCCAAGGCATCAAAAGGGGCCGTGTGTTCACTTAAACCTTGTCCTTCATCAAAGGCAAATAAAGTGATTGTTCCAGTTTTTTTTGAAATAATTTCCCGGCTGACCACAGAGCCTTCCTGGTAATTGATCAGATCAATTAATCTTGTCGCTTGTGCTTTTAATTCAAGGGGGGCTTCCTTTTTTTTGTTCGAATTCATTTCCTGAATATCTTTTACCTCCTTATTTTTTGTATATCATGCTGACTAAGCTCACATTCTGCCAGGCTTGAAAAATTAAAAATGGTCGGGACGAGCGGATTTGAACCGCCGACCCCACGCACCCCAAGCGTGTGCGCTACCAGGCTGCGCCACGTCCCGACCAAGTGAATAATTATAACAAATATGGAAAGATTTTTATGTTTTTTTTGAGTCTTTTCCCAAAGAAACGGCAATTTCCTGCAGTTGTTCTCGAACCTGATAGAGGACTTTTTTCAGACGATCAGGATGCACTGGGGCTGGAGTTATTATCCCGAATTCCTCCTCGATTCTCCTTTTTGCTCCAGCCAGAGTTAATCTCTTTTTTTCTAGCAATTCCTTTAGCCTGAGGATTATGGCCAAGTCTTTTTTCCTGAATATCTTATCTCCAGAGCCTGTCTTTCCTGCATGAAGGAAGTAGAGCTCCTTTTCCCAGGCTTCAATGACTTCAGGATTAAGTTGGGCAATACGGCTTATTTCTTCTAACCGGTAAACAAGCTTTTCTGGTATCTTACCGCTTTTCATCTTGTGATATATTTATTATAAGAGCAGGTCTGTTTGGGGGATTAACTGACCTAAAGTATTCGCCACTCCCTCTATCTTTTCAATTCAAGTAAAATCAATCGTAACCTTAGCATGGAATTCCACACAGGTCAAGAATGGGTTCCAAGAGCGGGGTCAGGTCTTGTTTTTTGCTATTGAGAGAAGGTATTTTCCCCTTTAAACTGTCCCCTTTAAAAAATATCTGGTATAATTCAAAAAAGGTCACTAAATTCATGGATACTAAAAAGGGCGAAAAACACACTCCCCTGGCAGAGAGGATGCGGCCTAAGACTCTGAAGCGCTTTTATGGCCAGGAGCATATCATCGGCGAAGGAAAGATACTTTCTCAGTTGATAGAAGCAGATCGTCTGGTCTCCATCATATTCTGGGGACCTCCCGGCTCAGGTAAGACCACTTTGGGCTACATCTTATCCGATCAATTCAATTTTCCCTGTATTTTTTTCAGCGCCGTCCTTGCAGGCATCAAAGAAGTCAAGCAAGTCATGGCCAAGGCGGAAAGTCATAAAAAAATGTACGGACAACCCACAATCATTTTCATCGATGAGATACACCGATTCAATAAAGCCCAGCAAAGTGCTTTCTTACCCTATGTAGAGAAGGGGGATATCATTCTTTTCGGTTCAACAACTGAAAACCCATCTTTTGAAGTCATTGCAGCTCTTCTTTCTCGGACGAAGGTTCTGGTTTTGAATCCTCTATCAGAAGAAACATTGATCCTTATCATCAAAGAAGCTTTAGCTGATAAGGAGCAGGGGTTGGGGAGGCTAAAGCTCAAGCTGGAAAATCAGACCCTTAAAATGATTGTAGACTATGCTAACGGAGATGCCCGAAGAGCCCTTAATACTCTCGAAATATCTGCTAATCTGGTAAAAGATGACAAGATAACAACTGAAGAGGTAAAAGAGGCGCTGCAGAAGCGAATTCTTCTCTACGATAAGAAAGGAGAAGAACACTTCAACCTGATCTCTGCTCTTCATAAAAGCCTTAGGAATAGTGATGTGGATGCTTCTCTTTACTGGCTGGCGAGGATGATTGCCGCAGGAGAAGATCCCCTGTATATTGTGCGAAGGCTGGTGAGATTTGCTTCTGAAGATATTGGTCTTGCAGACCCTCAGGCTCTCTCCATTGCCCTTAATGCAAAAGAAGCCTATGATTTTATCGGCTCCCCTGAAGGAGAACTGGCTCTTGCCGAGGCAGTCATCTATCTGGCTTCAGCTCCCAAGAGCAATCGGGCCTATGTCGCATTTGACAAAGCTATGAAAGATGTCGAGGCAAGTCCTTTTGAACCAGTCCCCCTCCATATAAGAAACCCAGTGACTGATCTAATGAAAGATATTGGATACGGCAAAGATTATGCCTATGCTCATAAATTCCCATACTTGACGACTGCTATGGAGACTTTTCCTGACAAGTTAAAGGGAAGGAAATATTATGAACCTGGAAACCTGGGTATGGAAAAGGATATTAAAAAAAGAATAGAGTGGTGGAATTCCCTAAAAGAAAAAATAAAAATAGAGAAGAGCTAATCTTTCTCATTCTTTTCTTTCAATAGGTAATAAATTTCCCAGCTTATATCATCAGCAACACAGCCAACACAGGAAGTCGGAGTCGTGGCGAGCTCTTCCTCAAGAATTTTGTCTTTCAAAATTTTTTTGACTTTTTTTCTTATTTTATAGAGCATAATATAGTTAATCATCGTCTTCTCTCTTTTGAATGATATCAGCCTCCACGTTTTCTGTAAAGATTGAGGAAAGATAGAAAAAAGTGCTATTATTGCATCGTTCAAGAAGAATGAAAAAATTCACGCTCTTGTTCCTGGTTTGCATCTTTTTAGGCTTCTGTTCTTTTTTCAAATCAAGAATTCCTGCATATCCTTCTGGAGTCATCTTCCCTTTGGAAAAGGCTGGGGAGATCGCTTACAAAGGAAAGGTCATCGACTTTGTGAAAGATACTGACGGAGATCTTTATCTTTCTACGCAGAGAGGGCTGGTTTATTGTTTGGCTGGAGAGAGACGCGAGATTTTATGGGAATTCGAAGTTCCTGAAGAACTGACGAGTTCTCCCTTCCTTGGAGCTGAAAACATTTACGTTTATGATAGGAACAGCACTCTCTACTGCTTGAGCAAAAAAGGAAGGCTGCTCTGGAAAAAAGAGGTTAAAGAAAAAATCACGACTGGCATTACAGAATTTAAGAAAAAAATATACTTTGGCACGGAGAAAGGAATCTTTTTTGCCCTCGCAACAGCAAGCGGAGAAGAACTCTGGCGCTTCGAGGCGGGTGACGCTATCAGGTCTACTCCTGTTTTTTCTGCCGAAAGAATTATATTTGGCTGCGATGATTATAACCTTTATATTCTGGGTGAAAAAGGCAGTCTTTTAGATAAGATCAAAACAGAGAATAAAATTCAGCCTCTCCCTTTAGTCGAGAAGAATTTCCTGTATTTTGGTACGGATGACCATTATTTTTATTGCTTTAATCTGGCAAAAAGAAAGAAAAAATGGAAAATAAAGATTGGAGGGAAAATCTTCAGCCCTCCTGTTGTCGATGGCAAGAGAATTTTTTTTATTTGCTGGAATAATGTATTGTACTGTCTGAATAAAAAAAATGGACATATTCTCTGGTGGAAAATAATCCCATCACGGAGTTTTTATCGTCTTGAAATTTCTGGAGAGAGAATTTTGGCCTCCTCCTTCTCTTCCCTACTGCTTTGTTTTGATGTAGAAACAGGGGAGAATATCGGAGAATACGACGCGGGCCAGGAGATTAAATCAAACCCGCTATGGGTTGCGCCTTACCTTATGTTCAATCTATATGATAACAAGAAGGATGAGGGAAAGCTTATATTCCTGAAAAAGATATTAAAAGTATCCCTGAGATCCTCTGAAAAATCGCCGCAAAAGGTTGGTGCAGAAATTGGCTTCACTGTTTCTGCTGTTGGTTTCTACAGGCAAAATTATGAATTCTACCTTAAGGAAGGGGAGGAGGAAAGGATAGTTCAGGAGAAATCTGAGAGAAATTCATGGGCTTGGTTTCCGGAGAAGGAGGGGGATTACATCGTAGGAGTTAAAGTTGTTGACGAAAAGGAAAGCATGAAGGCTGAAATCCCCTTTGTGATCAAGAAAGATTAAAAGAGCTTAAAAAATAATTTAGAAAGGAGATTGTATGATGGAAAGAGAAAAAGCTTTGGAGACTGTCCAAAAATACCTCAAAAATAAGAACCTGGTGAAGCATTCCTTGGCAGTAGAAGCATGCATGAAGGCTCTTGCTTCACGGCTTAATCAGGATGTGGAGAAATGGGGGCTAGCGGGAATGCTCCACGACCTTGATTACGAAATCACTGAAAAAAGTCCTGAACTCCATACGACTGAGACAGTCAAAATATTGGAAGAACTTGGGATCGATGCAGATATCATTCATGCGGTTAAAGCCCATGCCGCGCATGTACCTTGTGAGAGCGAGATGGACTGGGCGATTTTTTCCATTGATCCTCTTACAGGGTTGATTATTGCTGCCACTCTGATGCATCCCAGCAAAAAACTCAAAGAAGTCGATCCAGGATTTGTGATGAGAAGATACAAAGAAAAAAGCTTTGCCAGAGGGGCAAAACGAGAGGACATTGAACAGTGTAAGAACATTGGGCTGGAATTGGATGAGTTCATATCTATTTGCCTGGAAGCCATGCAAGGTATCGATAAAGATCTTGGTCTTTGATCATTTGACAACAAATTTTTCCTGTGCTATAAAGTTTTGGTTTGAAATTAGAGAGACTTTTCTGCGTTTGACCTACAGGAAGAAAAGATAGGAAATCGGAAAAAATTGCAAATTAGCGAAAAAGAAAATTCATATCCCAATGCGGCTATGAAGATATGTGCTATCGTTGGCCACTCCAAGAGCGGCAAAACGCGATTGATCCGGCAATTAATCCAGGAATTGAAGAGGCGTGGACATTCAGTGGCTGTGATCAAGCATTGTGCCTGCGGGTTTGTTTTTAACCTGGAAGGCAAGGATTCCTGGCAATTTATGGAGGCTGGATCGAATGGTGTTGCTATGATATCTCCGGATCAATTGGCAGTGCTTAAAAGGAAGGTGGATAAGGTGGATTTTTGTGCTGTAGCTGCAGAGTATTTCAGGGATGTTGACATTATTCTTGTAGAAGGCGGTCAAAAGGAAAGGGGTCTTAAGAAAATCGAGGTATTAAGGAGAGGGGTAGCTGAGAAAGTTGAATGCTCACCGGAAGAACTCATTGCTGTGGTTTCTGATGTGAAGGTGGCTGTGAATAAACCTGTATGCCATCCTGATCAGATTGGCGAGATTGCCGATATTATGGAGGGTTGTTTTGAATATAAGGAACCTTGTGTTGTTTTAGACATTGATGGAACTTCGGTACTCCTTAACACCTTTGTTCAAAAGATCATTGAGAACATTGTTTTGGGGATAGTGACATCTTTGGAAGGAGTCAAAGAGAATCCTCAACGTATAACCTTGTCGATAATAAGGAAGGAAAAAGAGGATGACAAACTTTAAGAACTGGTTATGGTTATTGCTGTTTGGCTCTCTCTGGGGGATAGGCGAAGTCATCGCTGGAGGAGTCTTGTACAGGGATACAGTGCCTTATGCTTCAGTGTGGCTTACGGCATGGGCATTATTTGTGTTGGCTGTAGGGAGAGGAGTACTAAATAAGCCTGGCTCCTCAACTGTTATTGGGGCATTTGCTACCGTTTTTAAGTTGGTGAATACAGGGCCGTTCTTTTGTCATCTTCTGGGGATTTTCATTTTGGGCTTAGCCTTTGACATTGTTTCTACGCTCTTAATGAAGAATGAGCGCAAGATTTCCTATCGGAGCAGCTTTTCTGGAGCGGTGAGTGCTTATGGAGGATATGCTCTTTTTGCCCTGGTTGTTACCTACATCGTGCGCTATGAATACTGGACTGTTGAAGGATTGGCGAAAGTGCTCCATCATATATTTGTGAGCGGGAGTTTCGCGGCATTAATGGCTATCATTGTTGTGCCTTTGGGCTACTGGATTGGCATAAATGGAGGGACCATAGCAGAGCGTCGTCCCCGGTGGACTTACGCAGGGACACTTGTGGCTTTGGTTGTCCTCTGGACCTTGGGAAGAGTAGCTGGATAAAAAGATGTAAATAGCTAAAAGGTTTATCGCTACAAACCAGAATAAGATGTGCAATTAAATTGGGATATCCAAATTTATTGCTTCCAAAGAAAACCAATTTTGTATTTTTTAAAGCATTAAAATAAAAAAAGGGAAAAAACCGTGAGTGTAGAAGAAATGAAAGCTAAACATAAACTTTTGAAAGAATATTCTTACGAATTAGGTGAACTGTACAGGGGTTATACCAACAGGATATTGTATGTTAACGTTGGCGATAATACGATAAAAGAGAAGCCCGTTACAGAACTGATGAAAGAAAAATTCATTGGTGGTAAGGGATTTGGTTTGCGATTGTTATGGGAAGGAACGAAAGATGATACCAAATGGAATGATCCTGAAAATGAAATCATCATATCTCCGGGACCTATTGCAGGTATTACTCAGTATTCAGGAACAGGGAAATCTCTTGTTGTATCCATTTCCCCTACGACTGATTCGATCATGGATAGCAATGTAGGTGGATATTTTGGTCCATTTATGAAGTTTGCTGGTTTCGATGCGCTTGAAATTCAAGGAAAAGCAGAAAAAGATATCATTATCATAATTGATGGAACTCAAGGAACCGTAAGAATCGAGGAAGCATCAGAAGAAGCCGTTGATAGCCATGTATTAATAGAACAATTAACGGAAATGTATGCAGATAATGAGACCGATAAAAGGAATATTTCTGTGGTTTCATCCGGAAAAGCAGCAGAACATGCATTAATAGGAATGTTAAATTTCAGTTTTTATGATGTAAGAAGAAAGGTTTGTAGAATTAAACAAGCTGGCAGGGGAGGTATAGGAACTGTCTTCAGAGATAAGAAAATTAAGGCTTTGGTTATTAAAATCAGTGGCGTAAAGGGGGATATGAATCGTGTCGTTGATATGGAAGCGATCAGGGAGAGAGGAGGAAGATTCAATAAAGAAATGATGGAATTAGACGATTCTCAATCTCGAATGAAACAGGTAGGAACAGCTCACCTGGTTGAGATAATGAATGATTATGATTTGCTTCCCGTTCATAATTTCAAGTTTGGTTCACATCCTGATGCCCATAAAATTGATTCAAAAGTTTTAAAGAAGAGATTTACTCAAGGAGTGCCTGATGGATGTTGGCTTGGCTGTATGATGTCGTGTTGTAAAACGGTTGAAGGATATGAAGTGAAGACAGGACCTTATAGAGGACAAAGAGTGACGGTTGAGGGGCCTGAATATGAAACAGTTGGTGCCCTGGGTTCCTGTTGCGGGATATTCGATCCTGAGCATCTTTACGAATGCAATTTTTACTGTGACACATATGGAATTGATACAATTTCTTTCGGTACGGCTACAGCTTTTGCCATGGAATGTTATGAGAACGGAATTCTGAATGAGGAAAGAACTGGTGGATTGAAATTGAACTTCGGGAATGCTGATGCTGTAATGGAAGTACTGCACCAAATGGCAAGGGGTGAAGGTTTTGGTAGAGTCCTAGGATTAGGTGTGCACAAGATGAAACAAAAGTTCATCAAAGAATACGGGGCTGATCAACAGTTCCTCCAGGATATTGGAATGGAAAACAAAGGGTTGGAATATTCTCAATATATTTCAAAGGAATCATTGGCCCAGCAGGGTGGTTTTGCAATGACCAATAAAGGTCCACAACACGATGAAGCCTGGTTGATTTTTATGGATATGGTTAACAAACAAATCCCAACATTTAAAGATAAAGCAGAGGCCTTGCATTACTTCCCGATGTTTAGAACATGGTTTGGTTTAATGGGATTGTGCAAATTACCATGGAATGATGTTGAACCCATAGATAATGCCGAGACCGATGAACCTGCAAAGGTCCCTGAACACGTCGATAATTATGTTGCAATTTTCAATGCAGTAACAGGCAAAAACATCGATAAATACGAGTTGATAAGACAATCCGAACGAGTCTATAACTTCCAGAGGATATTTAACTTGAGAAGAGGCTTCGGGAAAAGGGAACATGACGCTCAGCCGTACAGAGCGGCAGGTCCTGTTACTGTTGAAGAATATGAATCAAGACAAGATAGATACGACAAACAAATGAAAGAGATTATCGGTGTTGATCCTGAAGGGAAAACTACAGCAGAAAAAATTGCGATCACCAGAAAACATAGAGAAAGTGTTTATGAAGATTTGCTTGATGCTGTTTATGAAAGAAGGGGCTGGACAAAGAACGGCATCCCTACAATTGAACACCTGAAAGAACTCGGTATGGATCTGCCTGAACTTATTGAAGTAATTAAGCCGCATTTAGAAAAATAATGCAAAATAATACGACAAAAAAGCATAGCAAATTTGGCGTGCTGAACATATCCATTATTAATTTGTTATGGAAGAATTAGAAAAACAATTTTTCTCCAAACATGACCCAAAAATTCTATCAATTCTAAGAAACAGTGTAGTTGGAATAGCTGGTGCAGGTGGATTGGGTTCCAATGTCGCTTTTTCTTTGGCAAGAGCAGGAATAGGGACACTGATTATTGCCGATTTTGATAAAATTGAACCTTCCAATCTAAACAGGCATCAATACTTTATTGAACAAATTGGGAGATCAAAGGTTGAAGCCCTTTTGGAAAATCTAAGAAAGATCAATCCGTTTTCTAAATACGAAATACACAATCTCGAAATTAATGATGATAATATCTCTGAAATTTTCGCTGATGCGGAAATTTTGGTGGAAGCCTTTGATATGGCCGAAATGAAGAAAATGCTCATTGAAAGTTGGGTTTCTCAATTTCCCAAAAGACCTATAATTGCAGCTTCAGGGCTTGCTGGATTTGGAAAGAACGAGAAACTTCATACAAGAAAAATCGGAACTCTTTACATTTGTGGCGATGAAGATACTGAAGTTGAAGAAGGTATCTCGCCTATGGCACCAAGGGTTGGAATCGTTGCAAATATGCAGGCAAACTTAGTTCTGGAATTGTTGCTAAAAACGGAGAGCTCCAATAAATAAGAAAATAACGGTCAATAAAGAAACCATTGATTGGGAAGAAAACATGACTATTGATAGAATTCTCAAAATAATGAATTACACTTTTAAGATGATTGTGGTTAAAGTCAATGATGAGTTAGTAAAAAAAGAGAGCTACAAGACAAAAGTTGTACCTGAAAATGCAGAAGTTCAAATTATACATCTCATCGCAGGAGGATGATCTTATGAAATTCCAACCCCCAAATCCCCTGTCTGTATGTACGTCCAGGTAGACAAATTCAAAACAAATTCCAACTCCCAAATAAGCGCGAAAAGGTGGACAAAACGGATTAAACGTCTTTTTGTGTCCACTCGCCATCGATAAAGCGCCACATGTGGCCGGTTGGATTCTTGTCTTGCAACTCGGCGGGAAGGCGGGGGTGGCGAACATTGTCATAACAATGCAAGGCAACGAAGCGCAGGAGTGAGGTTGGAATACCCACAGCTGTGAACCCGGGATGCCCGGTAGCAGGGTAGGGGCCGCCGTGGTTCATGGCAGGTGTAACAGCGACGCCGGTGGGCATTTTGTCGTTGAGTAGCCGTCCTACCTTTTGACGCAGGAGAGGTTCGACCTTTTCGTAGAGCGGATCATCGTGGCCCTGGCTTTGGCTGTAGATACTACCGGTGAGGTTGCCCTCTAAATGATAGGCAATCTCCTGCATTTGGCCTGCGTTTTGGGCGAAAACAAAGAGAGAAGCAGGGCCAAACGCTTCCGCTTGCAAAGCTTCGGGGTTCTTGAGAAATACGTCCCCGGAGACGCGTAGCAAAGTGTTGGCAAAGCTGTAGCCAGGCCCATTGATTTCCTTGCCGCCTGTCACAATCTCTGCACCATATCGTTGCATCCCCTTGATCGATTCAACGATGTCTTTGAGGACCTGTTCACTCAGAAGAAAACCGGCCGGGGAAGATTGGAAAAGTTTGCTCACCGCTCGCAAAAGCGCCTCACCTGACTCATCTTGCAGCAGAATTACAAGGCCGGGCTTGGTGCAGAGCTGGCCTGAGCCAAGGGTGCAGGAATTGAAGAGTTCGTTGGCTACCTTGTCTAGCCGTTCTTCCAAAGCGGCGGGCAGAATGAAGAGAGGATTGATGCTGGACATCTCCAAGTAGATAGGCTTGCCCGTTCTGTCCGCGGCTTCCTTCAGGCAAAGACCGGTGGTTCGACTGCCAGTAAACGCCGTGGCTCCCACCAGGGGATGGGTGACCAGTTTGAGGCCATCCTCTGGATGAAAGTGGTAGAGCAGTTGCACCATTGCCTTAGGCAGCCCACTCTTTTGAATAGCCTCGAAGCTAGCTTCGGCGAAGATTTTAGTAGTGCCTGGATGGCCGGGGTTGGCTTTGGCAATAACCGGATTGCCTGCCGCAATGGCAGCGGCAAAGTCACCGCCGGAAATTGAGTTGAAAGCAAAAGGAAAATTGTTAGGACCAAACACCACCACCGGGCCGCCCAGAGGGCCGTATTTGGAGCGAATGTTAGTTTTCGTGTCGATGGTAGCGTGGCACCAGGACCGGTCGAGAACAGCTGCAGCAGCCAGGCGCAGTTGATTGGTAGTGCGTGGCAGCTCAACAGAGCGCAGTCGGGCTTCTTCAGGCAGCGAGGTTTCGAGAGAAGCCATCTCTACTAGCGCTTCACTCCGGGCTTCGATGTTGTCGGCGAAAGCTTCCAGAAAATTGGCAATGGCATCAACCGGTATCAAGCGCAAATCGACATTTATCCGATGGGCGGCTGCAAGAGCAAGCTTAATGTCGGAAAAGCTGGAGACAGGGTAGCGGTCTGCTAGTGGTGTTTTGGTTGAGGGGTCAACAGCGGTAAAGGAGTCAACAGGCAAGCGTGCTTGCTGCCAGGTACCATCAATGAGAATGGGCTGAAAAGACATGAGACACCTCCGGCGATAATTTTCGTGAGAGTATTATAATGAGGGGCAATTCTGCTTGTCAATCCTTTGCAAAATACAAAATTTATAGGTGTTGAGTCTAGAAAATAGCAAGAATCGGTTGGTTTTTTGCCACAAAATAGCTTATATTGGTTATATTAAGGAAGAAGAGAAATTGAGGTGCTGGTCACTTGCTCACTGTTGGAGTAGGTGTGGTCCTGGCAGACTTGCCTTCATTTGGAGCTTAAGAGCTGGTTAAGAAAGTAATCGGCAGCTTAGAGGAGCTGCTAGAAGAAGACGGCATCGAAAAGCCCCAGATTCTTCTGAACGAGCTGAACAGGCATATTAAAAAAAGCGGAGAGAGTTCCGAGACCTCAAAATAGCTGAACCCATGAAGGCACGAAACTTTTCAATGCTTTTTTCGTATTTTTTAGGGGAATATCCCTAAAGAGGGACAATTCCCTTTAGGAGAAGATTAAGATGGCAAAGAAACTTTACCGCTCTTCCAAACAGAGGATGATAGCAGGCATTTGCGGAGGGCTGGCCGAATATTTTGACATGGATGTGAATATAATGCGGCTCCTTTTTGTGGCTATCAGCTTGTTATCAGTTTTATTTCCTATGGCGATATTCTACATCATAGCCTGGATCATCGTTCCCGAGGAAAAGAAGTCTAAAAAGAGCTAGATTTATGTTCTCTATTATTTGATTAGGATTTGATAAAGAAAACCCAACGATTTATTTGTGTATTCTATAAGGTGGGCTTGATGAATCAAGCCCCTACAAAAAATAAAATCCCGACAGATAAATCAAATCCCTGTATTCAACCTGTTTTTAATTGACTTATATTATTATATTCGTTATTTTTTAAGCTGCCAAGTTCATCGAGGTTATAAGAGTTGAGAAAAAAGAGAATCTTAAATAATAAATATGTCGGATAAAGAGCAAGTAATTTTCAAACATATTGCTATAGAGGGGATTCTTAAATCTGGGAAGACAAAATTAGCTAATATCTTATCCCAAAAAATTGGAGGCAAGGTCATTTTTGACAGGATCGAAAATCCTTATCTCAGGGATTATTACAATGAAAAAGAAGGAGCTGCCTTTCTTGCCCAGCTTGTCTTTTTGGTGAACAGATACTACCAGCAAGTAAGTCTTCTGCAGAGGGATTTGTTCGAAGAAAGGATCATCTGTGATTACCTGTTTGAAAAAGATAAGATTTATGCCTACCAAACTCTCACTGATGATGAGCTTATTGTTTATGAAAGAATATACAGTTTGTTGCGGGAGAGAGTCGGCAAGCCTGATTTGGTAATTCATCTCCAGATTTCTTTGCCGACCCTTTTGAAAAGTATTGACAAGGAAGGGAGTGCTCTGGAGAAAAATATTTCAGAGAAATATTTAGAGGATGTCATTGAAGCCTTTGATTATTTTTTCTTCAATTACCAGGCTGCACCGCTTTTAGTTGTGAAGGCAGATGGGTTGGATTTCGATCGGGAAGGAGATATAATAGATTTGGTAGATAAGATTAAGAAGATGAAAAAGAAATCTATGTACTATGTTCCTCTTGGCAAAGAAAGTAAGCATTTGAAGAAATTGAAATAGACTTAAGATTTCTTCTTAAACAGAAGTCGTTCTGAACGGCTTTTTTAGACTTTACCTCAATCTTGCGTTTGAGGCGAGATGGGGAGAAAGGTTTGATCATGCCTAACGAAAAAACCCAAAAAAAGACCATCCCTTTTATTCAAGCTAAAAAAGAGAAAAAAGAAAAAATTGTAGCCATAACAGCTTATGATTTTCCTGTTGCCAAAATTGTGGATCAGTGTGGGATAGATTTGATCCTGGTGGGGGATTCACTAGGAATGGTTGTCTTAGGCTATGAAAACACCATTCCCGTTACCATGGAAGATATGATTCATCACACAAGACCAGTTGTTTTTGCTTCGAAAAGTGCCTTGGTTGTGGGAGATATGCCCTATTTTTCTTTTCACCTGTCCAACGAGGAATCGGTTTATAATGCTTCCCGGTTTCTCAAAGAAGCGGGTGCAAGTGCTGTCAAGATCGAAGGAGCATCCAAGAAAAGGCTAAAATTGGTTGAAGCTCTGGTCGAAGCGGAAATTCCGGTGATGGGACATGTTGGACTTACTCCTCAATCTATCTATCATTTTGGTCAATTCAAGGTAAAAGGAAAAGAAATCGAGGAAGCCGAAAATATCGTTAAAGATGCTCTTAGCCTGGAGAAAGCAGGCGTTTTTTCCGTTATCTTAGAGTGTATTCCAATGGAAGTGGCTCGTATCATAACTGAAAAGCTTAAAATTCCTACGATAGGGATAGGAGCTGGTCCCTATTGTGATGGTCAGATTCTTGTTTTCCATGATTTAGTGGGCTTTTCAAACGGATACCTGCCCAAATTTGTCAGAAAATATGTAGACATTCATGAAGTTATCAGCCGGGCTGTGAAAGGATACATTGATGATGTCAAAAAAGGAAAATTTCCAGATAGCAACTACTCTTATCATTCTAAGTCAGGAAAACTTGATGAGCTAATCAAGAACGAGGATCAAAAGCGTGGAAAGAAGAAGAAATAATAGAAAATGATAAAATTCAAATTTTCTGGTTAATTTGCCACGCCCTGCGTAATGACAATTTATTGTATGATATTGCTACGCTTCACTCGCAACGACGGATTGCCACACTTCCTTCGGCCGATCGCAACGACAATTTTTTCATGAGATTGCTTCGCCCCTGCAGGGCTCACAATGACATTTAACCACGTAACATTGAGAGAAAGCCAAGATTGAGATGGCCATGAAAGTCATAAAAAAGATAGACGAGATGCGAAGTGCGGTTTCTGGTATAAAATCCCGGGGAATGAGCATTGGATTTGTTCCTACCATGGGCTATCTCCACGAAGGGCATCTGAGTTTGGTGAGAGAGTCTCTTCGGAAAGCAGATGTTACTGTGGTGAGCATATTCGTCAATCCTGCACAGTTCGGTCCGAGAGAAGATTTTAAAGAGTATCCACGGGATTTGAATCGGGATTCAGAAGTTTTGGAGAGAGAAGGACTCGATTATTTGTTTGTTCCTGAATCAGATGAGATGTATCCCCAAGGGCATAAGACATATGTCGAGGTTTGCGATTTACAGGATAAGCTGTGTGGCCGCTCCCGTCCCGGTCATTTTCGGGGAGTCTGTTCTGCAGTGCTGAAGCTTTTCAATATTATCAATCCTGATATTTCATTTTTCGGACAGAAAGATGCCCAGCAGACAATTATCTTAAAAAGGATGGTTAAGGAACTTAATTTAGAGGTGATAATAGAGGTTTTACCTATAATAAGAGAAGAGGATGGTCTTGCCCTCAGTTCCCGCAATAAATACTTAACCCAAGAAGAGAGGAAAGCAGCTCTTGTTTTGTCAAAAAGTCTGAAAGAGGCTCAATCGATGGTGGAAAAAGGGCAGAGAGACTCAGCAGCGATTATCAAAGAAATGAAAGAAATAATTGGCAGGGAGCCCCTGGCAAAAATAGATTATGTTGAGATAGTGGACACGGATAAGCTCAATCCTGTGGCCGAAATTGAGAAGAAAGCTCTCGTTGCCATGGCGGTTTTTATAGGAAAGGTAAGGCTTATTGATAACACAATTTTGCTATTTTAATGCCCATTCTTTGAGCTTCTCGTATTCTACCTCACCGCAGATGACGTCGTTGGTTTCTGTGTTCATGAAAGTGGGCGTTCGCAGCTGGCCTCCACATTTAGGAGCGATAATCGGCTTGTAAGAGCGCATCAAATCTGCATTTTTTTCGTTATGCCAGATTTCGAGTCTTTCTAGCTTAATGTCTGTCTCTTTTTCTAATTTATCTACATAAGGCATCATGTTCTTGCAATGAGGACATTCCCTGGCCCAAAACATTATTCGTTTATTCATGTTTTTTTCTCCTTACGAAAAGCCCACACCAGCACTCTCCATCTTCTTTATCTTTATATGTTTCGTGGATAAGAAAGTTGCAGGGACAGACGAGCTTTAAATCTTCCACAAAATCCTTTGTGATCAATCTGCAGGGGCAGTATTTCAGGCTATGATTTTGCTCGTTATTGAATAGTCCATCCAGGAGCATCTTGACTTTTTCTCTGTCAGGATTAACTTGGAATTCATTATTTTCTGTGAATCTTTCAATTGACTCGATAAATTTTTCCTTATCAAACTCAACTTCAGTCATGCCGCTTATCTTCTTTGCTTCTTCGGAAGAGATTTCTACATAGGCGTTCTTTACCAAGCAGGTGGGGCATATCTCTGGAGGTTTCACTCCATAATGGATGTCATTACATACAAAACAACGCCAATATTTCTTCATTTGATGAACTTTTAAAAATACTTGTAAAACTATCTAACGGATGACTGAATTAGCCTTTCTTGGCCATTTCCTGTTCCATTTCAGATTTTCTTGTGCAGTAATAACCATTCTTGAGGCTCATTTTTTGATAGACCGGGCACTTGGGACAATCACACCCTTTCTCTTCTTTTATAATTTCACTTTTCCCTACCAGGGGATGACAGAAGCCGACTTTTTTTTCTTCAGTGACATAGGTTGGGCACGTCTTGCAGATGCACATGTCTTTAACCATCGGAAGTTTCTCTTCGGCATCCTTTATCATCGCCTCTGCTTTTTCTTCTGTCATTCCCATTTTTTCCACCATCATCTTTTTGACCATATCTTTTCGGCTCATTTCCTCTTTGGGAGCTTGGGCTCCCTCTTTTTGGCCAGAGGCAAAGCCAAATTCGGCCATCATCAGTCCTAAAAGACCACATCCGCTCTTTTCGAAAAATTCTCTTCTTTTCATGAACAAATCCCTCCTTTTTTTATGTTATTTAATACAAAAAATTCATCAATTGTCAAATATATTTGCTATTTGGGGTCAGACCCCATTTCTTTACAGAGTTTTCAAGTAGGCTATAAGATCAGCGATTTCTTGTTCTGAGAGAGAAACAAAAGAGGGCATGGCGAGAAAAGGTGTTTTAAGTTGCTTTTTGATATTCTCAACATTTGGGGGTCTTTTGCTGAAGGGGAGCCTTTCCTTTTTCAATATGTTTTTCAGGCCTGGCCCCTGTTTGTTTTCTTCCTTGTCTGCATAGTGACAAGAGAGGCATTTACTTTTGAAGAGGGCAGCACCTTTTTCTGCGTTCCCTTGATGCAAAGTTTGAGATGGCTCTGATATTTCTGAGGATTCGGCTTGTGCACTTAAAGTTCTTAAAAAGAAAAAACCTGCTGAAGTGCTAAACACCACAAAACTCAAGACGAAGACAATAATACCCATAACTGGTACAAATTTTAGGAATTGTTTGTAAAATTGGACTATGGAAAGCTTTAAGATAAGGATAATAATAAGTGCTAAAGACAAAACTCCGTGCAAGACAGCTCTTGTCGAGATTTGATCTCCAACCATGGCCCAGTATTTTAGACAGAAATAGCTTATCAATAAGAGCAGGCCGGTAAAAACAAAACCAGCGACTCTGTGCATTTTTCTTAAGAGTTTGTCGCTCGTTTTCTTTTCTGTTTTTCCCATCAAACTCAACATAGAGATGACTGCAATAATTGCAGCTAATAGAAAAAACATAGCGAGTATGGACTTAAAGAGAAAAAAAGACATTTAATTTCCTCCTATTTTCTGGCTAGAATAATGAAGATGTAAAGAATAAGTATTTTTTTATTAATCCAAGCTGTAGTTGGGTGCTTCTTTGGTGATGATAACATCATGGACATGGCTTTCCCTGACTCCGGCTCCTGTAATTTTTATAAATTTTGCCTTTCTTCTGAGTTCTTGAATGGTTTTGCAACCCGCATAACCCATTCCAGCCTTCAGTCCTTCAACCATCATTTGAATGATATGAGCAGCGTTGCCTTTATAGGGCACTCTGCCCTCTATTCCTTCTGGGGCAATCTTGGTTTCGCTTGAGACCAGATCCTGAAAATATCTATCCCGACCTCCTTCCTTCATGGCTTCTATTGACCCCATACCGCGATAGGTCTTGTAAGAGCGGCCTTGATAGATCACCACTTCCCCAGGAGATTCTTCCGTTCCGGCTAGGACGTTGCCGAGCATGACTGAACTTGCACCGGCAACAATAGCTTTGGTGATATCCCCTGAAAACTTTACGCCTCCATCAGCGATAATTGGGATATTCTTCGCCTTTGCTACTTTGTAGACATCTGCTATGGCTGTGATCTGAGGAATTCCAGCCCCCGTGACAACTCTGGTTGTGCAAATAGAGCCTGGGCCAACTCCAACCTTTACTGCGTCCACTCCAAGTTCAAGGAGCTCTTTGGCAGCTTCTGTTGTGCCGATATTTCCGGCTACAAGCTCTTGTTTAGGGAATTCCTTTTTAAGCATTTTTATCGTATCCATAACTCTCTTGGAATGCCCGTGGGCTGTATCTACAACCAGTACATCAAGCTTTGCCTCGATTAGAGCCTTGGCTCTTTCCAGGGTTTCAGCTGCCACGCCTACGGCAGCGCCAACCCTTAAGCGGCCAAATTCATCTTTTGAAGCATTAGGGTACTGAATTCTCTTGAGGATATCTTTGTAGGTGATCAATCCTTTAAGGGAAAAATTCTTATCCACCATCATGATCTTTTCGATTTTGTGTTTATGGAAGAGTTTCTCCGCTTCTTCAAGAGATGTCCCTAACGGCACGGTCACTAAATCCTTGGTCATGGCTTTTTCTATGGCCAGGTTGAGGCGTGTTTCAAACCTGATATCTCGGTTGGTTAAAATACCTACCAGTTTATTTTTTTCATCAGTTATAGGAAGCCCCGAGATTTTATATTTTTTCATAACTTCCTTGGCCTCAAATATTTTGTTATGAGGTCTCATCGTGATAGGATCAACAATCATTCCACTTTCGTAGCGCTTGACTTTGTCCACTTCTTCTGCCTGTTTATCCGCGGGCATGTTCCTGTGGATGATTCCTAGCCCTCCTTGCTGAGCTAAGACGATTGCCATTTTTGATTCTGTGACAGTATCCATGGCTGAGCTGACGATGGGGACGGAGAGGTTGATGTTCCGACTGAACTTTGTTTTTGTATCAACATGAGCGGGAATCGTACGAGACTTTGCAGGGAGAACAAGTACATCGTCAAAAGTCAGTCCTTCTTTCATTTTTTGATCTAACATTTTTTCCACCTCATTTTTTCTTTTTTTTCTTTTTCCTCTTTTTTGGAATTAAGGATCTTGCTTGCTTGACTCTTGCGGCTTGGGAGCCTTGAGGACGCTGGTAGTACAGAGGTTGTTCCCTTCTTTCTGGTAGTTCTTCTTCTTTTACAGGCTGGAGAAGGAAAAGATAACGGATGGATTCTTCTTCAATTCTATCCATCATTGCCTGAAACATATCGTAACTTTCTTTTTTGTATTCAATTAGAGGATCCTTTTGAGCATAACCTCGAAGGCCAATCCCTTCCTTTAGATAATCCATAGCTAACAGATGATCCTTCCACTGGGAATCTAAGATCTGAAGCGTGATGATTCTCTCAAATTCCCTCATGCGGGCTTCGCCCATGAGATCTTCTTTCTTATTATAGATATCTTTTAGAGCCTTAGAAATTTCATCTATTAATTCCTGATAATTTATTGTATCCCAATCTATGTTTAATTCCTTAATGTCCAGACCAAATTGGCTGGCAATTGCATTCCTAAATCCTTCTACGTCCCAATCTTCGGGGGGCTTGTCCTTATTCGTATGATTATCCATAATCCATTCGACAAGGGTGACAATCAATCCCTGGATAAATTCTTTCATATTTTTTCCATGAAGGATATCTTTTCTCTGGTTGTAGATGCTCGCTCGCTGTTTGTTCATCACATCGTCGTATTCCAGGAGATGCTTTCGTATGGAAAAATTCTGCCCTTCCACTTGCTTTTGGGCTCTCTCGATGGCTCTGCTCACCATTTTGTGTTCGATGGGAACTCCCTCTGCCATGCCAATCCTGGACATCAAACCTGATATTCTGTCGCTGCCGAATATGCGCATCAGGTCATCCTCCAGAGATAGATAAAAGCGAGAGGAGCCGGGATCTCCCTGCCTTCCGGATCTTCCTCTAAGCTGATTATCGATTCTTCTGGCTTCATGTCGTTCAGTGCCAATAATATGGAGCCCGATTAAATCAACGACTTTTTCATGTTCTTGTTGAACGATATCACTCACTTCTGCCAGGGCTCTTTCCAACTCCTCCTGAGAGGCTTTTGTGGGATCAATTCCTTTTTTTCTTAGATTCTCTGAAGCTAAATACTCTGGGCTTCCTCCCAAGAGGATGTCCACACCTCGGCCTGCCATGTTGGTGGCGATCGTTACTGCTCCCATACTTCCCGTCTGAGCGATGATCTTAGCTTCCATCTCATGATACTTAGCGTTTAAGACGTCATGCTTTATTCCTCTTTTTCTCAGGAGTGAGCTCAGATGTTCTGAATTTTCAATGGAAATTGTGCCTACTAATACAGGCCGACCTTTTTTGTTGTTCTCGATGATTTCTTCAACAACAGAATCCCATTTTTCACTTTTAGTTCGGTATATCACATCCTGGTACTCATAACGGAGAAGAGGTTTATTGGTGGGGATTTCCACCACATCTAGCTTATAGATGGACAGGAATTCTGTGGCTTCTGTTACTGCCGTGCCAGTCATACCAGCCAGTTTGTCATACAACCGAAAATAATTCTGAAAAGTAACGGAGGCTAAAGTTTGATATTCTTCCTCTATGCGCACCTTTTCTTTGGCTTCAAGGGCTTGGTGCAGACCATCGCTGTAACGTCGTCCTGGCATCAGACGACCCGTGAATTCATCCACAATTATCACTTTTCCGTCCTGGACCATGTAATCCACATCTTTTTTGAACAGGTGATGCGCTTTTAATGCCTGGTTTATATGATGGACCAAGTCCATGTGAGCTAGGTCATACAGGTTAGGAACCTTGAGAATTTTTTCGGCCTCAGCCACACCTTCTTCTGTTAGAATGGAGGTTCTTGTTTTTTCCTCTACCTGATAATGTTGGTTTTTGCTAAGACGGCGGATGAAACTGTCCACACGGTAATAAAGAGAAGTCGACTCTTCTGTAGGACCCGATATGATAAGGGGAGTCCGGGCTTCATCAATGAGAATGCTGTCCACTTCGTCTACGATGGCATAGTTGTGTTTTCTCTGGACAAGATCGGAAAGACGAAATTTCATATTATCCCGCAAGTAGTCAAACCCGAATTCATTGTTGGTTCCGTAGGTGATATCTTTTCGGTAGGCCTCCTGTCTTTCAAATTCATCCATATCATGCTGAATCGTTCCTACTTCAAGACCGAGAAAATTAAAGATTGGGCCCATCCACTCTGTGTCTCTTTTGGCAAGATAATCGTTCACTGTGACGATATGAACGCCATTTCCTTCCAGCGAGTTCAGATAGGCAGGAAGCGTAGCAACCAGAGTCTTTCCTTCCCCTGTCTTCATCTCAGCTATTTTCCCCTGGTGAAGAACAACGCCGCCCATAAGCTGAACATCAAAGGGACGCATATTGATGGTCCTTTTACCGACTTCGCGAACGACTGCAAAAGCTTCGATGAGAAGGTCATCAAGAGTCGCTCCTTGCCCTAATTTTTCTTTAAATTCTGCTGTTTTCGCCCGAAGCTGATCGTCGCTTAGTTTTTGTATCTGAGGCTCGAACTCGTTTGCAGCAGCGGCATAGGGTTGGAGCTTTCTCAGATCTCTTTTGTTTTTAGTGCCGAAAATTTTTCGAATCAGCAATTTATACATTTGAGTATTTTGTAACAGAAAGGCTTTCCCTTGTCAATTTAACGCACGTTTAATGGGGTCAGACTTGCAAAACTTGAGTTTTTAAGAATGTGAGGGACGTTCCTCAATTTCAATCTGCAATTTGCTGAAATAATTCAAGTTTTCGAAGTCTGACCCCCGGTTTGTTGACAGGGAAAAAATAATCCTATATTTTTAACGAATCCAGAATGCCAAAAAAAGAATTTTCAGTCCTCAAGATGTCGAATAAAACAAGGAATATTCTCCTCCTCATTCTCGTTTTTTTATTTTTCTCTTTCGTGTATCAATATTTTGTGAAAAAAGATATGTCAGATTTTGGTGTTTGCTATCAAGGAGGAGAAAGAATTATTAATGGTGAAACCCTCTACCGAGTCTCAGATGGTCATCTTCAGTATAAATATTCTCCCGCTTCGGCTGTATTTTTTTCTTTATTTACTCTTTTCCCTTATGAGGTAGCTAAATACATCTGGTACTTATCAGAGCTTATCTTTTTATTCCTCAGTTTGTTCATATCTTATGATATTCTTCCTTCCAAGCAGAAGAAAAAAGGACTAATCCTTATCTTTTCCTTTCTCGTCCTGGTTAAATTTTTTGGTCGAGAAATAGAACTGGGGCAGGTAAATATTTTTATTTTTTTCCTGTTGATAATGATGGTTAAAGCTTTGCTTAATAAGAATGATGTAAAAGGAGGCCTGTTTTTGGGTCTCTCTTTAATTTTTAAGCCCTACGGATTGGTATTTTTGCCCTATTTCATCCTAAAAAAAAGGTTTAAGCCGATTGCTTCAGGATTTGGAACGGCTATCATCGGGCTTATCTTGTCTATGATTTTTTATGGCTTGAGAGGGAATATAGTTGTTTTAAAGGAGTGGCAAAAAACTTTATCTCAGTCTACTCCTGGCCTTATTAATCAGTATGATAATGCTTCTATCTTTGCTTTTTTTTTAAAAATAGTGCCTGATGAGAGTAGAGAACTAGCATTTATATTCATTATTTGCTCTGGCCTACTTATCGCTTTTTCTTTTCTGTGGATGATGATCTTAGGAAAGAAGGAGAACATGAATAAGCCTGAAGTTCTTGAGTATTCGTTCTTATTCGTCTTAATTCCGCTTTTCTCTCCCTTAGCCTGGTATTATAATTATCTTTACTCCATTCTGACTATCGTTTTTCTGATAAATTACATTGATAAATTTCCCAAAGTCCTGAAGTATTTATTAATAGCAAATCTTATTATAATTGGAGGAAGTCTTAGAGAAGTATTGGGGAAAGATGCTTTTCGCTTTTACACAGGATATTCATTGGTTGTGATAAGCTATTTGATAGTCCTTTTTCATCTTTTTTATTTAAGAGTTAAAATTAAACTGGGCCAGCAAACCGGGGTCAGACCTTTAAAACTTTTATAATTTAAGTAAACTTGGTTTAGACTTTTCAAGCCTCTATAATTTAAGCCTTTTTTGGTTTTTGCTCAGAGGTTTAACTTTTTTTGCCATACTGATAAACTCTTAAATCACAAAATTCATTAGATTCCGCCCCGATTGATATTTCTTAACTTTATTAATTTTTCCTGATTCCCATTGATTTTTCCCTCGATTTTGTTTATTATCAGTTGCTATAATCTTGAGAACAGTTCTCATTTAGAAATTAAGGAAAGGAGAGCTGTAGATTTAAAATGATCAGCTTGATTCAGGCCCCTTCTGATACGCCACTGAGAATTGCGGGTATTTCTGGTGGCCATGGAGTACGCAGAAGGCTTCTTGCTTTGGGTTTTCACAAGAGTGATATTATTGAATTGGATTCGCGAAGTATTCTTCGTGGCCCTGTTCTGATAAAGAATTTGACTTCTGATACATCTGTTGCCTTAGGTCGGGGAGTAGCTCAAAAAATTTTAGTTGAGATAATTGACGAAAGAAAATAGATTCCCAGATATTGTATTAATAGGACAGCCAAATTGTGGCAAAAGTACACTATTTAATGCCATTGCTGGCCTGAAGGCGCAGACGTCCAATTTTCCTGGCACGACGGTTAAACACACCCACAGTAAGGTCAATGTTGAGGGTAAAGTTTTAAACATCATTGATCTGCCGGGGACCTACTCTCTGAATCCTTCTGATCCGGCTGAAAAAGTTGTCCTCACCCATTTATTCTTGGAAAAGCCGGATTTAATCGTCAATGTGGTGGATGCTTCCATCCTTGGCCGAAGCCTTGAACTGACTCTGGAACTCATCGAATTGGAATACCCTGTTGTGGTTGCCTTGAATATGATTGATTTGGCAGAGAAAAAAGGCGTGGAGATCGATCCCAAAAAACTCGAGAAACTTCTCGGAGTTCCTGTGATTCCTACTGTAGCTTCCCATGGTCGGGGGATAAAAGAGCTTCTGGATATTGCCCTCCAATGTCTGGAGAAAGGATTATCTGTCTCCCATATCAAATGGTCTCGGGATGTGGAAAATAAAATTGAAGAAATGGAAGATCATTTACCCGTGGATTTTCCTATCGTTGGCAACAAAAGATTCACAGCCATAAATATGATAAGCTCCAGCAAACTTTTTTTTGATAAGATGCTCAAGGATATAAATCCTGCTCTTAAGATGGTTCTTGATAGAGTGAGGAGTGAGCTTGAGACCATGCACAACGCTCCTGCTTATGAAGTTATCGCGGCTGAAAGGCATCACCTGGCTTTTAAAATTTTTGAAGAAAGCAGCCGTATAAAAAGGGGAAAAAGAATTAGTATGCTGGACAGAGTGGATGATATCATCATGCATCCCTTTTTGGGGTATCTTGTTCTCCTGGCGGTTTTTCTTGGCTTTTTCTTCGTTATTTTTAATATCGGAAGTCCGTTAGAAGAGCTTCTTCTTGGTCCGTTGGATAGTTTTAGAGCCTTTCTTTCGCTGAAACTCGGTGCAGGTGTCGTTTTTTATTTAGTCGATGGCCTCCTTCAGGGCATAGGAGGAGGGGTGGCCATTGTTTTGCCTTATTTTATTCCTCTTCTTTTTCTTATGTCTTTCCTGGAGGATGTAGGCTATCTGGCAAGGGCAGGATTCCTGATGGATACTTTTATGCACTGGATTGGACTTCACGGCAAATCTGTTTCTCCTTTTATTCTTGGTTTTGGCTGCAATGTTCCGGCTGTTGTTTCAACCCGGATCTTGGAATCCCGCAGGGATCGAATCATCACCTCTCTGCTCATCCCATTTATTCCCTGTTCTGCACGGACAACAATCATACTGGCTCTGGTGGCTTTTTACTTGGGTCCTTTCTGGGCCCTTGGTTTCTACCTGTTCAACATCCTTTTGTTGGGTGTTCTTGGCCGGGTGATTACCTTATTTTTTAAGACTCCTTCTCCAGGATTGATTCTTGAAATTCCTTCCTTGAAGATGCCCTCGCTTAAAAATATGATGAGAAATACCTATTTTCAGCTCAAGTCTTTTCTTAAATTTGCCTGGCCAATCCTGATTGCTGGAAGTGTTGTTTTGGGGCTGATTCAGTATTTTAATTTTGATAAATTCATAAACCTCGTCCTTTCTCCCCTGGTTGAAAAAGGGCTTGGCCTGCCCCAGGAACTCGGAGTAACTCTTGTGTTTGGTTTTTTAAGAAAAGAACTCTCTTTGATTATGATGCTTCAGGCCCTTGGAGTAAGCTACCAGGATTTGATGACCATAATTTCCAGGGAACAGCTTATCGTTTTTACTGTTTTTATAAGCTTTTTCATACCCTGCCTTTCTACTGTGGCTATCCTTTGGAAAGAAATAGGAAAGAGAGTGGCTTTTATCTCGATGGGCTTAAACACAGGCGTGGCAGTAGTAATTAGCCTGCTTGTTAGATTGATTTTAGCAATATAGATTAGAATCTATCTCCTAAAGCCTTGCTGATATGCTTAATTTTCAAGACCATTAAGATAAAACTGTCAGAAAACAAGAGCGTAAACTGGCCTTCACAGTTTAATTTATTCAATCCTTTTAATGATATGCCATCCGTATTTACTGGTTTCAGGATCATACTCTGCAAGACCGATATCATTCACGCCAAGTTTAAAGCTTATATCACCAAACGCTTTCACCATCCGGGCGCGAGAGTACTCATCCTTGCTTTTATCAGGATCAATGCCAATATTTGACATCTTATAAATGCCTGGATGCTGATCATCAGTATATTCTTTAACCAGGGTATCAAAGTCTTCGCCGTTCTTTGCCCTCTCAAAAATTTCTTTTGCCAGTAATTCAGCCTCATCCCGATTACGGGTTAGATCTTCCTTCGGGATTGTACCTTTAAAGGCGATCAAAATGTGCTGGACAGTAACTCGGTCAGGCTCCTTCTTACAGAAAACGAAGATAGGCAATACACCTAGAAGCATAATACAAATTGCTTTTTTCATAATCACCTCGCAAAAAAAGATTTGGGTCTTAACCTTGAAAAATCTTGATAATAGATTATAGAAGGTCAACTTGTTTCTTGTATAGGGGGTTGATTTATCAAACCCACAGCGTTTTCTGCAGGGATTAGATTTATCATATCCACAGCGTTTTCTGCAGGGATTAGATTTATCAAATTCATGGTGTTTTTTGTAGGGGCTTGATTCATCAAGCCCACCTTATGTTAAATCTAACAGATTATTATATAAATAGATATTCATCTTTCGCGCGCCCTGAGTTATAAGCCTGCCTGTTAGATTAATTTGGGTAAGCAGGGCAGAAGTCTATTTTTTCCCCTCAAGGGTAACCATTGCTATAGCATATTCTTTCAGGTGAGAGATGGAAACATGGGCTTCGACAAAGGAAAATCTTTCCTTCGATTTTATCTCTAACTGAGGCTTTCCAGAGGGAAGGTTGAAAAGCTCAACGTCTTTCCAGTTTATCCTTCTACCGATTGCTTTAAAAAAGGCTTCTTTGGCCGCAAAGCGCGCTGCTAAATGCTGGTATTTGTTTCTTTTTTTTAGACAATAACTGACTTCGCGGGAAGTGAAGATCCTTTCTAAAAATTTATGATTTTTTTCCGCTATTTTTTTAACACGTTCCACTTCTATCATATCGATTCCGATTCCCTTTACCATATCAATCTTCCAATCATCAGTGGATCTCGTATGTCGTATGTTTTATTAAGCATATATTATATTGTTTTGCACTTAAAGTTTTTCTTTTCATGATCTATTCAGGGTTGATGAATCAGACACATGCAGTTCCTTTTTTATATTCAACCGGTGGGCTTGATAAATCAAGCCCCTAAAACATCCCAGTTCTCCTTTTTTCGTCAAATTCTGTTTGCTTCATACATTTTTTTCGATATGAGTTTGATAAATCAAATCCCTAAAAATTAATCCTTATGATTTTCTATTTAATTCGCTGATGAGAGCCTGGGTGGCTTTCGCCCCGGTTATCTTTGCCAAATCCTCAGGTGCAGCCTTTTTTATCTCTTTTAGGTCTTTATATTTATCAAGTAAGGCGGCTTTCCTCTTTTTGCCTAAACCTGGAATATTATCAAGCCGGGATTCGAAGCTTCTCTTTTCTCTTCTCAAGCGGTGAAAGGAAATAGCAAAACGGTGAGCTTCGTCTCTAATATTCTGGAAAAGTTTCAAGGCAGGTGAAGTTTTCTCTAAGCTTATGCCTTTTTTTCGACCTGGAGCGAAGATAATTTCTTCCTTTTTTGCCAGCGAAACTATGGGTTGATTGCCCACTCCTAACTCCTCAAGGGCTCCTCTGGCTGCATTAAGCTGCCCTTTTCCTCCATCAACCAGAATCAAATCCGGAAAGTCTTTCTTTTCTTCCAGAACTCTTTTGTACCTTCTTCGGATGACTTCTTGAAGGCTGGCAACATCATTCGGCCCTGCCACAGTCTTGATTTTGTATTTCCTGTAATCATTTTTCTGAGGTCGTCCATTCTCGAAGACGACCAGTGAGCCTACGGATTCTTCACCTCCAATATTGGAAATATCAAATCCCTCGATGCGCTCAGGGATGGATTTTAAATTAAAGATCTTTTTTATCTCCATCAGTGGCGCGAGTCCTTCATATTTTTTCCGAAGCAGAATTTCAGCATTACTGCTAGCAAGCTCCACTAACTTTTTATTGTTTCCTTTCCGAGGGACGATGATTTCAATTTTTTTCCCCCTCAGGTTCGAGACCCTTTTTAAGATCCCGTCTTTTTCCTCTGGCGCGAACGGCAAAAGAATTTGATCCGGCATGCTCTTTCTGTGTTTATAAAATGTTTTTAGATAATTGGAGAGGGTTTCTTTATCATCAATATCTTCCTTCTCCTGAAAAAATATATCCTCTGATTCAATAACTTTGCCTTTTCTCATGAAAAAAACATAAAGGGCTACGTTTTTATTTTCTCTTGAGTAACCAAAAATGTCCTTGTTTTCCATTCCTACTGAAATAAGCTTGGGTTTTGCTTTAATCTCCTCTATGGTGCAAATGATATCTCTCCAGTGCGCAGCTTGCTCAAATTCTTGGCGAGCAGCAGCTTCCTGCATTTTCTTTTTTAGAATTTTCAATAATTTTTCTGTTTTTCCTTCAAGAAAGAGGGAAGCATTCTTGATACTCTCCCTGTAGTCTGATTCTGAGATGTATTCAACACAAGGAGCTGAACACAGCTTTAGGTCATAATCAAGACAGGGTCTTTTCCTCTTTCCTGGAACAGATTCCTGGCAGGTTCTCACCCCAAAATACTTAGCGCTGAGGTGAATTGTGTTTCGAGCCTGGTGAGCAGGACTGAAAGGGCCGAAATATTTAGCCCCGTCTTCCTCAACTCTCCGTGTTAAATATATTGCGGGGAATTTCTCCTGAAGCGTCAATTTCAGGTAAGGGAAGCTCTTATCGTCTTTGAGCCTGAGGTTGAACTTGGGCTGGTGTTGATGGATGAAATTGTTCTCGAGGAAAGCGGCTTCTTTCGAAGAGTCGGTAAGGATAAAATCGATTTCTTTGGTTTCAGAGAGAATTTTTTTTATTTTTGCATCAGAAGTCGGAAGAAAATAAGACTTGACTCTATCCTTTAGAGAACGTGCTTTCCCGATGTATATGACCTCGCCTCCTTTGTCTTTGAAAAAATAAATACCCGGATTTTTTGGCAAGTTCTTGATCTCTGATTTTAAGTCGCTCATAATCCCCAGTTTTTTTTGCGTCATGCCATAGTTTTTATAACTGAAGAAAGCTTAATGCCTCTTCATTTTAAGTTTATTATCTTCATCATAAGTTTTTAAAACCAAGGCAGGCTTTGTGCTTCATCATAAGCCAATCTCTAGTTCTCCTTTTTTCAGTCTCGTGAGCTCATCCCTCAATCGAGCTGCTTTTTCAAACTCCAGGTTTCTGGCCGCTTCTTTCATCAATTTTTCAAGACTCTCTATTTTTTCTTTTCGCTTCTGAGGCGAAAAATATATATCTTTGTCTTCAGAAACCCGCGAGTAATCAATGTAATCTCTCTCGTAGATGCTGGTCAAGACTTCATCTATTCTTTTTTTGATGGAATGAGGAGTGATATTGTTTTTTTTGTTATATTCTTGTTGAAGTTTTCTCCTTCTGTTTGTCTCTGAGATGGCTCTTTTCATGGAGGCTGTCATGACATCTGCATACAGAATAGCTTTGCCCGCCACATTCCTGGCCGCCCGTCCAAAAGTCTGTATAAGTGAGCTTGTAGAACGGAGGAACCCCTCTTTGTCAGCATCCAGGATAGCGACCAGAGAGACTTCGGGTAAATCGAGTCCTTCCCTCAAGAGATTTATGCCTATTAGAGCATCGAATTTTCCTTTTCTGAGGTCTCTTAGTATTTTAACCCGGTCCAATGTATTAATTTCTGAATGGAGATAGCGAACTCTGAGTCCAAGCTCATGGTAATGACGCGAGAGGTTTTCAGCCATTTTTTTGGTCAATGTCGTCACCAACGTTCGTTCACTCTTTTTGGCTCTTTTTGTTATTTCGGCCATCAAATCATCGACCTGACCTTTGATAGAGCGGACCTCGACATCAGGATCTGTGAGTCCCGTAGGCCTAATGATTTGCTCAACAACCTTCTTTCCTGTTTTATTTAGCTCGTAGGGGCCTGGAGTGGCCGAGACATAAAGGACTTGGTTCACTCTGCTTTTGAACTCTTCAAAATTAAGAGGTCGGTTGTCAAGAGCAGATGGCAGGCGAAAGCCATGCTCGATAAGTGTTTGCTTTCGGGAGCGATCGCCGTGGTACATTCCTCCAATCTGAGGTACGGTGACATGGGATTCATCAATGATGATCAGGAAATCAGAAGGAAAATAATCGAGAAGCGTATAGGGTGGCTCTCCAGGTTTTCGTAGGCTGAGATAGAGAGAATAATTTTCTATTCCAGGGCAATAGCCGAATTCCCTCAGCATCTCCAAATCATACAAAGTTCTTTCCTCAATTCTGTTTGCCTCGATAAATTTACCCTTCTTGTTGAAGAAGGCAATTCTCTCCTCGAGCTCTTTTTCCACGCTGCGAATGGCATAATCGAGAATGTCGGGAGGAGTGGAGAAGAAAGTTCTGGGATAGATGAGAATTTTATCAAAGGAATCTAAGGTTTTGCCAAGGAGAGGATCGATAGAGGAGATTTTTATGATCTTGCTTTCATCAAGCTCAATCCGGTAGGCAAACTCTTCATAGGAGGGAAAAACTTCAATAACATCTCCTCTCACTCGAAAAGTTCCTCTTCTAAAATTGGTCTCTTCTCTTTCGTACTGTATATCGACGAGGTTTTTGAGAATGCTTTTCCGAGTTATATCCTGATTTTTATGAAGGGTGAAGCTCATGGAATAGTAGGTTTCTGGTGAGCCAATGCCATAGATACAGGAGACAGAAGCGACAACAATAACGTCTCTTCTCTGGAAAAGAGAGTTTGTTGCGCATAACCTGAGTCGGTCTATCTCATCATTGATTGTAGCTTCTTTTGCGATGAAAGTGTTAGTGGCTGGAATATAGGCTTCAGGCTGGTAATAGTCATAATAACTAACAAAGTATTCTACGGAGTTCTCTGAGAAAAAACGGCGAAACTCTTGGTAAAGTTGAGCAGCCAGGGTTTTGTTGTGGGAGATAACAAGAACAGGTCTTGAGGCTTTTTCGATCAGGTTGGCTATGGTAAAAGTTTTCCCCGATCCTGTGACTCCCATTAATACCTGATGTTTCGCTTTCTTTTCCAGGCCTTCATAGAGTTCTTGGATAGCTTTTGTTTGATCTCCCTTGGGCTTGAAATCAGAAAAGAGCTTAAATTTCTTCATCAGCTCCATTATAGCAAAAATTGAAAGATTAGAGTTCGATCCTTCATTTTTTTTTGCCGAAGACCAGGAATGATTGTTACAAGATGCAGGAAAGAGGTGAATTGATGATAATTTTTCAGGCTGCTGTGGTTATTGTTGATAGGAGAGGAGTTCTCGATTAGCTATTAATTGGAGTCCAGCTCCTAATTCACGACTGGCTATTGATTAGGCTTAGATTTTAATAAACGTTTATCAATTAGTTAAGGTAGGGCTCTTAATTAGCGTTTAGCCATTAGTTAAGGTTTTGGTATTAATACAAGCGCAATTATTCCAGTGTCATCGCGAGGAGCGAAGCAACGTGGCGATCTCTTTAATTCATCTTAAGAGATTGCCACGCCCTTTCAGAGCTCGCAATGACATTGTAAAAATATATATTGCGTTTATATTAATTAACAGAAAAACAGGAGAACTTATTAATAAAATTAAAATCAGACAAGCTCGAATGTCGTTTTTTCCTTAGTCTTATCTTCTCCCTTGACGGCAAGAATATCGATTATTTCTTCAGGGGGTGAAATCTCTTTGAAGCCTTTTTCTATTTTCACGCCACCCCTGAACTTTGCTCCCTCCATGATCGATATTTTGGGGGCTTTAAGATCTCCTTTCATCTGACCTTCCTTTGAAATAAAGATCTTTCCTGAAGCGTCAATATTTCCTTCCACGGTTCCGTATATGGTAATATTCTTAGCTCGAATATCAGCTTCGACTTTTGCTCCACGTCCCACTAAGATATTATGATTCGCGAGGTCTATTTTCCCCTTATATTGTCCCTCGATCACAACGTCTTCCTCGCCAGATAATTCGCCTTTCAGAAAAAGAGATGGACCTAATCGCGCTATGTTTCGGGGAATAACTTCTTCCGGAGAGCTCTTCTTGTTTTTCTCTTCTTGTTTGAGCTTTGGCATTTAGCCTCTCAATTTTCCCCAATTTTTCGCCCGTATTATAATTTCAATCTTTTTATATGTCAACACATTCATTTTAGGCTGTGCCATATAAAATAAGGCAAAAAAAGGGGACAGGCCCCCTTTTCACTCTTGACCTCCATTTTTCCCATGATATAAGCTATAGGAAGGGCGCTTATCCTATGCAAAGAAACTCGATAAAGATAGCATGTATCATTCTCGTTCAATTTTTCCTGGTCTCTTCATCCAGATATGAAGCGTTCATCCAGCCTCCAAGCCAGGAGATAGATGCTTGTGTAATTTTGCTCCACGGTCTTGGACAGTCGAAGCGTTCCATGGAGAAAATAGGAAAAAGCCTGTCAAGTCTTGGCTACAAGGTAGTAAATGTTGGTTATCCTTCTACAAAGTATCCGATAGAATTCTTAGCAGATGAAATACTGAATGATGTTATTGAGCCATACAGCAAGCACTCTCAATCAAAAATACACTTTGTAACTCATTCGATGGGGGGTATCGTTGTTCGCTATTATCTAAAAAACCATAAATTGCCCAATCTTGGACGGATTGTTATGATTAGTCCGCCCAATCAAGGGAGTGAGTTAGTGGATAGTCTTTGTGATAGCTATGTTTTCAAAAAACTCAATGGCCCAGCTGGTCGCCAACTGGGCACAGATAAACATAGTGTTCCCTTAAGCCTGGGACCTGTTGATTTTGAGCTGGGTGTAATAGCGGGAAACAGAAGCTTCAATCCCATGTATTCTCTGATAGTTCCAGGCCCAGATGATGGCGTAGTCTCAGTCGAACGGACTAAAGTTGCCGGCATGAAAGATTTCCTCATCCTGCCCCGAAACCATGCATTCATCATGAAAAGTGAAGATGTCATACAACAGGTGATTTACTTCCTGGAGCACGGCGTATTCAGAAGGGAAGCCCGATGATAGAAACCGTTAGCCTTCCTTTGTGGCTGGTTATTATCGGCGGTGCTTTGGCCGTTTGGGCTTTGTTGGATCACCTGCTCCTGCCCAGCGTCCGGTGGTATTTCCGACGGCGAGTGAATATGGTCATTAATCAGATCAATAAAAGGCTGGACGTTCGGCTTCCAGCTTTTGAACTGACAAAACGCCGCGTAATTATTGATCGGTTGATTTACGACGCTGAAGTCCTTGAGGCGGCAAAGAAATATTGCCAAGAACAGGGTGTTCCCAACGAAGTTGTAATGGAAAAAGTCAAGCGCTATGCCAATGAAATCGTGCCTTCCTTCAATGCTTATATCTACTTCCGGCTTGGCAACTGGTTAAGCAGGTCTCTGTTGAGAGTGCTCTACCGCGTTCGTGTTGGCTCTATTGATGAGGAAGGATTTGCAAAAGTTGATCCCCAATCAAGTGTTGTGTTTGTCATGAATCATCGCAGCAACTTAGATTACATCTTGCTGGCATGCCTGGCGATAAACAGAGTTGCGATGAGCTTCGCAGTGGGCGAGTGGGCGCGAGTCTGGCCCCTTCAGCATCTAATCCGTGTCTTAGGAGGGTATTTCGTAAGACGTGGTTCTGGAGATACATTATACCGCTCTGTATTAGCCCGTTATGTGCAAATGGCAACCGAAGGCGGAGTTGTCCAGACGATATTCCCAGAGGGCAGACTGAGCAAGGATGGCAGATTGGGCGATCCCAAGATTGGTTTACTGGATTATATGTTGCGCAGTTTCGATTCGAAAAAAGGACGTGATCTTGTCTTCATCCCTGTTGGAGTGAATTACGATCGTGTTCTGGAAGATCGCTCGTCACTGTTGAGCCTAGATCATGATACTCCAAAAAAATCGAGACTCGGAGTAATCAGAAAAACATTATTTTTTATCATCCATAACCTGTGGCTGATGTTGCGCGGTGGCTGGTATCGTTATGCTTATGCTGTAGTAAACTTCGGAACTCCCATTTCCATGCGATTATATGGGAAGAGATACAATGTTGATTTTCGAAACCCAGACAAGAAAGCGCGTATGGAAAAGGTGCAACTTCTGGCTCAAGATCTGATGCTGGCAGTGGGAAGAACTATCCCCGCAGCACCTGTGTCGTTGGTTGCATCTGTTTTTGTGGGAAACCCAGATAAGACTTTTTCAAAGCAGGAAATAAAGGCTTGTGTCCAAAGCCTGATCAGCGAGATTGAAGAGCATGGGGCTCGTGTTTATATTCCCCGCAGTGATCATGATTATACGATTGAAGTCGGGCTGCGCATGTTGACTCTGAGGCACCTTGTTATAGAAGAGAGCAACCTGTTCCGGGCAGCACCAGGAGAAATCAAAGTTCTGCACTACTATGCCAATGCAATCGCACATCAAGTAAGCTCTGACAAATAGAAGCCGCACAGAAAGCAGGGGGCCATCTCAACATTTAACATTCTTATAAAAATCTGAAGGGGAGCGAAACTATTTCCCAAAACCTTCTCCAATCACGAATTTAGAGATGCTTCCAGATGCTACGCCTTTCTTTCCCTTTGGTGACTGGTCATTGCATTAAATTTGACTATTGACTCATTGCTTATTATTTTATAATCAAATGAAATTGATGATATTTTTGCTGTGTCTTATAATAATAAAGATTTGTTTCATTTTTGCAGCAATTGATGTTAGCTTGATTTAGATTCAAGCTGTTTAGCAATGATTCAATATTACCCGGAGGAGGATTAATGGAATCAGGAAATATCCCTGTTTTGAGCGTCAATGAGGATACGATTCCCCGCGCCTATGAGAAAGCCATAAGGGAAGTCTGGGAGAAAGGTGCGAGCATTCGGACCGAGTATGATCATCCTGGAGATCCGCCGAGCCGGGATGCGACGGTGATAATCATTGTTCGTAATCCGTTTGGTCAACCTAGATTTCACCGCTCCTTTGCCGATGGTCTGGGTGGGTTGGCTGAGTATGTTATGGAAGTAGTTCATGGCGCCCACGATTACTGGGTCAAGCCGCTGGAAGAAATTTTGAAGGGCACTAAAAGCAAAGACACCCGCTGGACCTATACTTACCATGGTCGGCTCTTTGAATACAGGATCGAGGATAAGGTAGTAAATCAAATAGGAGCCATGATTGATAAGCTTTCCAAGACTGGTTACACCAGGCGAGCCCAGGCTATAACCTGGAACCCAAAGCTCGATCCGCCCACAGAAGACCCGCCCTGTCTGCAGCGTGTCTGGGGACGACTTTGTGATGATGGAGAAGGGGGGTATATCTATAACATGAATACTCATTGGCGGAGTCGGGATTTATTCAAGGCGTGGTTTGAGAATGTCATCGCCCTGACAACCCTCATGAGAAAAATTGCGGAGTCGATCTCCCAGAGGACGAAAAAAAGGGTGAAACTGGGCAGGTATGTGGATATCAGCGACTCTCTTCATATCTACGGTTCCTATTTTCGGGAGATAGAAGGGGATGCGGAGAAGGGGATTAAGAGTTTCTTTGAGACATTAGAGAGCCGCTCCTTCGAAGAGAGAACCTGGAATTCTGATTTCATAAAACCTCACTTCATTAACGACGGAGTGGGGAAGGGGCTGAGGCCGATGCTGGAAAGAGAGAAAGATATGCCGGAAAAAGTAAGGAAGGCGATAGCGGAAGAGCTCCTATTGATGGAAGAAGAGGATTACTTAGTCTAAAAGGGATCGGAAACCTTTCCCAAAATCTTTTTTTGCCAAGGAGGAAGGAATGAAAATTTTTGAGGAGCTAGCAGATGAAGTCCAAAAAGGTAATTCAGAGTCTGTTGAGGAGCTGACAAAGAGAGCTCTTTCTCAAGGTATTTCTGCAGAAGATATTTTAAACAACGGTCTAGTTGCAGGAATGAATATTGTTAGTAAGAAATTTAAAAACAACGAAATTTTTATTCCGGAAGTCCTTATTTCTGCAAAATCAATGTACTCAGGACTGGGTATTATTAAGCCTCTTTTGTCTGAGTTAAATGTCAAATCAAAAGGAAAAGTCGTTATCGGAACTGTAAAGGGCGATTTGCATGATATCGGGAAGAATATAGTAGCCATGCTGTTACAAGGGGCTGGTTTTGATGTAGTAGACCTTGGGGCGGATGTTCCCAAAGAAAAATTTTTGGAATTCGTCAAAAATGAGGGCGCAGATATTTTAGCAATGTCAGCCCTTTTGACCACTACTATGATATACATGAAAGAAACAATAGAAACATTAAAAAATGCGGGTTTAAGGGAAAATGTAAAAGTAATAATCGGCGGCGCCCCTGTCACGGAGTCTTACGCTGCCCAAATAGATGCGGATGGATATGCTCCGGATGCTGCATCTGCAGTGGATCTTACAAAGAGACTCCTTGGTGAAACTTAAGCAATAAGGATCACCTCTCAATAAATTAGCTTAAATTTTTAGGAAAGGAAAATAACTTAAAACGAGGAAAAGAAAATGGGAATGATGGAAAAAATGATGGATCGTATGATGGGCAAAATGAGTAAAGAAGAAAAAGAGGACATGATGTCTAAGATGATGGATAAGTTCTTCGTCGATATGACAGCAGAAGATAAACAGAAGATGATGGAGGATATGATGCCTAAGATGATGGAAGGGATCAACATGATGGATATGATGCCTAAGATGATGATGAGCATGATGGGCGGAGGTGAAGGCCAGGGCGGAATGATGTCTAAAATGATGGAGGGTGGCAAGGAAAAAGAAATGTCAATGATGCCCCTGATGATGACGGAAATGATGCCCAATTGTCTAGTAATGATGCTTCCAAAAATGCCTAAGGAAAAGAAAATTGAATTTGTCTTGAAGATGGTTGCTTCCCTGATGGAGCAGGGTATTGCTGGAATGTCCGAGGAAGAAAAGAAGGATTTTGTCTCGAAAGTATCGAATAAAGTGAAAGCCTGA
>Ga0307378_10001517_pt1 | contig 37459 bp, 24 predicted proteins | sample UN1MG_FD_202238 | JGI IMG/M metagenome (GOLD analysis project Ga0307378, IMG submission 202238) | Soil microbial communities from Risofladan, Vaasa, Finland - UN-1 | ecosystem: Environmental > Terrestrial > Soil > Coastal area > Acid sulfate soil | place: Finland: Risofladan, Vaasa | collected...
CGATAATATCTCCAAATCATAGGATCAGTTTGAGAAAGGAAATACGATGAAAAAGTCATTTTTAAGTTGTTTCCTAATAACGTTTGCCTGTCTGGCCCCGGCAACTGCTCAGGAGGATATCCTGATAGCGGACTTCGAGGGCATAAATTACGGTGACTGGAAGGTGACAGGCGAAGCATTCGGCCCGGGTCCGGCTCGCGGCACGCTGCCGACTCAAATGGAGGTGACCGGCTTTGAAGGCAAGGGGCTGGTTGATACGTACTACAAAGACGACAATAGCATGGGCACGCTTACTTCACCTCCGTTTCAGGTCAAGCGCAAATATATCAATTTTCTCGTCGGTGGCGGAAAATATCCGGCAGAAACTTGTATCAATCTGCTCGTGGACGGGAAAATCGCGCGCACAGCCACCGGCCCGAACGACAAGCCGGGCGGCTCGGAAGAATTAAGCTGGTCCGGTTGGGATGTCTCGGAACTGCTTGGCCGGAATGCTCAGATCCAGATAGTCGATAATCGCACGGGCGGCTGGGGACATATCAATGTGGATCACATAATTCAGAGCGATAGCAAGGTTGAGACAATAACGGACAAGACCCGGGAAATTTTGCTGCAAAAGAAATATCTGAACTTCCCGGTCAAGAATGGGGCAAAGAAGCGCCTGATTCATCTAATCATCGATGGCAAGGTTACGCGGGAATTTGATATCGAGTTAGCCCCCGGCGAGCCCGACTTCTGGGTGTTTCTGGACGTCCGCAACTTCGCAGGTGAAAAAGCTCTCCTGCGTATAGATAAGTACGAGCCGGCCGGGAGCAAAGGTTTCGATTCTGTCTATCAGGCGGATACATACATAGGCGAAGAAAACATCTACCGGGAAAAACTACGCCCGCAGTTCCATTTCACTTCCCGGCGAGGCTGGAACAATGATTCAAACGGGATGGTCTACTACGATGGGCAGTATCACCTGTTCTATCAGCATAATCCCTACGGCTGGAGCTGGGGTAATATGACCTGGGGCCATGCGGTCAGCAAAGATATGATCCATTGGACGGAGCTGGGTGACGCGATTCACCCCGACCGGCTGGGGACGATTTTTTCCGGCTCCGCGGTCGTTGATGTTAACAATACTGCAGGTTTCCAAACCGGCGACGAAAAAGTCATCGTATGCATCTACACCTCCGCAGGCGGGACGAATCCGATGTCCAAAGACCAGCCCTTCACCCAGTCGATCGCCTATAGCAACGATCGCGGCAGAAACTGGAAAGTGTACGAGCATAATCCGGTTGTGGGCCATATCAACGGCGGCAATCGCGACCCCAAAGTAATCTGGCACGAGCCGACGAGTCAATGGGTGATGGCCCTGTATCTGGATGATCGTACGATGGGATTTCTAACATCCAAAGATTTGAAATCGTGGGAATTACAGAGCAAAATAAAGTGTTTCCATGAGTGTCCTGAACTTTTCGAGCTGCCGGTCGATGGGGAAGAAAATAACAAAAAATGGATATTGTACGGCGGCAGCGGAGAGTACCTGATCGGAAATTTCGACGGCACACACTTCAAGAGCCGGACGGATGCGACTCCTTTCCATCACGGTAATTGCTTCTATGCCTCGCAGACGTTTAGTAACATTCCCAAGACCGACGGCCGGCGGATACAGATAGCCTGGGGGCGGGTAAAAATGCCCGATATGCCGTTCAACCAGATGATGCTGTTTCCGGTGACATTGACTCTGCGCACGACCGAAGAAGGACCTCGAATGTTTGCCGAACCCGTTCGCGAAATTGAAAAACTCCATAAGAAGCAATGGCAATGGAAGAACAAAACCTTAAAGCCGGGAGATAATCTGCTTTCGGACGTCTCAGGTGAACTGTTTCATATTCGAGCAGAGCTGCCGGTCGGTGACATTCGGGAAATCGGCTTTATCATCCGGGATATTCCCGTAGTTTACAACGTCCGGAAACAGGAGCTGTCCTGTCAGAAGAAAACTGCACCCTTGCAGCCGGTGGATGGCAGGATAAGCATCGAATTGCTGGTAGATCGAACTTCGATTGAGATATTCTGTAATGACGGCAGAGTTTATATGCCGATAGGAGTGATTCTCGCCGGCAATTCGAAGTCGCTCGAAATCTTCACGAAGGGCGGAAATACCGAGGTTGAATCTCTGGAAGTTTGCGAGCTTAATTCCGCCTGGAGATAAAGTTGCTCCATATTCACTCGATCTGTTTATAAAACTCGGCCTCTTTGTCGGAAAGTTTTTTCTCACGTATCATCGTGCGAACTCGCTGCACATCGACGTCTCTTGGCTGTCCCCCCGATGCCGAGACGGCGCCAGCATCGGGTCCCGCTGGAACCACCTCCATGAATCTGCCTGCTGAAACAACCGAGATGAATAACGCCACGATAAGCACGCAGGCGGCAAATGCCCTGACGGATTCTCGTCTTTTTGTTGCGGCTCTGTCGAATTTCTCGAAGCGGCACTTGTCACATTGTATGCAATCGGTGTTGTCTTTGCCGGTAAGACCGAATTGGCATCTGCCGAATTTCTTCGCCGGCAGGTATCGTTTGAGTATTGCAACATGATTAAGAAGTGACAGAAAGGCCCCGGCGGGACACAAATACCGGCACCAGAAACGAGGCCAGAAAAGCGACCCGATCAAAGCCGCCGCGACAACAAAAAGTAACGCCGATCTGAAATCATAAGTTGTAAGCCGCAGGCCGAAGATCGAAATGAGCGGGTCGGCCGCCAACGTCGTGCGGTCTCTGGAGGCGAAGAACACGATGACCACGATCAGGAGAATGACATACTTTACAAATCTTGCCTTACGCATCGGTTCGTTTGAGATTGGCGGCTTGAATCTCCCGGGCAGGACGTAGCCGATAAGTTCCTGCGCCGCCCCGAAGGGACAGATGTAGCCGCAGTAAAGATTGCCGAAGATAACGACAAGAAGCGGTATTCCTATAATGAATAAAAACGCCCCTGTTACGGCTATCGCAGGTGTGTTCCAGGATAGTATGGTAACGATTTGTTCGCTGGAGTACTGGGCGTTAAGCCATATTCCCCCAATGCTTAGGCTCAGACAGAGAACGACCAGCCGGCTCCAAAAGCCGCCCAAATATGTCACGATCAAGGCAAGGGCGAAAGCAGCGATTAAATATATTGCGTGAGTGTCCGGCAGATACTTTGCTCGATGCGCTCGTTGTTCGGCGAGCGGTTCGACCGGCCTGCCGAGGACTTCCGCAGCGAATCTTTGCCCCGATGCCTGAAGCGCCAAGACAATAGCTTCGGAGCTGACGGTCGCTCCGGTTACGGCCTGAATATCGACGAAAGGCTCAGTCCGAAAGAGATTGCGGCCAATTAGAGTGTCGTTCCACTTACTGAGAAGCTCAAGATATGCCGGCGTTTCGTTTGACCGAATCATGTGAAAGCCAATGAGCCTGCCGTTGGGGTCGTCCACGTAGACGGCGAGGTTTATCTTGCCGCCGAAACCGCGGATTTCGGGCGCCAAGTCCTCCGAACTGAAGATGTATCCGGCGGGTTGATCGTTGGCGTCAAACGCTCTGAAATAATCGATCTTACCAGAGCCGTCGCGCAGGGCGGCGGATTGTTTCTCCGTACGAAATTCACCTGCAAGCGCCCGGACCGAAGATTGCGGCAGCGACGGCCTGAGACGCGCTCCGGCATAAGTCAGCAGGTTGGAGCATAAAACAACAGACGCCCCGATGCCGAACAAAACGTAGCCGAGGCTGCGAAACCTCAGGGTTGTTATATCCGATGATAATATCTTGTCCGGCTTAAATAACCTCAGAGCTGCCGGCGGCAAATTTGCCAGAATGAGCATCACAGATACGAGCAGCGCCATTTGAGCTCCGAGGACGGGAACCAAAGCAAGACTTGTCACCGCTCCCCCTGCTGCCGCACCGATATGGTCGGCGGTTTCGAGTTTACTGCCTGCATGACCGGTCTCAAACTCGGAATCGGCTAATTGCCTGGCGGCGATTGGAAAATAACAACCGGTGCATACTCCGCACAGGACAAACGCAATCGCAAATGTCACGTGTTTCCACTGCTCGCCCGGCCAAAAAGCGATCGCACAGAGTACAAGCGAATGTACAAATATCACCAGCAGCAATATTCTTTCGTTGCGGATTGTTTTCTCTTCCGACAACAAATAACGTACAGAAGCCGCGCCGGCGGTCAGACCCGCCATAAACAACGAAGAAACAATCCCGATATGCAGATACAGCGAGCCGAAACGGGTCTGGTAAAGATACATCAGAATAATCACCGCCCCGATGCCCACCGCTCCCGCCGAGAAGACCAGAAAGCTGCTGTCGAAGCTTGAGGCTCCGCCCTGCCCCGCCGATTTTAGAATATAGAGCACCCTCAATACTACAATGATTAGGATGGGGATAATAAAAGGCAGCGGGCCGGCAAGTGCAAGGTGTTTGACAAGCCGTGCGGCCGGTGCCCCGGATTGCCTGGCTGCGAGCAGCAAGCTGTACAGGTGGGTCAGAGGTCTCGAATCACGATTTATCAGAAACTGCTCCGGCAGGTCCGCACTGGAATAATTCTTAATCGCCGCGGCGGCACGGTCCGGCAGATAGACCGATAGCAATCCCTCCGGAGTAAAGAGTCGGCCTGCGCCGTTTATCGAAGCGAAACGGTCCCGCAGGGCGCCGGGCTCGCCGGTGACGCTTTCGGAATCGGATGCAATAAACCATGTGTCTTCGCCGGGCGCCAGAACAAGCTGCGAGAAAACCTTCTCAAGCGTGCGCTTCGTCGAGGCGCCGAGATTGACAAGCTCGGTACCCATAATGTTTTCCCCCCCTGCTGTTCGGACGGCAAATACGCCGGTCGGGCTCAGGGACTCCTTGATCCGGCGATAGAATTCGAGCGTGTAATACCGGTTGAGAACCGAGCTGGTCGCATCGGGCAGATTGAGGATGACGATGTCGAACAATTCCTGCTTGTCAGCCAGCAGGGAGCGCACGTCGGCGGCAAGTGGATGAAATCGCTCGTCGGTGATTTTAAGGCCGGACGGTATGAATTCATTGACCTTCTGCACATATTCGCTGTCGCAGTGCGTCCAGGTGACTTTTTCAATCTGAGGCAGTTGAAGAAGTCCGCGGCAGAGGCCCAGCCCTGAGCCGATGACAAGAACTTTCCCTGCATCGGGTTTCTGGCATAATGCGATCGCTGCGATTCTTCCGGCCGTACTTTCATCGGGCAACGCCTCTGCCACACTGCCTTCGCGGATCGCAACCCACTGGCCCTGGTAAGTGCCGTAGAGATACTCGGCCTGAGCGGTCTGGAACGAGCCTGCAAGAGCTTCCTTAGGAAGCAATTTCGTCCACTTGACAATCCGCATACGGCTCATCAGGGTTTCATCGTAGCCTCGGACAAGGCACAGACAAACGGCAAGGGGCACCAAAAAAGATAACGTACAGGCGAGGAGCCGGCCTGCGGGTCCGGCGGCCCTTCGCGGGTCCGGCACAAAAAGCCCGGCAAGCTGAACGAGAAATACCGACAATGACAAAATGAAAGCAAGCAGCAGGAAAATCCTCGCCGAGCCTACGCCGAAACCCAGCAGGATTGTCACCCCGATGCCGCCGGCGAAACTTCCCGCCGCCTCAATCATGTACACGTGCGAGACAGGTAATCTCCCGCCTTGCTGAATCGCACCGGACCCGACCCAGCGGCAGGCTATCGGAAACAGCATTCCAGTAACGAGGCTTATCGGGGCATTGACGATTATCGATACGAGAAGAATGTCCCGAACGGACCAGAGGGCGTATGATTCGATGCCGGCAAGCTCCCTCGCCTGAATTATCAATATCGTCTGAAGCACAAAAGCCGGAAGATATGCCAGGAAAAGAAATTCGATCCATTTGAGCAGTTTTTCGGCAAGAGTTTCTGCTTTGCGAACGAGCACGGCCCCTAAACCGACCCATAAAAACCAGGAGCCGAAAAAGATTCCGACGCTGATATCATTGCCTTCGAAGGTGGTAACAAACTCGCGAAAGAGCAACGTCTGGGCCGCGATGGAAAACAGGCCGTAACTGAATATCAGCAAGCCTCGGGCGAACTTCATTTCTCATTCTCACCAAAAACTTCCGCCTGGAAGACCAGAAAGCTCGCGCCTTCTTTCCACCCATCGGCGGCCAATCGGGCCTTCAGGGACAATTGCGTGAGCATCTGTTCGACATCCCAGCCCTGCTCTGGCGCGACCTGCGGCAGAAAAACGGCGGATTGACCATCTTTATTTAGTACGACGCCGTCGATGCCTATGCGAATTTCATCAGGCGATGCAATCGGCGCAGGCGCCGTCAGCGCGGAGATTCCGATTGTGATGTCTTTTAGTTCATCTTGCGATACGGGCGCAAAGCGCCTGTCGTTCACGCAGGCGTGAATCGCGTTTGTTATGACCGACTTATACAAAGGCCGCTGCGGGAAGATGTCACCTATGCAGCCTCTGAGCTGCGATTTTTTCTTCAATGTCACGAACGCCGCCCGGGCGGGCCGCATCGCATCGCTGATTGCAATTCCAAGATCGGACGCCTCCGGAACGCGCCGGTTCTGCAGGGCATAAACCATCGTCTTGCGGGCCAGCAACAAAAGTTGTTTCTTGTCATCATCGGTCAATTCCGAATTATTAGCCTGCGTCTCGATTTCAGGAGGGTTTACCCACACTCCCGAAAAGGCAATAGACATATAACTGACGGAATTGGAAAAATCGCCGGTCAATTCTCCGGAAGTTGCATATTTTACTAAATGTGCCTTTGATGGTTCGCTCATCATAGAAAGCAGAATTGCTATCGGCACGGATCCGCAAATTGTTGCACCAGTCTTTCCCTTGTATTCCAAAAAGCCTTTCGCATCCAGGTTAGCAATATGCTGATAAGCTCCCATATCGAGCTCTTTTATTTGCTCGGGGATATTTTCCGTGAACGGAACGTAAAGATGGGCACGACCATAATGCACAAAATCCGAGCTTGCGATAACAAGAGTATCCTCGTCCACCAGGCTCCTTAGAATGGCTCCGGCCTTTTCAACTGCCTCCAACGAGCATTGTCCGGCGACAATCGGCACAAGCTTTAAGCCGGCCTGACAATGCTGCAGCAGCGGCACCTGTATCTGAACGCTGTGTTCAGATTTGTCCGTCTCCGGGACATTCTGAAAAACCGGATATTTCAGAAGCTTATTTATGAACTCGACGTCCAGCGGCACCTGCCCCAGAGGCGTTTCGTAATGCGTCGCCCTCGATACGCTCAGCACTTCTTCCATGGGCACCCTGTGGCTCGGGCCGATAACAACGATGCGCTCGTATTTTCTGCCGGCGGTCTTGAGTCCCATCGCTGCGGTCCGGCCCGAATACTGGTAGCCCGCGTGAGGCAGAATCAATGCCGTGACATTGTCTATCGGCTTGGAAGAAGCCTTCTCGAAAAACTCGTTAATTTGCTCTTTAAGCGCCTCGGCGTCGGCGGAATACCACGTGCCCGCCAGCGACGAACGCAGAACGACTTTTGCAGGCTCGGCGGGCTTTTCCGATGAAACCGTGGCCGCGGCGTTCGACGGAGCGGGAGTTTCTTTTTTGCACACGCTTACAAGAAGAAGGCCGAACACACACACGCACAGAGCCGGCAGACGCAATAAACGTTTTCGCCGGTCGGATTTATTTAGCTGCTTATCCATATCAACCGCTCCATTTGCCTTGTTTCAAAATATTCTGCATAGGTTTGACGGGGCCGGGGTAGCCTTTGACGCGAAAAGCCCGAATGAATTTGCGCCGCTTCGCCTCCCCCCTTCGCCCTGACACAAAGAGACCGGCGGCGATGACGGTACATGCCTTTATTAATCTGCGAACAAATTTTCTGCGTGTCATTTCCAGACTCCGTATATTTCTTTACTGCAATCCGGGCATCGGCCCTGCCTGAGCCGGTTCTGCAGAATCGTATAGCCGCTGCGTTCTATCAACAGCTTCTTACAGCCCGGGCAATATGTATTCTGCCCTTCCCTGCTGGCGACGTTTCCGATATAAACGTAGTTCAGACCTTCGTTCATCGCGATTTTACGAGCCGTCTCCAACGTTTTCAGCGAGGTCGCCGGCAAATTCCGCATTTGATAGCGGGGGTAAAATCCTGAAAAGTGCAGCGGCGTATCGGCGCCCAGATTCATTTTGATCCAGCGCGCAAGCTCGCGCATCTGCTCGGGCTCGTCATTCAGCGTCGGAATCACCAGGTTCGTCACTTCAACCAGTATTTCGCTTGCCTTAGCCAGAATCAGAGCGTTCTGGACCGGCTTTAACGTCGCCGAGCAGACCTCCCGGTAGAAATCCTCGGTAATTGCTTTCAAATCTATATTCGCCGCGTCGACATGCTGGAGCAGCTTCTTCCACGGCTCCTCGTTCACGTACCCAGCCGTCACGAGAACGTTCCGTATCCCGGTCTCATGCGCCAATTTCGCACTATCGTACGTGTACTCGTAATAGACTATCGGATCGGTGTAGGTATAGGCAATTGAGGGGCACTTATATTTGTTCGCCTCGGCGATGAGCCTCTCCGGCGGGCAATTATACGCCGGGACATTCCCTTCTTCGGGATTTGCCTGCGAAATTTCCCAGTTCTGACAGTTTTTGCAGTGAAGGTTGCAGCCGACGGTTGCTATCGAAAGAATGCTGCTGCCCGGCAGAAAATGAAAGAGCGGCTTCTTCTCGACCGGATCGATATTAATGGAGCAGGGATATCCGTAGACGACGGTTCGCAGCACGCCGTCGATATTGATTCGGACCCGGCATTCGCCGCTCTGGCCGGGCTGAATCTGGCACAACTTCGGACATAATTCGCACTCAACCTTCATTCTTATGTCTCGCTCTTACTTTATATCCGGGCAAAAGCAATTTCACGCCGTCGCTGCAATATCGCCGCCGGAATTAGGTCGATTCAGACCGTTTGCGGATCCGGATGGACCCACGGCTGACGGTACGGCCGACTCAAAAGACTGTTCGCCTCATCATCGTCCACGACCCGCCCTTTTTCAGGGTCCCAGGCCAAACTCCTGCCGAGCTTGCACGAGATATTGGCCAGGATGCACGATGTAGCGGTGATATAACCTTCTTCAATATCGGATACGGGCCTGCCCCGGGAATCTATCGCATCCAGGAAATTCTGCCAGTGCCGCCGCATGGGTGCGGCCACGTGGCGTTCCAAAGCCTTCTCGGTCTCGTCCTCCGGGTACTTGTCGTACTCATAGAGTGCATCGCCGTGAGCCTTTTCGCCGCCCCTGCCGCGCGGAATAAAATCGTACTTATGGACGTCGGCCTTTAGCGTTCCTTTGTCGCCGTAGATGAAACCCGCCCACGGATATTCCCGATCGACCGGGCTGCCCCAGGTGCGATGCGTCCAGACCACCGGCAGCTCGCCGAAGTCGAACGTAGCTATCTGGGTATCGCTGATGTTGGCTCTGCTTTCCTTGTCCAACAGGATGCCGCCGGACGAGCTGATGGTCTTTGGCCAGCCTAAATCGAGCAACCAGCGGACCATATCGAGCATATGCACGCCCATGTCACCAATGACACCGTTACTGTATTCCATAAAGGCCCGCCAGCCACGCGGGTGCTTCCACGAACAATAAGGCCGCATGGGGGCCGGTCCCGTCCACATGTCGTAATCGAGATTTTCGGGTGGAGCCGTATCGGGCGGATTGCCCCGGGCGCGCATGGGATAATAGCAGCAAATCTCGACGTGGCCGATTTTCCCGAGCTTGCCGGCTTTGATAATATTCTCACGGGCCTCGACCAGGTGCGGCGTGCTGCGCCGCTGCATGTTCACCTGCACGACACGCTTGTACTTTCGCGCCGCTGCCAGCATCGCCTGGCCTTCTACGACATCCACAGAAATGGGCTTCTCGACGTAAACATCGGCTCCCGCCTTAACCGCGGCAATCATCGCCAGAGCATGCCAGTGGTCGGGTGTTGCGATATGTACGATATCGAGCTTTTCCCGCTTGAGCATCTCGCGGTAGTCGCCGTAGGTGCGAGGCGTTTTTTTCGAGACCTGCCGGGCGGCGATCATCTCGGCGGCCTCGGCTACCATCTTCTTATCCACGTCACACAGAGCGACAACCTCGACCGGGGCGATCTGAAGCAAACGGAAATGTGCGCTCTTGCCGTACCAGCCGGAGCCGATCAGCCCGACGCGTCTGGGTTTTTGCCGGGTAGATTCCCCGGCGTATACGCCGAGAGTTGGAAGTGCAACCGAAGCCAAGCCGGCTTTAAGAAAATCACGACGATCCATAAAATACCTCCAGAAAATAACCTAATAATGGACCAATATCATGCCGGATTATACTTGCACCAAGAATCGTTTGCAAGCGCCTCCTCTAACGATTTCGAAAGACCCTGCTCCGGCCTTAAAAGATGTATGGCATCCCTGACAAGACTTACGGAGAAGACAGAATTCGGAATTCGAGCATCGAGAATCAGGCATCCAGAGTCAAACACCGAGATATGAGATACAAGTTTCATCTCACGGAGATTTTTCCTGAATTTACTTGATAACCAACATGTGATTTGATATAATATGTATCGAACATACGTATTTCGTGTGTCGTATATGGTATGTAGTATGTCGAAAGGAGAATTTAGAAATCAAAGAATTAAAAAGGTAAAAGGGAAAAGGCAAAAGTAAAAAGGGAAAAGGCAAAAATGAGAGTAAATCCGGAGTTTATTCGTGTTAATTCGTCGCTAATTTGAAAAAACAAAGCCAATTTTCGAATGGGCAGCATGAGCGTAAGTATCTATATGAAAGGGTATTATGAGGAATTTTGTGGTTTTGGGCGGCGAAAAAACAAAGCCAATTCAAAGCCAAACAAAGCCAATCGCCGGCCTTTGGCCGGAAATCTGAAGCACGAAACCCGAAACGAGTTGAACGGGTACGTTTGAAAAAACAAAGCCAATTTGCCAACGAGACATATCGGCGTAAAGTATTATATGAAAGGGAATTATGACAATAAACCGCCCTGCGGGGCACGAAAAAACAAAGCCAATTCAAAGCCAAACAAAGCCAATTTCTTCAAAGGATATGTGACTGGAACAGTTTAATGCTTTAGACTGCCTGTTTAGTCAAAGTATCCTTACTTAATGAAAGGAAAACCGCAATGGCATGGCAAATAAATAGGAAAATGTGGTTTTTTGCTGTATTACTGCCGCTCGTTTTCGTTTGCTCAAGGGCCTGGGCGGTGGAAATTGCGAAAGCCGCTCAATACTCTGTTGTGGAGCTTACCTTCGAAGGGCCGGTGCAAAATCCGACGGACGTGCCGGCACGGGATATCGATTTCCGGGTTCGCTTCCGGCACGAAAGCGGCTCGCCCGAATACAAGATTCACGGTTTCTGGGACGGCGACGGCAAAGGCGGCACCACCGGCGGCGTTTTCAAAATCCGCTTCTGCCCGACAAACGCCGGACGCTGGGAAATGGTTGAGGTATATTCGAACAAACAGGAACTGCAAGGCCAAAAGCAGGGCCAATATGTAACCGCCGTTGCGTGGCACGGGCTTCCAGCCCGTGGAACACATGGCCAAGATGGCCATGCCACTAAGATGGCTGTGCCACATCCGGGCTTCTGGATTGCCGATCCCGAAAGTCCGGGCCGGAGGTGGTACATGCGCTCGGACGGCTCGCATCAATATATCTTCGGCAATACACATTATACGTTCCTCTCCGGCTACCAAAGCGGCGACAGGCCCAGCCGAAACGACATCGCCACTGACATCGACGGTAACGCGGAATATTTCAAGAAACTCCGCTTTAGCTTGTATGGCGGCCGTTATGTGAACCCGGAAGAAAAGCCTTTCTTCGACGATGACGGGCATTTGAGCGATTCGGGCGATAACTCGCACCGGCCAAACCCCCGCTGGTTTCACAATCGAGCCGACCTGGCAGTGCAGACCGCCTGGGAGCACGATTTGATTGCCGATTTAGTTCTGTGCGGCCCGGATACCAAAGAGTCGCGATCCGTTCTTCGAGCCGGCAATAACGGCGGCGACCCAATACCCTACCTAAAATACATCGCGGCCCGCTACGGAAGTTATCCCAACATCTGGATATGCCTGTGCAACGAATTCGATATCAAAGAGCCGAAATATTCCGAAGAACAAATCGCCCGATTCGGACGCATTATCAAACAATACCTGCCCTACCCCACGCCTCTGAGCGTGCACACGGTGCCGCGTACGCTGTGGCCGGCGAAATTCGATGAGCTTGAGGGCTGGAACGATCATCAGATTATCCAGAAGAAGATTCGCAATCTTCCCGATGCCGCCGACGCGATTCAATATACATGGCGAAATCCCGCCGGCAAAGGCCCGCGCAACAAGCCGACGATCAACGATGAACTGAGCTACGAGGGCAAAGGCGACAAACATACCGAGCACGACACGATCGAGTCCCATCTCGGAGCTTTTCTCGGCGGCGGCTACGGCACAACCGGCGAAAAACCGGGCAACAAGCTGGGCCAGTATTTCATGGGACGCTTCGATCCAGAAGAGCACACAGCCGCCGATAACCTTAAGTACCTCCGCGAGATTATCGATAAGAATATCACATTCTGGAAAATGGAGCCGGAGATGGGTATCTTTTCGAATCTGCATCCCGGCTTCCGCGGCCTTGTATGGTCGGGACACGAATATGTCCTCGGGACAAACAAGGCCCATAAACAAATCGTCGCAAACCTGCCGGACGGGACGTGGACAATCAAACGCTACGATATAATCAGCAAAGAGGAAGAAACTCTCAGTGAAACCGCTCGCGGCAGCTTCACATTCGATGCCCCTGACAGCCGGGCGGTAATGTTCCATTTCAAAAGAAACTAAGGAATGAGCTATTGAAGAAAATACAAACCAGTAAGCTTGTATGTATTTATCCAAGGGAAAGCCATCCCCATCCCGATAATGACAATCGGGATGAGGCTGCCACGCAATAGAATTAATGGAAAATGGGTGGCTAATGTGTCGAGGGCGCGAAAGCCCTCGAATCGCGGGCAGGATGCCCGCGACACTGAAGTCGGCTAAACACATATGTTGGCTTAACTAGCCGGTTGGGTTGTGTATTTCATCCAGGGACAGGTCTCTTTCTGGGGACATTCTTTGCAGCCGTGTTTGGTCGATACCAGCGGCAGAATGACAAAGGCATTAATGGCGAATATGATAAGCAAAACCAGCAGGGGCAACGAGAAGCTGCGTATTAGGGGGACAAGGCCGGCTATGATCGGGATGAACCAGAGCGGAACGATAACCGGAATATGCTTCTTGAACTTTTCGTCGAAGCATTCGACCGTTTCTTTGTCGCGAAACCTTGCCGCGATGCGCCCGTATCCGCAGGGACACGACCGCGTGTTCCAATACCTGCAGTACGGGCAAACGAAGACCATAATCCAGACAGCCCCGGCGACTCCGTATGCCAGATATGCAATCGCGGAGATCCAGCCCCCTGCCGAGCCGCCGTAACTCATAATGAGAATGACCGCTCCCAGCAGGATCATAACGATATATGCCGTGTTGTTGATCAGTTCATGGGCGGGCGAGTATTCCCGCATCGCCTTACTGTCCTGGCCGTTATTGTCCGGGGCCGATTGGTTAGCCATTTATCCTTTCTCTTACAGCATGTAGGGTGTGCACAGCACACCATATTCGAAGTTGGTGGGCGATGCCCACCCTACCGTTATTTTGCTTTTATATCGTATACCATCAGGACGTCACTATGGCGAACATAAAGTTTACCGTCGACAATCACAAGGTGCGACCAGCCCGGGCCGCTCATACCCGGCCGCTTGGGCAGCTTGAACGTGCTTATAAGGTTGTAGTTTTGAGGATCGGCTTCGATAAGGGCCATAGTGTTGTCCTCGTAGCGAAAGTACAGATTGCCGTCGGCGTAAAGTACGGCCGCGGAGCCTCCGCCCGGCTGGTCCTTCTGCCACATGACATTGCCGGTCTTTGCTTCGATGCAGATTGGCTTGCCCTTGTTGTGGTCATGGCCGCCGAAGATATAATCACCGATTTGAACGAGGCCGCCGTGATGGTTCTGGAGGGTTTTGGCGTCGAGAAAATAAATCTCTTTTGCTTCGACGCCGTCGCCCGCCGCGGTCAGCTCAAGCAATGCGCTGCCCGTGTCGTAGGCAGTCGAGCAGAATATGAAGTTTCCGTAAACGATTGGAGTTGGAATATTAGCGACATTATTTGCTATCTTGTTGTATCCCCAAAGGAACCGGCCGTCTTTGGCGGCTACGCCGATCAGGCCTTTGTTCGTCAACTGGACGTACTGCAGGACGCCGCCTGCTTCGGTGACGACGATGGACGAATAGCCCGCCTCGTCCTTGCCTTTCCGTCCGATGTCGGGCATCGAACATTTCCAGATCAGCTCTCCGGTATTCTTGTCGAGCGCCACCATGACAGCGTCCCTGCCGCCGGGCGTACAGAGCAGCTTGTCGCCGTCAATAAGCGGCGATTCACTGAATTTCCAGCCGGGATTCTTTCCTCCAAGGTCCTTTTCAAAATTCCTGCTCCAACGTACGCTGCCGGTCTGAGCATCGACACAAACCAGGTCGCCCGAGGTACCGATTGCGTAGACAAATCCGTTATCGAGGGTCGGCGTGCACCGTGGGCCGCCATCATTATGTATGGGCCCGACTTTGGCTGCCCACAGGCGCTTATGTGTCGCCAGGTCGTAGACAAGAACACACTGCGTCTGTTCGGAGTCGAGGGAAATATCGCCCATCGTATAGAGCCTGCCGTCTACGATTGCCATACTCGAATAGCCCGGGCCGAGACCCGTAGTTTCCCACAGGAGTTTTGGGCCATCCTCCGGCCAGTTCTTAAGCAGTCCCGTTTCACTGCATACGCCGTCGCGATTGGGTCCGCGCCACTGCGGCCAATCCGCTCCCTGCGCGGCATTGTTACAGACGAGCATACTCAAACAAATGACCAGTCCAATGACCGGAACGAATCGATATCTTCTGATTATTCTCGACATACCCATAATCCTTTTCTTAAGAAAATAAGAGCTTATATATCCGGAGACGGCAATTGCTTAGCGCCGTCTCCGTTACTTCAACCAAATTGTGCCGGTACAATCTCAGCTTTAACCGCTGACATCGACACATATCAATTGTCCCGCCGCATTGCGGGCATAAATTCTGCCGTTGGCCAGGACCGGCACCGTCCAGCACTTGCCCGTAAGAATCTCTTCCGAGGCAAGTTCCTTAAACCCTTCCGGCGAAGCCTCCGCGATGACAAGCTTGCCTTTTTCGCTGAGGATAATCAGCTTACCGTCGGCAATCATAAGCGACCCGGTGCCCATACCGCCCTGCGACCATTTCTTCTCGCCTGTTGCCAGGTCCAGACACGTAAGCTTTCCGCCTCCGCCGACCTGCCCGTCGAAGCCGTATATGTGCCCTTGCCAGAGTACCGAGCAGTTAATCTGGTTGCTCATATTTTTGTTCTGCCAGACTATGGTGACATCGCCTCCACTGATTTTCAGCAGGGCGCAACCTTTGTTGTATCCGGACGAAATGAAGATGGTGTCGCCAGAGATAATGGCATCGGCGGCATTAATATCGTAGCTGGTCTTCCATGGGAATTTCCACATTACCTTTCCCGTTGCAGGATTCAAACCGATGAGTTCCTGGCTTACAGCCATTACCACACACTTCTGGCCGTTGATGGTAAACGGGACGGCGGTTGTGTAACCACATGCACTTTTTGCGCTTTGCCATGCCGGGCTGCCGTCAGCTTTTTTAAGTGCCGTGCCGTAGGTACCGGCGTTGTAGATAACAAGGTCTCCTGCTATAAACGGCGAGCCTGCGAAGTACCAGGTGGGATATTCCAAACCCAATTCCTTGTTAAGATTCTTATGCCAGACGATCTCGCCCGTCGCCGCCTTGAAACGAATGGCGTCGCCGTTTTTGCTGAAGGTGTAAACTGCGTCACCGTCTATTGTCGGAGTCGCGCATGGGCCGCCTTCGTGGTTCTTCCTGTACAACGGGCATGGATAGGACGTCTTCCATATTTCCTTGCCCGTGGCGGCATCCAGACAATAAAGGAAGTCGTTATCGTCGATGTTGCCCATGGCGTAGACCTTGCCGTCGCTTACGGACATCGATGCGAATCCGGTTCCGAGCGAAACTTTCCAGAGTACTTTCGGGCCTTCTTCGGGCCAGGTTGCGGCCCAGCCGGTTTCGCTCGATATTCCATCGTAATTGCCCCCCCGGTAGTTGGGCCAGTCCGCCGCCTGAGCGGTACTGCAAGCAATCGCAGATATACAAAGCCCAAGGACCAATACATGTACATAGCTTTTCATCATTCTTCGCAATTCCATAAAACGTCTCCAAAAAAACAAGAAATAAATTTTACCTGCAGATTTATACAGGACATTCCCTTGAGTGTCAATCTCACTATTATTCAAGATTTCTGCTGTTTATTCCTTAAATGCCAAAGCCCCGGTCGGGCACGCGGCGACGCATTCTGCCGCGGATTGTTTGAGACCATCGGCGATCGAACGCTCGAATGGTACCGCCACCCGGACATCAAAGCCCCGGCCGATAAAGGTCAGTCCGAGCTCTTCGCCGGCCCTGGCGGCAATCTGCACGCAGAGACCACAGTCGATACACTTGCCGGATTCGTAAACGATTTTCGGGTGCTGGGCCTGCTGAAAGAACAAACGTCGCTCGCTTTTGTATCGAGCCGGCCGGGCGTCATAGTTTTGGGCGTATTGCCTGAGTTTGCAGCTATCGGCTTTTCGGCAATCGCAGTGCAGGCAGCGGGCGGCCTCACGCCGGGCCTGCTCGTCGGTGAATCCGACGCCGTTATCAGATACTGTTACACGGCAGTCGCTGCTTGCGCAGGCGGCGAACCGCTCTCTCTCGCCTTCCTCGATTTTACCGATACGCGTATTAAACGGTTTGTCCGGGCCTGTTACCGTCTCGACGGACAGATACTGGCGGATAGATTCGGCCGCTTCTTTGCCGTCGGCGACGGCACGAACCGTAAGCCTTCGCTTGCGGACGGCATCTCCGCCCGCGAAAACGCCGGGCAAATCGGTCTGGTATGTCTTGCCGTCTGTTGCAACGCCGTTCGCACTTGTTTTAAGGCCCAATTTTTCGAGTTCACCGGCGTCACGTGCACCAAACGCGATGAATACGGCATCGAAATCCTTTCGCAGTTTTTCGAGCGACACCGAATCATCTATTCGTGTTTTACCCTTAAACGTAAAGCCGAGCTTTTCAATCTGGGCGATTTCCTTGTCAAGCACATCTCTCGGCAGGTCCTCTTCGGGGACTCCGTAGCGCAACATTCCGCCGGGTTTGTCGTGGTCGTCAAAAATCGTGCAGCCGAAACCCGATTGCTGCAGATAATAAGCGGCAGCCAGACCCGCCGGTCCGGCGCCGATGATGGCTACACGTTTGTTCTGCACAGGCTTGCAGTCCGGTGAATATGGCCTGGCGGATTCCAGGTCTACATCGGCGACATATCGCTTCAAGAGGCAGATAGAAACCGCCTCATCAATCACCGCCCTCCTGCATCCTCGTTCACATGGCTTCGGACAAATCCATCCTAACACGGCAGGCAGAGCAATATCTTTCTTCACAGTCTCAATCGCGTCGCGCAGCTTACCTGCTGCGATCTGGCGAATCATCAGCGGAATGTTCATCTGTGCGGGGCATATTGTGTGACAGGGTCCGAGGCAGTCGCCCACATGGTCGCTTAAAAGCAGCTCCAGGGCCGTCTTTCTCGCCTGATGCACTTCTTCACAATCGCTTTCGACGCGCATCCCGTCCTCGGCAAGGGTTCCACAGGCCGGCAACAGAACAGCTCGACCTTCGACTTTGACGACACAGACCATGCAACTGGTCGAGGGCTGATACCCTGTCATAAAACACATAGTGGGAATGTCAATTCCAAGTTTCCCGGCAGCGTCAAGAACAGTCGCGCCGTTTGGAACTTCTACTTCACGGTTGTCGATGGTTAGTCTTGGCATCGATTAGCGAACCTCAACAGCGTCTGCCGGACATATATTCTTACACGTCCCACAGCGAATACATTTCTCGGTGTCAATTTCGTGTTTTTCATACGGCTTCATTTCAATGGCGTCGACCGGGCAGTGCTGGGCGCACAGCGTGCAGCCGATGCAATCATCCGTCACCGAATAGGCAATCAGCGCCTTACACTTACCGGCCGGACAGCGTTTCTCAACGTGGGCTTCGTACTCATCGCGGAAATATCTGATTGTGGAAAGAACCGGATTCGGAGCCGTTGTGCCGAGTCCGCACAGACTTGTTTTCTTAACCATTCTTGCCAAATGCTCCAGTTCTTCGATGTCGGCTTTAACGCCCTGCCCGGCGCACAACCGTTCGAGGGTATCCAGCATTCGCCGGGTGCCGATTCTGCAAAACGTGCACTTGCCGCATGACTGGTTCTGCGTAAATTCCAGAAAGTAGCGGGCGATGTCCACCATGCAGTCGGTTTCATCCAAAGCGACCAAACCGCCGGAGCCCATCATTGTTCCGATTTCTTTAAGCGTCTCGTAGTCAACAGGCATATGCGCCAGCTCCGCGGGCACGCATCCGCCGGACGGGCCTCCAACCTGGACCGCTTTTAATTGTAATCCTCCGGCAATCCCCCCGCCGATATCTTCTATTATCTGGCGAACGGAAATACCCATCGGTACTTCGATCAGACCCACCCGGTCTACCTTTCCCGCCAGAGCGAAGACTTTTGTTCCCTTGCTGCTGTCCGTGCCCATCTCGGCGAATGCTTCTGCACCGTTGCGGATAATCCAGGGCACTGAGGCATAAGTTTCGACGTTATTGATTAGTGTCGGCTTGCCCCAGAGGCCGCTTTGAGCAGGATATGGCGGCCGTAAACGGGGCATCCCGCGGCGTCCTTCTATACTGGCGATAAGGGCGGTCTCTTCGCCGCAAACAAAAGCTCCGGCGCCCGGCATGATTTTCAGGTCGAGCGAAAATCCGCTCTTGATAATCTCCTCGCCAATAAAACCGCGCCGGCGGCAATTATTTAACGCCTGAGTTATTCGTTCGATTGCAAGCGGATACTCCGCTCGAATATAGAAATAGCCTTCATCGGCGCCGACCGCGCAGGCCGCGATTATCATTCCTTCGATAATACGATACGGATACGATTCCATGAGCATCCTGTCCATGAAGGCGCCGGGGTCGCCCTCGTCCCCATTGCATACTATGAATTTCTTGCCGGACTGTTGATTCCGGATAGCAGACCATTTAAGGCCGGTCGGATAGCCGGCCCCGCCCCGGCCACGAAGCCCGCTGCGCTCTATCTCGGAGATGATTTCTTCAGGGCTCATTTCCCGGACGCACTTCTGCAGCGAGCTGAATCCGCCGCTGGCCATGTATTCATCGATATCCACCGGGTCGATGTCACCGTGATTTTCCGTAGCGATGTGTTTTTGCCTGCCGAGGAAATCGGCGACCGGCTTGTCCCGAATATCGATTGAATGGCGCGTCACAGGTTCGGTCTTTTCATCGGACAGTATCGTCTCAAGCATCTGCGAAACCGAGTTGGAAATTCTTTTTTGTATTCCGTTTACCTTGAAATGCCGCAGGATAACAGCTCTTGCATCCTCCGGCTGAACATGGGCATAGAGAAAGGATTTTCCGTCGGGCGGCACAACTTCCAGCAGCGGTGTCTGGTGGCACATACCGACACAACCCACACGTTTGACCTGCAGTTTGATGCCGGTATCGACCAGTGCCTTTTCCAGGGCGTCCCGCAGTTTGCCGCTGCCGCGAGCCACACAGCATGAACCCAGGCCGAGACGGACTTCGCCGCGGGATTCGGATTTGCCGGCCTGAAGTTTTTGCGTTTTCTTCTTCCGGCCCGCCTGGCTTTGCTCATATCTGAGAAAATCGCCGATAACCGTCGAAACGGTGTCGGGAGTCAGGTGTCCGTATGTCACGTTATCGATCTGCACGGCGGGCGCCAGCGTGCAGCATCCAAGGCATGCGATTTTTTCCACCGTAAACAACTTTTGGGCGTCCGTATCCTCCCCTTTGGCAATACAAAGATGGCGATAAAACGCCTCGTGGACGCGGTCGGCTCCTTTAACATGGCAGGCCGTCCCGACGCACACGTGGATAATGTGACGGCCCACCGGCCGATGCCTGAAGTGGTCATAGAAGCTGGAGACACCTTCAATCGACGCCGGGGTAATCTGTGTGATCTTGCAGACCCGCTCAAGAGCTTCGCGGGGCAGGTAGCCGAAATGGCCCTGGACCGCATGCAATATCTTAAGCACGTTCTCGGGTTCTGTGCCGATTCCATCGACGGTTCGATCCACAAATGTCAAATCCAGCTCACCCATCAATTGCTACTCCCGATGCAGTACAGGTTCTCGACTCCCCGGATATATATGCGTCCGTCGGCGAATGCCGGCGAGGCATGACACTTCTCGTCCAGCTCGCACTTAGCCAATTCCTTATATTCGGATCCGGCCTCGGCAATAAACATGACGCCCTTCTCGCTCAACAGATACAGGTTGTTGCCGACAAGGCTGGGCGAGGCCAGGAAATATTCCTCCAAATCCTTCTCCCAGAGCTTCTTGCCGTCCGATACATTATAACACTCGAGCAATCCCTCGGTTGCCAGCAGGAATACCGATTTACCATTGCTGACAGGCGAGCAGATGTCCGGCCCGCCTTCCTCGCTTACCCAGGCGATATGAGTTTTAGTCACATCGCCTTTGCCGTCCGGCTTTATGGCGACCAGCTTCGAATACGGCTCGATAACAAATACCATACCGTTTGCGTAAATAGGCGACGATGCGATATCGCCTGTCAGGCAGTTTGCCCGCCATAGTTCCGCGCCGTCGGCCGGGTTGTATGCGATTACCCAGGGATCGCCGCAGGTGATGATCTGAAACTGTTCGCCGATACTTGCGACGATTGGCGAGCTCCAGGAATTTCCGACCGGCCGTTTTGTCTGCCAGACAATCCGGCCTGAAAAACCATCAATAGCAATCAGCTCGGATTTCTCATCCTCAACACCTCCCTGGTCATATTGAATCAGGAGGAGATTCTGATACATAGCAAGCGAAGATGCATATCCATAAGAACTATCCGGTCTGCCCAGGTTTTTCTCCCAGACTTTTTTGCCTTTGAAATCGAAACAGCCGACATCGCCGGTCGGAAATATAGCATAAACCCGCCGGCCGGCCGTCGCAACGGTGGGCGCGGCTAAGCCGGTCTCCTCCATGACTTCGAGAGGCTCTTCATTACTTTTGGGCAAGCCTAAAACGTCGCCCTTCCACAGGAGCCCGCCTGAAGATATATCAAAACAGAAGACCTGCCGGCTGTTGGGATCCGCTCCCGAGAGGAAAACACGGTCGCCCCAGACGACAGGTGAATTGTTCCCCGGCAGAGGTATCCTGGTTTTCCAGAGAATTCCTTCTCCTGTTTTTCCGCTCCAGCGAGCGGGCACGTTCGCATGAGTACTGATACCGGCTCCGTTCGGACCGCGAAAGCTCGCCCAGTTCTTGGCAATATCATCCATAGTATACGAAGCAGTACCGGCGGTACCGGCCTTGACAAAATCAATCTCCGGTCTGGTCGCCAGAAACAACGAGCCCGAGCATAATATCACCAGGCCGCCGGTCACTGCCCAGCGGGCAAACTTTGCCTTGCTGACCTGTTCGTTGAGCTGGTCGGCGCCCGGCTGCGGAGCCGGTGGTTTCTTCTTAAAGGCTATCGCGAATCTGAGACTAATCATGAAAACCACAACTCCGCTCAAGAGCAGATAGCTGCCTTTGCGAGAGCGATCAACTGCGCGAATCCGCTGCTGTCTGACCTGTAAATCGAATTGGCGGATCCGGGACAAAAGCTGCTCATCATCGGGTTTGCTGCGTATTTCCAACCTGAGATCCGCCAGCGCCGTTTCTTCGGCAGTGCCTACCATTTTACTCCGGCCATAATTCATGAGAAGCAGCGCACAGATAACAATGCAGAACACGCCGCTCAGAATAGCCGTTGCGACTGCACATCGGTACCACGAGTTTGTCGCCTGAACCTGCTCCGGAGCACTATCATTCTGAGAGTTCGTTACCATTTGCCGGCCTCCTCTTTCGCTTTCTTCAAGCGGACATGCTCCCTTGGGCAGTATTTATAACATCGGCCGCATGCCAGGCAGCTTGCCCGGTCGGCTTCGTAGTCGGTCCTTTGACGCCAGACGGAAAGTCCGACCAGTTTCAGTCCGATTACCAACCCGATGAAACCTCCAAGTATCCAGCCGCCAAGTTCGAACCTGGCCCGGATATTCGATGCTTGCTCATAAAGCTCCTTGATTTCCCGGCCCGTCGCCCTGAAAGCAGTGCTGGGGTCGGTAATCTCCTCGGTTTTGCCGGTATCTTCCATGTATATCTGCTCGGCCAATCTGACCGTTTCGTGCGCGCGTGATGTTACGCCTTTGAGGCTGGAACCGGCCCATCCCCCCAGGAAAACCAGCACGGGCAATAGTAAAAGCAGCAACGCCAGCCTTTTTTTAGCTACGTGATATTCTTGTGCCGGCCACTGTGTTGCCGGCTTTCTGATCGCCCCAAAGGGACACGAATCCTCGCAGAGCCTGCACCGGATGCACTCATCCGGGGTAATCGTCACGCGCCATTTCGAGAGCCGCGAGAGCTGCCTGAGAATAACGCCATAGGGGCAGATAAACCGGCAATAAGGGCGGCCGATGAATACGCCGATAAGCAACAGGCATCCACCGAGAATTAAAATATTCAGGCTTCCACTCAAACGAAAGATTGAAACGAACGGATCGTATCTGCATATAACGAAAGCGCTGCCGGTAGCGGCAAACAGGACCGCCGCCGCTAAATAAACATACGCAAACAGTCTGAGTCCACTCTCGGCCCAGCCCGGCACGGAAACCGGTCGCGACAGAACCATGTCCTGTATCGCGCCAAGAGGGCACACCGCAGCACAGAAAGTCCTTCCGAAAAAAAGCGTAAAGACGAGCGGCAGCAGGAAAAATGCCACAACCACAATCGGCACGGCGTAGTCGCGGTCGAAAATGGAAAAAACAATATTCTGAATAGCTCCTATCGAACAGACGCAGCCCTTTCGCCAGAAGCCGAAATAAAGCAGTGAAAAAACTGTCAGGGCGAATATTGCCCGCCGGCTGCGCTTCTTCAAAACAAGATACGAAGCCAACCCAAGCGCAGCCAGTAGTACCGCGGCATCGATATACTCGTAAACATCCTGACGTGGACCTGGAGAAGTCGGGCTTGGTATGACATGGTCGGTTTCGACGAAATCGGGCGGCGGAAAACGCTCAACTCCTGTCGTAAGGCCGCATAAAAATAGGGAGACAGCCATGCCAAATAAAATATTGCGAAAAGATCTCATTAAGCTTGGTCCACCTTCTTAAGCAGGTAAGGCTCGTCGGCGGGGACCCGCTTAAACGCCCCTGAAGGACAAGCCACGGCAATGGAACATTCATTACAGTTCAAACAACGATCATGACGCACCTGAAGGAACAGTGAGCCGTTTCCAAAGGCGGCACAACCCTTGACGCACTTGGCACAACCAATGCAGAGAGCTTCATCAATGTCATATTCGTAGTATGGTTCTTCGACGAAAGTCCGTTTGATCGCCCCGGTCGGACAAAGCTCGTTTTCGGCGCCGGTATCCAGAACCGTTGCTCCCAGCTCTAAATAACCGGGACAGAAATCACAATATCCGCATATATCGTAAAGCTGAATACATTTAACGGCAGAGTCTTCCAATACACAAAAAGTTGCGCATCTGTCGCAAGCTACGCACTTATATGGATCGATCTGCCAGACCAGATCATTTTTCCTGTTCTTGCGGGCCGAAGCGCCGGCCACGATCCCGAGGGCGGCCAGGCATCCTCCCCAGAGCCCGTCTCTCAGGAAATTACGCCTGTTAATTGCTTTATCATTTTTTGCCATTATCAACTCCCGTCAGAGTTCGTCTTGCCGACAACGCCTGAGGCAAACTACAGTTTTGAAGAACCTTACAGCCGGCGCAGATTCCACTGTTCGTGCATTTACCATTTCGCACAAGTCTCTGCCTTTTGGCAAACAACGCAACTGAAGCCGCTGCCATTAGCCCTAAAGTGGCGTATCTGATGGCTCCGGCAAAAAACTCTCTGCGGCTCCGAAATTCTCCGGAATGTTTTCTCACTATCGGCCTTTCACTCTGGTAAATACTTTTACGATATTGTCAACTGTGTCCAGTACGAAGATTCGGCCGGTCTGGTCCACAGCTACATCAAAACCACCGGTCTGACATTCCTCCGGGAGCATGCAGATACTGGAGGTCCCGCTTGCGCCGAATTGCTCCGGCCCGGCAACCACACCCACAAAGCTGCCCTCGGAATTATAAATCTTTACGCGTACCAGGCCCTTCTCGCAGGTAACGAAGCCCCCGTCGGGCAAGACGGCAATATTCACGGGATTGCAGCATCCGCAGAATCCCTCCACCGCCGCAGTAGGCTCGCCCCACCAAAACTCGATATCCCCTTCAAGAGTGTATGCCTCGATACGAAGACGGCCTGGATTAACCACCCGAAGCAACCCGTCTTTTGGTACTGCTATATCGAAATAAGGACTCGGAATCACAAATCCCGGGATATTTCTGAAAGAGTCTTTTCTGCCGATCTTGTTAATAATGCTACCTGCCGTATCATAGCGGATAACAATACGATGGCCCGCATCGGCGACAAGAACATTGTCCTGCGAGACTACAATACTGGTTAAAATTGCATCCCGGCCCAGACTGTCCCAACTTGCCTGCCGTTGACCCTGGGCGTCATAGACCTCAACGTGGTCCTTCAGACCGGCGTATATCGTGCCATCCGACGTTACGGTCAGGCACCTCGGCATATCGTCAAGTTTTATTTCGCCGAGCCGATCGCCGCTCTGGGCGAAGATACGAATGGCTTTATCACCAGCCACATAGACCGAGCCTTTCGAATCCACGGCGATGCCGTGCGTATTGGCAAAGCCGGTCTTAATTGCACCTGCCGATTCTTCGTAGAGAATCAGGTTCGGGTCGATGCGCGCCAGCTCATTAACTTCATACTTGAATTCTTTGCCGAGTCCGCCGCCCTTACTGCCGACTACGTCGAGTCTTACAACCGCGACGACGGCAATAACAACCGCCAGGGTAATGAGCACACCGATAATAATCTTGATATTTATTGTTCCGGTTATTCTATTCATTTTAGCACCTTGGGAAACCATTATAGCACGTAATTCTTATATTTCAACGCGGCAGTTCTACTTCTCGGATATGTCAAGGCATATCATTCGCTCCGTATCTCGCACAATTAACCGGCCGGACGCAATTGCCATCGGGCCCCATGATTCGTGTCCGTCCAGGACTTTCGCATGGGCCAGCGGGAGATAGCCGGAAGGGCTGGCCTGTGCCAAAGTCAAATCCCCGTCATTGTTCATAAGATAGATGAGTCCGCCGACGATTGCGAACGGACCGTTTCCGAATTTATTAGCGCTGGTGCTGGTCCAGACGATGTTGCCGTCCAAATCGAGACAGACCAATTGCCCGTCCGGCCTGACTCCATAGATATTGCCGCCGTAATAGATGGGGCTTTGCTGTATCGAGCCGAATACTTCGGTTGTGTGAAGAAACTCCGATTGCGCCGTTATTTTACCGTCGGTCTCGGTCAGCCGCAGCATCGTGCACCCAAGCTCGTATTGGCCGTAGCCTGCTGTAAAGAATAACCTGTCGGTACCGACGACAACGGGCATCGGAACGTTAAAGCGTACTTTCCACTGCTCGCTTTTCCACAGAACGCTGCCGTCTTCAGCGGATATTCCAACCACGCCCCCCTTGATTTGATTGCCGCCGCAGTACACGTAGAAACGCCTGCCGTTAAACTCCATAGGTACGATGGACGAATGCGTCATAACCCAACCGTCCGGGTTCGGGGTTTCCCAGAGTATTTCGCCGGTTTCGCAATCCACGGCCATCATCAGCACATTGCCCGCCGGGGCGATAATTGCCCTGCCGTTTTCGATGATCGGGCATTGCGCCGTATACCATTGCGGAACCGTGGTTTTGAATTCCCTGACGAGATCGAACATCCAGCGAAATTCGCCCGTCGTCGAATCCAGGCAGGTCACATGGCATTTCGGCCCCATTGTCACCACATATTTGTCCGTCACCGCCGGGACCGTTCGGCTCATCCCGTGCCATCGTTTGACTTTGACGGGATAAGAATAACGCCATATATCCCTGCCGTCCTCGAGTGACAGGCACCTGACGAGGTCCGCCTGCTGCTCGCGGTCGTAGTCCATAAGGTATACGCGTCCTGCCAGAACTGCCGCCCCGGCAAAACCTTCTCCGACATCTATCGACCACAGAATCTCTGGGCCGTTTGCAGGCCATGTCCTTGCAGGCGATATATCTTCCGAGCTGATTGCGTCGAAGTTCGCTCCTCTGAAACGGGGCCAGGAACCCGGCAAATCCGCCGGGGCACCGTCAAGCTGCACCAATGCCCCTTGTATTTTCACCGGACTACCGTTGCCTTGAAGCGTCTGGATGTCGTCTTGTACTGTCGGAATACGTTCCGTAAGGTCCATCGCTGCATCGGCGCTTAACCAGACGTACAGCAATACAACGCCCAAAATGGCCAATCCGACAGGTATTGTCCGTGCAATGGTAGATTGTCTCATGCTGTCCTCACCATGACCTTGTACCAGTTACTCACTTCTTAACGCGTCGAGCATTTCGCCGCCCAGGGCAAAGTTCGCTGCAATCCATATCCATATCATGCCGCTGATTCCTAAGGCTCCGATTGTCAAGACCAGCGAAAAAGATGCCGCCTGTGCCCCGGGGGATTTCAGGGCAGGGCCGACAGCGACCAGCGCAGCGATAACTCCACAGGCCAATCCGCCTAACATCAGCCCGCTGTGCTCGTGAAATATCATCTTTCTAAGCGTGATTTTATCGAATCCCACGGCCCGCAGCATCGCAAGCTCGCCGCGTCTGTCCAGCACATTGCGCAACACGAGAAGCCCAAGCCCAACACTGCCGAGAATCAATCCTAAACCGCCCAGTAACTGAAAGATCGACAGATACGTGTTCTCCACGGCACTAAACTCTGCCAATCGCTGAGCCGCCGGCATCAGGTCCAGTCCGAGGTCCTTCAATTCGAACGAGAGTTTGTCCGTCACTGCGTCGATTTTCTGCTCCGGGCAATCGATAAGGAGCATTCTGTATCCTTCCTCGGAGGGAAAACGTTTTATAAACTCATCTCCGGAGATAATCAAACTGCCCTGCAGGATGGAATTTTTCAGCAGGCCAACGATTTGCAGCTTGAAACTGTTACCCTTGTCGTCGCTGTATTGCAACTGGTCCCCGACGGATTTGCCAAGAGCCCATATTACAGTTGCATAATCGCCGACCGCCGGCACGACATCCTGACCCAGGTCGCGATTGAGCAGATTCCAGGCTTCTTTATTCGTAGCTCCTTCAATCGCATCTGTAAACGTAAATGAGCCTCGCTCCTGAAGCTTCTCCGGCTGGACTCCCAGCAATTGCGGGCTTTGCGCGCGATTCAAATTGAAACAGCTCGCATCATCCCCATCATGGACCCGCAACTGAACCACCTGGATATCTTCGAGACTGCGGTCGTCCAGGCCCATGGATCGGCGCCCCGCCCTGCTGCTCAGATCGTGAAGAATCCCGATAGAGGACTGGCCAAAGAGCGCAAAGCCTCCCGTTCCGGAATCTCGTTTGTGAGCGTCCGCCAACGGATCGTGCCTGTTGGCTCCCACGGCAATCACAAGGAAAATCCCACATGCCAGCAACCCGACAACCGCCAGGCTGCGGCCGCTTCGCCTGGTTGAGTTGCGTAATCCAAAACCGGCTAACGATGTGATTGTCCTGTTCCAACTGCCGGCAACAATTTTCAGCAGGGCATGAGTTAATCCAAGACCGGCGATCAAGAGCAACGCTCCGGCCCCAAAAAATGCCGAGGAGACGGCACCGCTGTCGCCGGTTCCGAGTACAGTAAGCAAAACTACCGCGCCGACTGCTGCTGTTATCGCTATTCCCAGCCCAATTCTGCCTTTGGAAACCCGTTTTGAACCGAAGAATTGCCATTCCGGATTCCCGGCAAGAAGCTCACGGGCCGGCCGGGAGACCTGCTTGCGTAAGGTCAGCCATATTGCAATCAGAGAGACGATTACTGCCCCGAACGCTCCTGCAAACAAGGTCAATGGTTTGGCATAAAACTGTATTGTCGAGCCGGCGACCGCTGATTGCCAGGCGGTTGCAAGTCCGTATATCATTATCTTTGTATAAAGCAGCGCCGCTATACTTCCGACAACGGCGCCAAGCACCGCCAACGCCCCGCTTTCAATCAGCAGCAGCCGCCTGAGAAGCTTCGGGGAAAACCCGACAGCCAGCAGCATTCCGATTTGCCCGCTGCGTTTCTCGACACCGAACACAAAAATCAGACTCATCAGAATCAGGGCCGCTATGATAAGAAACATGCTCAGACCCAGGAAAAGCCCGCCGAAATCGGTCGAGCCGCCGCCCGCTTTTACGCCGCTCTCATGTACAGGCTGAAAAAACAATCCCACTGAAGCTGGATTTACTGTCTTTAACAAGCTCCCCGCTAAATTTGCTACGGATGTTGTGTCCATAGGATAACGCACGCCGGTCAGGTTTCCATATCTGTTCGCCCACATTTTCCGGCCGGCTTCGAGTGTGATAAATGCCTTGGGTGCACCGCGATATTTATCCCAATAGTCCTCGTCCTTCTGGCGTATCTTATCGAGATCGATGGGAATGCTCGAATCCCAGTCTCTACAGTTATCGACATCTGCCAGTCCGGGGAAATCCGGCATAAAGTCCGGATCGACGGCCGGGCTCGCCATCGGAATAATCCCCCTGACCCGGAAATTCGCTGCCTGCTCCCGGAGTTTTCTCATCGGTGTCAGAGCAAAATAACGAAGCTCGATCAAATCGCCTGCTTTGGCGCCAAGATCGTCGGCAACCCACTGATTTATAATAATTTCATCATCCCGCATCTCCATCGGAATGATACCGCCTGCATCCGGAGAACGCCCCATCGCCGTGACCATCGAATACGGCGTTGCTTTATCGCCAAGACGCAGCTCGTTGACGAAATACGTCAGGATTCCAACTGCCTTGTCGCTTACACCCATGGCGGCTTCGGACAGAGACTCATCGATGAATATCCGCCTGCTGCGCACCTCGAGGGCATCCTGCTCGTCCAATCTGCGAAGTTTAAGACCCGCATCGGCAAGCTGCCAACGCTTCTTTATCGCTATATTTGCGTTTTCAGGACTAATGCCTCCTTCGGGATTCCCGGCAACCAACAGCACGTTTGCCTGTTCATCACGGCCGAGTTTGTCCTGCATCCAATCCAACGGCACAAAAGCATTCAGCGGTGCGACCTGATTGGCACGTAAGCTGAAACGGCCGAATTCCGCTTCTGTCGCGACCTCCCTGACCTCAAGCCGGAAAGCAACAGATAAATCCGAATCCGGCGAGACCGGCAAGTCACGTGACATAACGCTCGGTTTTTCAATCCGAAGCAGAACTTCATCCCCCACGGCGACCTTCAGTCTCGTTGCCAATTGTTCGTTCAGGACAACGCCCTGCTTCCTGTCATTTCCAAAGAGATTCCTGCCTTCTCCGATATTAAAGAAGCGTTCGTCCACGCCGAGCACTTCAATTCTATTGGCGCGTCGTTTATCGTTGCCGTCGGCAATCATTCCACGCACGTGCAGCACGGGAGCCGTTGAGGTGTTTAGCTCGTCTGCCAGCTCATTTGCCAATCCGGCCGTGAAGAACCTGTTCTGCGGGACAAGAGCAATCTGTGTATTTCCAAGGCGGGCCCTGGCCATCATTTTCAGGCTATGGCGCACCGAATCGCCGACAACCAGCGCACCGGTCAAAATTGCGGTGCTCACCACCACGGTCAGCAGGACGCCCAGGTTGGTTCTCCAATAGAAGCCAAGACTTTGTTTGGCAAGTCTCCACAAACTCATCGCCGGCTCCTGTCTTTCAACAACCCGTCGCTCAATTCCATGACCCGGCCCATACGCTCGGCGAGACTGAGCGAATGTGTCACCACAACCAGCGTAACTTTTTCACTGCGGTTTAATTCAACCAGCAAGTCGGCGATGTTTTCCGAGGAATCTTTATCCAGTGACCCGGTCGGCTCGTCGGCAAGCAGCAGTTTGGGATTGTTAATCAGCGCCCTGACTACCGCGACACGCTGCCGCTGCCCTCCGGAAAGCTCGCCGGGACGATACAGCAGAAATTCCTTGAGCCCAACGCGCTGCAGCAGATGCACCGCCCTGTCGCGAATTTCTTTCATAGAGGGACGCTTCTTATCGGCAAGCGTCGGCACCAGAACGTTTTCGAGCACGGTGCACTGGGGTAAAAGATGGTGCAATTGAAAAACGAAACCGATTTGTTTATTGCGGATTCCCGCCAGCTCCATCTCACCCAGAGCGGCGAGATCCTGATCGTCAAACAGCACTTGTCCGCCGGTAGGATAATCCAGGGCGCCCATTATATTCAAAAGTGTGCTTTTGCCGCTGCCGGATGGGCCGACAATGACCAAAGACCGGCCCGGCTCGACCTTTAGCGTGATGTCTTTCAGGACAGAAAGACCCTGTTTATCCCCCGGAGACTCATATTTTTTTGCCACGTGGATGAGTTCAAGCATCATGATCCTTACACTTCTGGGCAATTTGTTCATATATACGAACCATTTGCTCAGCGGTTTGCTCAATATTAAATTTTTCAGAAACAGCGGCTCTGCCCTGCTCTCCCAGCCGTCGCGCTTTGTCCGGATCGAGCAGTAAGGAGCCGAGGGCGTCCGCCAGGACTTCGACGTTATTCGGCTCACACAGCAGCCCCCCGCCGGTCATCTCTAACAGCTCCGGAAACACGCCGCTTGCCGGCTCGACCACCGGCACGCCCGCTGCAAGGGCTTCGAGCACATACAATCCGTAAGCGACCGGCTGCTTTTCCGGCACGGAGAGCACCGAAAGGCTCCTCAGAAATGCAATTCTGGCTTCGCAGTCGAAATCATGCAGAAACTCGACGTCGTCAATTACGCCGTGAGAGTGTAACTTTTGTCGAATCTTATTCAAAAATGCTTCATCGTCGGATCTCTTGCCGCCGGCGATACGCAGTTTCGCTTCTCTCAATTTATCATTTTTCTTCAATTTGAGAAAGGCCTCCACCAATGTATCCAAACCCCTGTCAGGACACATGCGTGAAAGATAACCAATAGTGGGAACTTCCGGCCGGGCACCGTAAGATTCATATCCATCCAGCGAAATTCCGGTATATACAACATGAGTTCGATCCGGGCCAAGCCGCAGCCGCTGCTGCATTGTTTCCGTATAGTATTTGCTTACACCGATAAATGCGTCTATGTCGTCCGCTCGTTCCGAGATTATCTGCCAGGCCTGCTGCGAATAAGGCGATACCAGTCCATCCAAAAATCCGTCTTCATCCTGTAGAAGACACACAACGGGCACGCCAAGCCTCTGCTTAATGGCCCTGGCGAGGCCGGCCAGGAGAATATTGGACAGGCAAATGATATCCGGTCGATTCTCATGCGTATCCAGCCAATCGACGAGTCTATGCAATTCTTTTATCTGCCGGCCTTTTTCGCCGCGTAACATTGATATCGTTGTCTCTCCCAGATCTCTTGCACTTGTCATCCCCGCCATGCGGCCGATCCACCGTAAAAGTCTCGGTGAATCAAACAGGCGGTCGAACCAGCGAGGAGTCCTGCGGAAGAAAGCCGATTTCTGCTGGAGGTACACATTGAGGCCGCCGAAAAAAATGGGAGAGATGCCGGTCGAACCGCTTTGCTCGCCCGGCAGCGGCAGGTAAAGGGGAATCGTCAGGCCTTCATGCCCCAGCTTTAGTATCGCTTTGGCCAGGGCGGCGTCACGCAAACAGTTCTCGCAGTAGAAACTGTCCCCCGCGCTTGGTGTAATTTGAATAATTCTCATGCTGAGGCATTATAACAAATCATGCCGACATAAAAAATGTTTATTCAGCATTATGATACGTCCATTCAAACGTATTTTTTGCCTGTTGAATATCTGCCATCGGTCCGGCGATGGATTCTGCAAACTTTTTGCCGTTGATGCCGGTATCCACTCTAATGGGATTACCGTAACGGTCTTCAATGGTTTGCCCTACGGTCGAAAAAATCCCGGCCAGCTCGGCATCGACCCACGGTCCTTTCAAACGGAAAGCTGCATCATTCATAGAAAACTTGATCGTGACACCCAAAGGATGACTCTCATGGGCGAATCCTGTAGCAAACGTTTCAACGATGCTGTGTTCGTCACCGAAGGAACTTTTCCTGGCTCCCTCTAAAAAAATATTGTAATCCGAAGTGCAGCCCGGAGCGTCTTTGACATCATCGAGTCCCTGCCGGATAAATATATTATTGAACCACTTCTCATCCTGAGCAGTACCGGTTTTAGTCCCGACCATTTTCATCGTATGTGGAGTGTAATATGCAGAGCGACGTTTTATGTCCGGATTGTATTGATAACCGCAATCGACAAACAGATTGTGGGCAAACACAGTAGCTTCGGAATTACTGCGTACCTTTTCTCCGATGAGAATATTGTTATCCACCAGGGTGGGGCCGTGATTCATTTCCAGGAAAACGGTGGCGGCTTGCGTATCGTAAATGACATTGCCCGTGATCCTGATTCCCTGGTTGGCATAGTCGATCCAGATTCCAAAAGCACCCTGCTCCTGGTGAAACACGCCGCGGATCAGATTGCCGCTGATTATGGTATCCACACTGTTATGAAACTTAATCGCCGCTGTTTCCCAGCCTCCGAATTCTTTGCGGTAATTCGTATCCTCGATGAAATTGCCCGATATGACTGAGCGAGTCGCCCCCTTTTGGCCGGCGATACCCGCCTGTCCACAGCGACGGATGATGTTGTTGCGGATAATGTGGTCGCCGAAAGCATCAATATCGTTGTAATCCACACCCGGAGCATGTCCCATGATTATGCCGACGCAACGGGCGTTGGTGATTGTGCAATTCTGGATGATCCAGTGCTTTCCCATTCGTGTGCCGACAGCGCCCATCTGAAGCTCTAAACTCGGGGGCGCCCAGTTCGCGGCCGCGTGCATGAAATGAAAGCCATCGACCGTGATGTATTTCAAGCCCGTGATTTGCGGCATGAAGATGCTCTCGCGAACGTTAATCTCGGCCAGCTCCGTGTTCGGATTGGCCTTGCCGAAGTTCGCCCGGATAATCGTTACTTTTTCATCCACCCGGCAATGCCAGCTTTGCTCAGCCTTGTTTACTTCTTCGGCTGTCTGTTTTTCGTAAAACGCTTCACCATTAAGATAGACATCCCCGCGATGATACCACTTGCCATAATTCAGCCAGCCCCCGGAGACGTTCAGGGCGTAGGGATTGTAATCGCCGAAAAACAAGTTTGGTAACTCAACTTGCCAAACGCCGCTGCCTTGATGTGTCCAGGAGATGATACGTTCGGAACCTTTTATTAAAACCTTCTCGCCCGTTGCAGCATGGTAGGTGATGCGATTGCTTTCGCCGGTGCCGCCCCGGGGTGGTTTGACCCATTCACGATACGTGCCGCCGTGAACCGTCACGATATCTCCAGGCTGGGCGATGAAAGCAGCTTTATTGACGGTCAAAAATGGGCTGGCCTGACTGCCGGAACCTGAATCGCTGCCCGTTTTTGCCACATAAATCTCGCGTGCTGATACATCTGAAAATCCAGGGACAATTACAGCAATAAATGCCGCCACTAAGAGAATCCATGTTTTGAGTGCCATTTCTTTGACTCCACCTAACTTGAGTTTCAATGTGCTTTCAAAATCGTGACTCGGAAGATTCTATCGCATGGAACCAAAGGCATAAACATAGCCGTCGTCACAGCCGACAACAACCATTCCCCTGGCCACGGCCGGCGAAGAAGTGATTGGCTGGCCGATCTCATACGACCAGACGCCGCTTCCATCCGACAGCCGTATAACGTATAGCCGGCCGTCTTCCGAGCCTACAATCACTTTGTCACCGCATATCACCGGCGAGCTGTCGACCTCACCCCGCGTCTGGAATGTCCAGACGACTTTCCCATCGTCACGGCCGACACAATGCACACGTTCGTCGCGCCCTCCGAAGATAACTACGTTTTCGCCGACGGCGGGCGAAGAGAAAAATGGAGCATCGCTTCCTGCATATTCCCATACGACTTTTCCGGCGGCGATATCGGCTTTCATAAAGATATTATCATAGTTGCCTACGTAAACCTCGCCGTCGAGAAATGCCGCGGAAGCCGCGATGTAGGAACCGCTGTCAATTTGCGTCACCCTGCTGCCGTCAATTAGCGACACAACGTGAATCATTGCATCGCAGCCGCCGAACACGGTCTTCTGGTCACTGACCGCGGGTGAGCCGTTGATATAGTTATCCGTTTCGTACGTCCAGACGACCTTGCCGTTTGTCGAATCCACACAATGCAGTTTATTATCGTAGCTGCCTACAAGTATCCATATCCGACCGTCCGGGCTGCGCGTCCAGTTAGCAGCCCCGAGAATCTGTCCATCCGTCTGGTACTTCCACTTGAGCGAGCCTTTTTTTGCGTCAAGAGCGTACAGAAAACCATCCAGAGAGCCCACAAAAACAGATCCTTCAACCACACAAGGTGCCGCCTCAATTGCATCGGTGGTTTTGTATGTCCAGACCTGTTGTCCACTTTCCAGGTCAATCGCATAAATATTATCATCCGATGAACCTATGAAGACGAGGTCGTCAACGATGGCCGGCGAAGATTTAATAGAATCATTCGTTTTAAATTTCCAGACGGCGGTGAGTGAATCAGGCAGTGTTCCCGAGGCCCTGCCTAAAAGACCATGCTCGCCCCTGAACATCGGCCAACTGCTTCGGTCGTCGACTGTGAACTTTGGCTCGGCAGATTCCGCAACCGTATGCTCTTCGCCGGATTCGGGCCGGTTGATGATTAACACCGCAAAAAGCACACACACCGTAACAATAACAGCAATCGCTAAAACAATTCTAATGGTATTTTTCATAGCTGGTATGATAACGTATCAGCCGGGCATACGCAACAGGACTTACAGTTTCGACAGACTTTCTACCGGCGCATAAGATTATGGATGGGGATTTGAATTTGAGGTATGTTAATAAACCGCCGCTCTGTTATCTTCTTACGAAACAAGGGCGTCGGCTGTGTATTGGCTCTTTGCCTCAGCAATCAGCTTGAGCATCTGGTCGGCCTGGGTCTGAATATCGGGATCAGCATTTGTTACTCGCGAGTTCCACTTGCCGTATTCCTTATTCAGGTGTTTTCGAACCCTCTCTTTGCTCATATCCGAAGTAATCCCAAGGATGGTCTCTACATCCCTGACTTCATGCATATCGACCGGAAGGACTTTTTCCATCATGATTCGAAATCTGTCGGGGTCGACTTCGAGCCAATCTGCCATATTTTTCAAGAAAGTTATTTCTTCGGCGGTAACGGAGCCTTTTGACTGCGCTACATACAGGCAAAGCTCCAGAATATCGTATCGCTGGGCTACAGGAGCAATTCCAACGATTTCGTCACATATATTGTATGTGTCGAGTTTGTTGCCGCCGCGGAAAAAGGCAATGGTTTTTTCGAGTGCCTTGTCGAGTTTGAGCTCATCCTTATCAGACGCGGAATTTTCCAGAATATTGTCTCTTGCCCAGTTTTTTATGAGTTCAACCTCACAGTCATAGAGTTTGTTGTCTGCCGCACTGACAGCGAATGCGAGTGCAACCGCCAGGATATTTGTCCGCTCGATATTTTCCTGCAGGTTCATATATCCGAAGGCGGGATTTTCGCAGGTAAACGAACACTGCGTGTAAGCAAGCTCCTGATTACTGTCGGCGGACATGATCGACGTAGTGAATTGTAGCTGCCTTTTTCCTTTGCGAGGGAACAGGAGCCAATCGAAACGAATCTGTGCAATAGCCGTCCAGTCCGACAGAGTGGTAACTCGGTGGGGAAGTTTGCCGAGCCCGGCTCTGTAGCAAAATGCGGACGGATCCCGTCCGTCTTGTGATGACCATTGTGGAAGCCGGGACTGCACAACTTTGGCATCGTGCGCTCCGTCCGTGACATCCAGAATTAATATCTGCAAAGTCGTGTCGCACATATCGCCCGGAGCATGAATTGAGCCGCAAATTTCCAGGCTGAACGCATCATATACGCTATTTTCTTCTTCCAGCTTTGTCCATTGGATCCGGCAATTCAATACTCTCATATCAATCGGCGGGGAAGATTCCTGAAACCGGTCAGTTTCCGCCTGATGCAAGAGCCGGGATTTGATTTTGCTAAACTTCTCCGGCATTCTTAGCTGGTTTGCCAAATCCCTGAATACGGTACGATCAACCAGCTCTAAAAGCTCCGACCAATAATCCAGGACTCTGAGTCTGAAGCGACCAATAAAGCCGGGGAAAAATACCACCACAGATGCAGCCAGCATAATCGAAACTGGAATTAGAAGTCTGCTCATCTACACACCCGCACAGATTGTTATTGAACTTTTGATTTGCCAACGGCAGAGAGTTGCCGCTTCTTGTCTTTTATGTCGCTCTCGGACATTTTGCCGTCCTGATCCAGGCCGAGATCGACCTCGAGCACCCTGCCCGACTCCACGTCTTCGAACTTGCAGTGCATTCGCTGGTTCACATCATAGCTATAAGTAACTTTGATCGGGCATTCTGCAGGTCTGTCCGGAGGAAGCTCAAATTTATACGTCGCAATCTTATTAACGAACTCGACATCGTTGCCTTCACCCTGCGTAATGGTCACCTCAACCTCCGCTTGCCCCTCTCTGAGAGTATAGAACATCTGGGATGTTTCACACGGCAATGGTGTATTTTTATTCAAAATGATGCGATTTTGTATTACTCGCCGGCCTGTTTCCTTATCAACGGGAGCGCAAATAGTACCGTAGCTGTGATTGCAAACATCGGTCAGATTTATGTCCATCAAACCGCTGGAAATTCCTGCCGACATAGTATCGGGTTTCTCTCTTAGCATTGTCAATCCAGCGTGCAAAGCAGCGCCGAGTGCCACGCATTCATCGACATTAACGGCGGTCTGAGGCGTTCTGCCAAACACTTTCTCGAGGCGCTGCTGGACCAGCGGTATTCGGGTGCTGCCGCCTACCAATAGTACTTTGCCAATTCCGGCCGGTTCAATGCCTGCCTCGCCAAGGACGACTTCCACCAGGATATCCGCACGATCCATCAAGGGGGAAATTGCCTTTTCAAACATCTCTCGGGTTATTTCCACTCTCATATTGCCCGCCGGGCCGTAGAGCATTTTTTTCG
>Ga0307378_10001518_pt1 | contig 37432 bp, 33 predicted proteins | sample UN1MG_FD_202238 | JGI IMG/M metagenome (GOLD analysis project Ga0307378, IMG submission 202238) | Soil microbial communities from Risofladan, Vaasa, Finland - UN-1 | ecosystem: Environmental > Terrestrial > Soil > Coastal area > Acid sulfate soil | place: Finland: Risofladan, Vaasa | collected...
CTGCAGCTCGGTACGGAACAGTCCGATGCCATCCGCCCCCGATTGATCCAGATGCGGCAGGTCGAATAACAGCCCCGCATTGATGTTTAGACTGACGCGCTGGTCGTCGAGCGTCATCGCCGGCACTTTGCGCAAGGCTTCGTATTGCGCCTGGCGCCGCGCGCGAAACCGGACCTTGTCCGCGTAGGCCGAGATGACTTCTTGGGTGGGGCGCAAATGCAGCTCACCCCCCTCCGCATCGAGGATCGCCGCATCCCCGGGCTCCACGGTATCCAGCACGCCCTTGCACTGGGTGATCGCGGCAATGCCGAGCGCCCGGGCCACGATGGCGACATGGCTATTGGCGCCGCCTTCTTCGAGCACGAGGCCCCGCAAGCGGTGCCTATCGTAATCCAGAAGCTCCGCCGGCCCCATGGTGCGGGCAAGCACGATGGCGTCCTCGGGGAGCGCGCCCGTGGCGGCCGTCTCCGTGCCGCCCGACAACAGGCGCAGCAGCCGGTTCGAAAGATCGTCGATGTCGTGCAGGCGGTCGCGGAAACGCTGATCGGGCATGCGCAGCATGCGCGCGCGGGTGTCGTTGCGCACGCGCTGCACGGCGGCTTCGGCGGTGAGGCCCGTGGCCAACGCCTCGTCGAGCCGGCGCCGCCAGCCATGGTCGTGCGCGAACATGCGGAAGGCTTCCAGCACCTCATGATGTTCGCCGGCACGGGCGAGGTCGCCGCGTTCCATCATCTCGTCGATCTGGCCCGTGAGGTCCTCAATGGCCTGCAGCAGCCGGCGCCGTTCGAGCTCAATATCCTCGGCGATCAGGCGCGTCACCACGATGCGCGGCTCATGTAGCACCACATGGCCCAGCGCCACCCCCTCCGAGATGGGCTGTCCGGTGAAGCGGTCGTTGGAATCGCGGCGGGTCTCCGACGTCACCTCCTCGGTGACGATGCCGCCGGACGCGAGCATCTCGGCGATCACCATCGCCGTGGTCTGGAGCGCCTCGACCTCCTCGTCCCCGTAATGCCGCATGGTGCGGTTCTGCACCGTGAGCACACCGATCGTGTGCCCACCGCGCAAGATCGGCACGCCGACGAAGGAGTGGTAGATCTCCTCGCCCGTCTCGGGCCGGTAGGAGAAGGCCGGATGGTGCTGGGCGTCGGCGAACTGCTTCGGCTCGGCCTGCTCGGCGACGAGACCGACGAGACCTTCGCCGGGCTTGAGGTGGGTATTGTGGACCGCGTCCCGGTTGAGGCCCTCGGTGGCCACCAGCTCCAGCGAACCGTCCCGGCGCCGCAAATAGAGCGAGCACACCTCCGCCACGATGTTGGAGGCGATCAACATCACCACCTTGTCGAGGCGAGCCTGGGCGCTCTCGTGCTCCGCCATCACCTCGCGGAGGCGACGGAGCATCTGTCTTGGAGCGCCAACTTCAACCATAACAACACGTCCTCGCCGTCCGGCCTTCAGGCCGGACCGAGCCTCCTGAAACTGGTCCTAGAGTAGCCGCTTTCGCCCCGCTAGCGGCCGTCCAGTCCAAATAGGGAATGCAAGGTCCGCACCGCGAGCTCGGCATAGGCCGCATCGATCAATACGCTGATTTTGATCTCCGATGTGGAAATCGCCTCGATATTGATGCCTTTTTCGGCAAGTGCGCTGAACATTTGCGCGGCCACGCCCGCGTGGCTTCGCATACCGACGCCAATGGCCGAGACCTTGGCGATGTCGGTGGAGCCGCGCAGGTCGAGATAGCCGATGGCGTCCTTCGACTTCTTCAAAACTTCCAGCGCACGATCCAGGTCAGCGGACTGGACGGTGAAAGTGAGATCGGTCGAACGGCCGTCCTCGGAGACGTTCTGCACGATCATATCGACATTGATATGGGCGTCGGCCAAGGGGCTGAACACTTGCGCGGCGACGCCCGGCTTATCGGCGACCTTGAGCAGCGTCACCTTGGCCTCGTCCCGCGCATAAGCAATTCCACTGACGACATTCTGCTCCACGATCTCATCCTCATCGCAAACAAGTGTGCCAACCCCCTCGCCCGTCTCGGCATTGCCCTTGCCGGCAAGATCGGGTGCATCGAAGCTCGAGCGCACCAGCACCCGCACGCCTTTCTGCATGGCGAGCTCGACGGAGCGGGTTTGCAGCACCTTGGCCCCTTGCGAGGCCATTTCTAGCATTTCTTCGTAAGAGATGCGGTCCAGCCGATGCGCCTTCGGCACCACGCGCGGATCGGTGGTATAGACCCCGTCCACGTCCGTATAGATGTCGCAGCGGTCGGCGGAGAGCGCCGCGGCCAAAGCCACCGCACTCGTGTCGGAGCCGCCACGGCCGAGCGTCGAAATGCGGTTCCCAGGCGCAATGCCCTGAAAACCGGCGATCACCGCCACTTCACCGGCCAACATCCGGTCCTTGAGCTCGCCCACATCGATGCCGGTGATACGCGCGGAACGGTGCGCGGAGTCCGTGTGCAGCGGAATCTGCCAGCCCTGCCAGGACCGCGCGTTGACGCCCATGGCCTGGAGCACCAGCGCCAGCAGCCCCGAGGTCACCTGCTCGCCGGAGGAGACCACCGCATCGTATTCGCGCATGTCGTAATGGGCGGAGGCATGCGACCCGTTCTGACGGCTGCGCTCCTTATAGTCCCAGGCCTGCTCGACCAGCGCCACGAGCTGGTTGGTCTGCCCGGCCATGGCCGAGACCACGACCGCGCAGGCGTGACCGGCCGCCGCCTCGCGCTTCACATGCGCGGCGGCATTGCGGATGCGCTCCAGGTCGGCCACCGACGTGCCGCCGAATTTCAACACCAGCAAGGACATGGCTGCTCACAATAAGAGGGCCGGCCCATTTTTCGGACCGGCCGGAATTTGGCTCTTTCATACTGACTAGGGCCGGATGCCGCAACCTGGCTGTCGGGCGGTCTTTAGCGGGAGCGCCTTGACAGGGCGCCGGACCACGCGGCCAATGCCGAAATGACCGCGGCCCCCACCAGCTCCGCTACGCTCGACCGCGACGAAGTCGCCCGCTTCGCCAAGCTGGCCGAAACCTGGTGGGACGAGAAGGGCCCGTTCCGGCCGCTCCATCAGATCAACCCGACCCGCCTCACCTATATCCGCGACCGGCTCTGCGCCCATTTCGGGCGCGATCCCAAGGCTCCTCCGAGCCTGACGGGCTTGAGCATCCTCGATATCGGCTGCGGCGGCGGCCTGGTCGCCGAACCCCTGGCGCGGCTCGGCGCGGCGGTCACCGGCATCGACCCGGCGCGAGAGACCATCGCGGCGGCCGAGAACCATGCGAACGGCGGCGGCCTCGACATCGCCTACGAGGCCACGACCGCCGAAGCCCTGGCGGACGCGGGCAAGACCTTCGATGCCGTTCTGCTGCTCGAAGTGGTCGAGCACGTGCCCGACGTGCCGGCTTTTCTGAAACGGATCGCGCCCCTGGTGAGGCCCGGCGGCCTGATGATCTTGTCGACGCTGAACCGCACCCTGAAGGCCTATGCGCTCGCCATCGTCGGCGCCGAGTTCATCCTGCGCTGGGTGCCCGCAGGCACCCATCAATGGGACCGCTTCGTCATGCCGGAGGAGTTGAAGGCAGCTTTGACCGGTGCCGGCCTCACCCTCGCCGACACGACAGGCATGGTCTACGACCCACTCGCGGACCATTGGCGCCTGTCACGCGATACCGACGTGAACTACTTCGCCACCGCGACGAAAGCCGACTAGCCCCGCTAGTTGCGGAACCAGCGCCGGCGCTGGCGCTGCTGCTGGCGCGGCGGTTGCCGGTACTCTTGGGGCGCCTGATAATAAGGCTGGAACAGGCGCCGGCGCTTGCGCTGGACCTGTGGCTGCTCCTCGTAATAGCCGTAACGGTCGTAATAGCCGTACGGATCGCGGCCCCGATAATTCGGGTCACGACGCTGCTGGGGCTGGGTGACCTTGTAGTCGCCACCGGGCGTCTCGCCGGTCAGCACGACTTGCGTATTCTTCAGGCCCTTCTCCTTGACGAGATTGAAGAAGGTCTCGGCGTTTTTCGGCGAAAGCCGCACACAACCGTGAGACGCGGGCGTGCCGAGCCTCTTCGTCTCATTGGTGGCGTGGATCGCGTGACCCTTCTTGGTGAAGAACACCGCGTGCGGCATGGGCGCGTTGTCCCATTGCCGGCTGTACCAGATCTTGTTCATGGAGCTGGTGGTGAAGTCGCCCGACGGCGTGGCGTAGCCGGGCATGCCGGTCGACACGGGCCAGTCATATTGCTCGACACCGTCAACGAACACGGTCATCCGCTGCTGGCCTTTGTCGATCGTCGCCACGATGATGGGTCCCGACGGCTCGACAACCGCGTCGGCGTCGTCACTCTCCACGGTTTCGATAGCAGGGTCGCCGTTCGGATAGACCGGCTGCGGCTGCGACGAGACTTTGTCCTGTGGACCGGCCAGCGTCGAAGGCGTGCTCAAATCCAGATCGGGCGTCGTGTCATGACCGGAAGGCTCGGCGCTCGCCGGAGTCGCGATCAGAACCGCCAAAAGACCAGCGGCGAACAGCTGAAATGGCAGATTTCGGAGTCGTAGAAGCTGTGAGAGGCGCATTTTTTCGTTCCCTAGTTACGCGCAAACCACCGCCCGGCAGCCGCAGAATAATGGGGCCAACACGGCTTTACCAGGGCGCCTCGCGATAAGTTTCCCTCTTATACCGGAGGCCCCCAAACAAGACGTTACCCGACAAAGACAAACGCAAGATGGCAACGCATGTGATTTAGTTGTGTTCCTCCGGCAGTTTTGGCAAGGGCAACGCTGGAATTCCCTCTTTGTGCAAGGACTTAGCCTCTTCCGCGCTAGCCTCGCCATAAATATTCCGCTCCTCCGCCTCGCCATAGTGGATTTTGCGGGCCTCCTCGGGGAAGGCTTTACCCACGTCCTCCGCGTTGGTTTTCAGCTGCTCGCGCAGGCCTTTGAGCATGGCGTAGCCTTGATTCGGCTCCTGTTGGGCGGGCGATTCGTCCTCCTGGGGTCCGCTTCCGCCCCGCAGCACCGCCGGCGCCATGGGCGCCTTTTGCACCTCGTCGCTCCCGCATCTGGGGCAGACGATCACGCCGGCCTCGGTCTGCTCGTCATAGGAATCGCCCGACGAGAACCAGGCATCGAAGCCATGGCCCCGTTCGCAGGTGAGCGCGAAACGGATCATGACGCTTCCTTTCTTGCAATATCCGTTTCTCTTGCCATGTCAGGCGCCGCGATCTCGATCTCGAACGCGCGCCCGTGCTTCAGCGAGGGGATACGCGCCCGCGCCTCTGCGGAGAGCGCAAGATCGATATCGGCGAACACCACGCCGGGGTCCTCGCCCGCCTCGGCCAGAATCTCGCCCCACGGCGACACGATCATGCTGTGCCCGAATGTCTCCCGGCCGTTCTCATGCAGGCCCCCCTGCGTGGCGGCGAGCACGAAGGCCCCGGTCTCGATGGCACGCGCGCGCACCAGCACATGCCAATGGGCTTGGCCGGTCTGCTTGGTGAAAGCGGCGGGAATGGCGATCAGATCGGCGCCGGCCGTGGCAAGCGCGCGGTAGAGCGCGGGGAAGCGCAGATCGTAGCAGATGGTCATGCCGAGACGGCCCCAAGGCAGATCGGCGAGCACGGCCTTGGACCCCGGACCATAATATTCCGACTCGCGGTAGGACTCGCCGCCGGCGAGATCGACGTCGAACATATGCAGCTTGTCGTAGCGCGCGGCGATGTCTCCGGCAGGGCCGATCAGGTAAGAGCGGTTGGCGACGCGGGCCTCTGCGATCTTGATGCCGAGCGAGCCGGCATGGAGCCAGATGCCGAGCTCGGCGGCGAGCGCGCGCAAGCGCTGCAAGGGAACGCTCTCGGCTTCCGGCTGCACCTGCGCCAACACACGCGCGGGCTCAAGCTCCATCAGCGCGGTATTCTCCGGCGTCTGCACGTAATCTGCGCCGCCGGTGGCCGCCTGGCGGATCAGCCCCTCGACCTGATCGAGATTGGGATCGATGGCGCGGCTCGCCCTAAGCTGCACCAGGGCCGCGCGGAACCTCTTTCTGTTCTCACCGCTCATGCCGTCACCGCTCATGCCTAGACCAACTCCCCATCGGGCTCTATCTCCGCAAGCCATGCATCGAGTTCGCCGGTCCGGTCGAGGGCGGCAAGTTCCACATAGCCACCCATATGCCGATCTCGGATGAATATTTGCGGCACGGTCCGCGCCCCTTGGGCGCGCGCAACCATCTCCGCGCGCTTCTCCTCATCGAAGCTCACGTCGATCTCGTCGAAATCGAGCCCCTTCTTGGCAAGGAGCCGTTTCGCCGCGAGGCAAAATCCGCAGAAATGGGTGGTGCAGAGCACAATACGCGGCATCGTCTTCATCCCTGGAGAGGCACAATCTCCGAGGATGGTAACTGGGACCCTAACCGGCAGGAAGCAAGCCTCGCGCTTAGAGCACAAAGGCCGCAGGCTCGACCGCGCGCGCCAGCGCCAGGACATCGACCCGCGCGGCGCCGCCCCGCTTCAGCACGCGCGCGCAGGCCTCCGCCGTGGCCCCGGTGGTGATGACGTCATCCACGAGCATGATTCTTCTGCCTTTGATCGCAGGCGCGCGTGGCGGCGCAATTTTGAAGGCGCCGACGACGTTGCGCTTGCGCTGCTCGGCCGAGAGCCCGACCTGGCTCGCCGTCCGCCGCACGCGCTTGAGCACGAAGCAATCGACGGGGATGCCGCTCAGCCGCGACACGCCTTGGGCGAGCAGGGCCGACTGATTGAAGCGCCGCCACCACAACCTGGAGCGATAAAGCGGCACGGGCACGATCAACTCGGCATCGGTCAGAAGCTCCGCGCCGGCGCGCATCAGCCAACGATTGAACAGCCGGAGCCCTTCCTGCCGGTCGCGGTATTTGAAGCTCTGGATGAGATCGCGCATGGTCTCCGAATAGCGCGCCACGGCCCGCGCCCGGTCGTAGACTGGGGGCGAGACGATCGCCGCGGCCGACAGGCAGGGTTCGCCGGCGTCGTAGGGCAGCGGCACGCCGAGCCGCGCACACACCGGAGGCGCGATGAAATCGATTTTGGCGAAGCAGTCGCCGCAAACAAGCCCATGGCTGCCGATGCGCGCACGGCACGAGATGCACACGGGCGGCAGCAGAACATCGGCCACCGCGCCGACGCCTGCGCGCCACGATTCCCCGTGCCGCGCCCGGCCGCGCCGCGCCTGTGTCTCACTCGCAAACATGGGAGCCATGATACCGCGTGAACGGGGGATCCTAGAAGCCCGGATGGGGCAGAACTTATGAGCGAAGACCAGGCCCTCTTCGACCGCAGTCTGTTGCGCAAGCGGCGTTCCCGCTTCGCCCATGAGGTGGAGAGCCGCGAATTCCTCATCGCCTATGTGGCGCGCGAGATCGCCGAGCGGATCGAGATCATACTGCGGGAGTTCCCCCGCGCGCTCGATCTCGGCGCCTATCACGGCCTCCTGGGGCGGACCGTCGCCGCGCTGCCCTCCGTCGGAGACATGGTCTATGCCGAGAGCGCCTATGCCTACGCCGCGCTGTGCCCAAGGCCGGCGCTCGTCTGCGACGAGGATTTGCTGCCGTTCAAGGATGCGAGCCTCAATCTCGTGGTCTCAGGGCTCGCGCTCCACCGCGTCAACGATCTTCCCGGGAGCCTGATCCAGATCCGCCGGGCGCTGGCGCCCGACGGCTTGTTCATGGCGGCGGCCCTTGGCGCCGGCGCGCTGATCGAGTTGCGCACGGCCTTGCTCGAGGCGGAGGGCGAAATCACCGGCGGCGCCTCCCCGCGCGTCTCGCCCTTCGGCGACGTGCGCGCCTATGGCGGGCTGCTTCAACGGGCGGGCTTCGCGCTTCCCGTGGCCGACGCGGAGGTTCTGAAGGTCGTCTATCCGAGCCCGCGCGACCTGATGCGCGAAGTGCGTGCGCTCGGCGGCGGGAACGTGCTCACCGCGCGCAACAGGGCGCCGCTGCCCCGCCGCACGCTGGAACGCGCCGAAGACATTTATCGCGAGCGGCACGGCACGCCGGACGGCAAGATCACCGCGACCTTCGAGTTCGTGTTCATGAGCGGCTGGGCGCCGCATGAAAGCCAGCAGAAGCCGTTGAAGCCCGGCAGCGCCACCCAACGGCTGGCCGATGCACTGCACACTGACGAGCACACAGCCGGCGACAAGGCGTCGTTTCCGAAAGCGCCTAAGCCGAAGAACGAGCCTGCTCCTTAGGCGCCGTCATCGCTCTTCCCGTACAGTCTCAAGAGACCCGGCAGCGTCTCCTTGAGCGGCTCGTCCGCCGGCGGCATGGCATAGGTGGAAAGCGCTTCTGGCATGACCCAGGCGAGCGCCTGTCCCTCGTTTGCGGTCATGTCGCCCTGCCAGTGCCGGCACGCATAGACCGGCATGAGCAGATGAAATTCCGCATAAGCATGACTGGCGAAAGTCAAAGGAGTGAGTTCCGGCGCCGCAACGCGCACGCCGAGCTCTTCGTCAAGCTCGCGGATCAGCGCCTGCTCGGGCGTTTCATGCCGTTCCACCTTGCCGCCAGGAAACTCCCAGAGCCCCGCCAGCGGCTTTCCTTCAGGGCGCTTGGTGATGAGCACACTGCCTTGCCCATCCACGAAGACGCACGCCGCGACGAGCACGACGGGCTTTGCCCCGCGCCCGCCCATCTCCGGCCTAGGACCGGTAGTCGGCGTTGATGGCGATATACTCTTTGGTGAGATCGCAGGTCCACATCGTGTCCTGCGCGTTGCCCACGCCGACATCGACGGCGATCTCGATCTCCGGGCGCTTCATATAGGCCGCACCCTTCGCCTCTTCATATGTGGGTGCCCTCTCGCCGTCCTTGGCGACTTCGATGTCGCCAAACCGGATCGAGAGCTTGTCGCGGTCGGCCTGCTGGCCCGCCTTACCCACCGCCATGACGATCCGGCCCCAATTGGGATCCTCGCCGGCGATCGCCGTCTTCACCAGCGGCGAATTGCAGATGGCCTTGGCGATGGTGCGCGCCGCGGCTTTGGACTCGGCCCCGGTGACCGTCACTTTGACGAATTTGGTGAGCCCCTCGCCGTCCTTGACGATCTGGTGCGCGAGATCGCCCATCAGCGCGAACAACGCGGCACGAAAGTCCGCTAGACGCGGATCGTCGCCATTTGCGATGCGCGGGGCCCCGCGCCTTACCGCCGCGCCGGTAGCGAACAACAGCACCGTGTCGCTGGTCGAGGTGTCGCTGTCGATGGTGATGGCGTTGAAGCTGTCCTCGACGAGCGGCGCCAGGACCGCGTGCAACGCGGCCGGCTCGATAGCCGCGTCGGTGAACAGAAAGGCAAGCATGGTCGCCATGTCCGGCGCGATCATACCGGCGCCCTTGGCGATCCCATTGAGCGTGACCGTCACGCCGCCGATCTCGCAACTGCGCGTGGCGAGCTTCGGGAAGGTGTCGGTGGTCATAATCGCCCGCCCGGCCATTTCATAGGCGTCCGCCTCGGCCTGGCCGGCAAGCTCGGCGAGGCGTCCGATGAACTTGTTCGGATCGAGCGGCTCGCCGATGACGCCGGTGGAGGCGATATAGACATCCGCCTCCTGGCAATCGGCGACATTCGCCGCCGCATGCGCCGTCTCTTTGACCGCCTCACGGCCGCGCAGGCCGGTAAAGGCATTGGCATTGCCCGAATTGACCACCAGCGCCCGGGCCATGCCGTGGCGCACATGCGCGCGGCACCACTCCACCGCCGCCGAGGCGGTCTTGGATTGTGTGAACACACCGGCGACCGTTGTCGCCGGCTCGAACAGCGCCAGCAACAGGTCGGTGCGCCCGGGATACCGGATGCCCGCCGCGCACGCGGCCATACGCACACCGTCGATGGCCGGGAGCGCGGGCAGGTCCTGTGGCGCGAAAGGCGAAATCTTAGCCAAGCTCGGCGCTCGCGGCCTAATGGTCCTCGTCGAACTTTTCATCGGGCAGCGGCGGCGCCTCGCCGCGCATCGCCGCGTCGTCCATGGCCCGCTTGATCTCGGGATCGACGATCTCGATCTCCGCCGAACCCCGCAACTCCGTCACCACGGCCTGCGCCTTCTGCGCGACGAGCTGGGTCGTAATCGCTTCCTTGACATCGTCGAAGCTGGGCATTTTCTGGTCGCGCTTCTCCTCGACCTTGATGATGTGCCAGCCGAACTGCGTCTGCACGGGATCGGAGAGTTCCCCGACATCGAGCGCAAAGGCCGCGTCCTCGAAAGGCTTCAGCATCTGACCACGGGTAAAGAAGCCGAGATCGCCGCCTTCCGCGTTCTTGTCCTTCGAGGTCTCTTTGGCCACCGCGGCAAAGTCCTCACCCTTCTTCAGACGCTCTTGAACTTGTTTCGCCTCGGCCTCGCTGCCGACGAGAATGTGCCGTGCATGCACCTCCTGCTCCGGGTTCATCTTGGCGATTTTGTCTTCGTAGATCGTCTTGGCGGCCTGATCGTCGACCGCGCCGGTGATGCTCGCATCGAAGAACGCATCGCGCAGCGCGCGGCGTGCGTGGTACTTCACCCGGGCGTCAAACGTGTCGGTCTCGTTGAGCTTCTCCTTCTCGCCGGCCGCGGCCATCAACTCGTTCTCGATGACGAACTGCAGAAGGACACGCTTTCGGTCCTCGGGCCGATAGTTGCCGAGCCGCGGGCCGACCTCGGATGCAGCGAAATCGATATCTGACTGCTTGATATCGACGCCGTTGACGCGGGCCAACACGGCATCCTCGGCGGCGGCGGTGAACGGCACAAATGAGACGGACGCTGCAAGGAGCAGCAAAGCTGACCAGATTTTCACAGGATAGATCCTCGTCTTCTGCTCGCGATCTGCCGTCCCGAAAGCGGCTGGCGAGCGGGTTTGGGTGTTTCCCCCGGCCATCTTTAGCGTTGGCCCCCGCCATTGCCAAGCACGGGAATTGACGGCACGCCATTTATTCGATATTTCTAGAACTATGGACGTATCAGCAGCCGTCACCGCCTTGGGCGCCTTGGCACAGGAGAGCCGGCTCAAGGTCTTCCGCCTCCTCATCCGCGCCGGGCACGTCGGCATGGCCGCGGGCGATATCGCGCGCGGGCTCGATGTGCCCCACAACACCATGTCGTCGCACCTTGCCATCCTGTCCCGGGCCAAGCTCGTGAAGGCGCGCAAGGACGGCCGCTCGGTGATTTATGCAGTCGATCTGGAAGGCACGCGGGCGCTGCTGTCCTTCCTGGTGGAGGATTGCTGCCAGGGCGAACCCGCCATTTGCGCGCCCGCGATCGAAGCCACCCTCACCGCGTGTTGTTCGGAATAATCGGAGGAAGCGTCCCATGACGGCCCCAAACAGCAACGATCCCCTCAACGTGCTCTTCCTGTGCACAGGCAATTCCGCCCGCTCCATCCTCGCCGAATCCATCCTCAATCGCGAAGGAATGGGCAGATTCCGGGCCTATAGCGCCGGAAGCATGCCGGCCGGCACAGTGAACCCCCTGGCCCTGAACCTCTTGCGCAAGCTGAACTATGAGGTCTCAAGCCTGCGCTCGAAGTCCTGGGAGGAGTTCGCGGGCGCCCCCAAGCTCGATTTCGTGTTCACCGTCTGTGACAACGCCGCCAACGAGGTCTGCCCCATTTGGCCCGGCCAGCCCATGACCGCCCATTGGGGCCTGCCCGATCCCGCTTCGGTCCAAGGCACCGAAGCCGAGAAGGCCTTTGCCTTCGACGATGCCTATCGCATGCTCAACCAGCGCATCTCAATCTTCGTCAATCTGCCGCTTGAGAGCCTGAACAAGCTCTCCCTCCAGAAGCAGCTCGACGCGATCGGCAAGGCGGGGTCTCCCGCAGCCCGCGAGCCGGCCTGAGGCCGGCCCTCGCGCCTGCCCGTCGCGTTGACAAGGGTAAGGCTGCCTCTTATGTCTCAACCGCGTTGATCCCCGGCATTTTTCGTCGTTTTCCTTATGGTTGACGAGCATCGGCCGAGGGTCGCCGCACTCAAGCAGCCAAGGACCTTACGGGCTTTGTAGAGAGCCCCGATCGGCCCGGCTCCTGCCATAAGAGGCTATTGATCGATGCTTTCCTTCGGCACCTTCGCCACCAAAGTCTTTGGCTCCGCCAACGACCGCAAGCTTAAGAAATACACGGGCGCGGTCGAGGCCATCAACGCGCTCGAGCCCGAGGTCGCCGCACTCACCGACGAGCAGCTTCGCGCCCGCACCGACGAATTCCGCAAGCGCTTCGCGGACGGCGAAAGCCTCGATGACTTGCTTCCGGAAGCCTTCGCCACCGTCCGCGAGGCCGCCAAGCGCACGCTTGGCCAGCGCCACTTCGACATGCAGCTCGTTGGCGGCATGGTGCTGCACGAAGGCCGCATCGCCGAGATGAAGACCGGCGAAGGCAAGACCCTCGTCGCCACGCTTGCCGTCTATCTCAACGCCCTCGCCGGGCGCGGCGTCCACGTCGTCACCGTCAACGACTACCTGGCCGCCCGTGACGCCGCTTGGATGGGTGCCGTCTACAAGTTCCTGGGGCTCACGGTCGGCACCATCGAGCACGACCTCGGCGACGCGCAGCGCAAAGAGCAATATGCCTGCGACGTCACCTACGGCACCAACAACGAGTTCGGCTTCGACCATCTGCGCGACAACATGAAGTACTCCGAGGCCGAGATGGTGCAGCGCGGCCACTACTTCGCCATCGTCGACGAGGTGGACTCCATTCTCATCGACGAGGCGCGCACGCCGCTCATCATCTCCGGGCCCCTCGACGACCGCTCGGACTTCTACACCACCATCGACGTCTTCATCCCCAAGCTGGTTGACGAAGATTTTGAGCTCGATGAGAAGACGCGCCACGTGACGCTCACGGAAGTCGGCAACGAGCATGTCGAGCAGCTCCTTAGCGACGCGGGCCTGCTGAAGGGCGACTCGCTCTACGACGTGGAGAATGTCAGCGTCGTGCACCACGTGCAGCAGGCGCTGCGCGCGCATAAGCTGTTCCTGCGCGACCGCGACTACATCGTGAAGGACGACGATGTGGTCATCATCGACGAGTTCACCGGCCGCATGATGTCCGGCCGCCGCTATTCGGAAGGTCTGCACCAGGCGCTCGAGGCCAAGGAGCACGTGACGATCCAGCCCGAGAACCAGACGCTGGCCACCATCACCTTCCAGAACTACTTCCGCCTCTATGAGAAGCTCGCCGGCATGACCGGCACCGCCGTGACCGAGGCGGACGAATTCATGGACATCTACAATCTCGACGTGATCGAGGTGCCGACGAACCGCGACATGATCCGCGAGGACCAGGACGACGAGGTCTACCGCTCGGCGCACGAGAAGTACAAGGCCATCATCGAGCTCATCAAGGACGCGCAGAAGCGCGGCCAGCCCATGCTGGTCGGCACGACCTCCATCGAGAAGTCCGAGGTGCTGTCGGAGCTGCTGAAGAAGGACAAGGTTCCGCACTACGTGCTGAACGCGCGCTACCACGAGCAGGAGGCGCACATCATCGCGCAGGCCGGCGTACCGGGCGCTATCACCATCGCCACCAACATGGCGGGCCGCGGCACGGACATTCAGCTTGGCGGCAACGTCGACATGCAGATCGAGGCGTGGCTCGCCGAGCAGAAGGAAGCGGGCAAGGAGCCGACCCCCGACGCGGTCGAGAAGAAACGCACCGAGATCGCCGCCGACATCGAGGCCAAGAAGCAGCAGGCGCTCGAAGCCGGCGGCCTTTTCGTGATCGGCACCGAGCGCCATGAGAGCCGGCGCATCGACAATCAGCTGCGCGGCCGCTCCGGCCGTCAGGGCGACCCCGGGCGCTCGCGCTTCTTCCTGTCGCTCGAGGATGACCTCATGCGCATCTTCGGCTCCGAACGCATGGACGGCATGCTCAAGGCGCTGGGCCTGAAGGAGGACGAGGCCATCGTCCATCCGTGGATCAACAAGGCCCTGGAGAAAGCGCAAGCCAAGGTCGAGGCCCGCAACTTCGACATCCGCAAGAACCTGCTCAAGTTCGACAACGTGATGAACGACCAGCGCAAGGCGATCTTCGAGCAGCGCCTCGAACTTCTGGGCGACACGGATCTCAACGAGACCGTCGCCGAGATGCGCCGCTACGTGGTCGACGATCTGGTGGCGCAGCACATCCCCGAAAAATCATACGTCGATCAGTGGGACATCGCGGGCCTGAAGGAGAAGGTGAACGACCTCTTCGGTCTCGATCTGCCGGTCGACGCGTGGGCCGCCGAGGAAGGCATCGCCGAGTCGGAAATCCACGAGCGGCTGATCAAGACCACCGACGAGGCCGCCGCGAAGAAGGCGGCACAGTTCGGGCCGCAGGTCATGCGCCAGCTCGAGCGCGCGGTGTTGCTGCAGACCCTCGACGGGCTGTGGCGCGAGCACATTCTCACGCTGGAGCACCTGCGCCAGGTGATCGGCCTGCGTGGCTACGGTCAGCGCGACCCGCTCAACGAGTTCAAGAGCGAGAGCTTCACCCTGTTCGAGCAAATGCTCGCGCGGCTGCGCGAAGCGGTGACCGGACAGTTGATGCATATCGAACTCGCCCAGGAAGACGTGCCGCCGCTGGAAGGTGCCGAGCTGCCGCCCATGGAGGCGCATCACATCGACCCCATCACGGGTGAGGACGAATTCGCGCTCGAAGGCGCCGGCGCTGGTCCCGCCATTGGCGGCACGGCCAAGCCTGCGCGCGCGCGAAAAGCCGCAAGCGCCGTGAACCCCGGCGACCCCGCGACCTGGGGCAAGGTTCAGCGCAACGCGCTCTGCCCTTGCGGCTCCGGCAAGAAATACAAGCACTGCCACGGCACCTATAGCTAAGACGCCCATCCCGCACTAAAACTCGGGCGCGCATCTAAGCGTGTTCGCGTTGCCTGCCTTCGCGGGGGGAACCGGAACGGCATCTGGGCGCTTTTGTCCGCGGATTTCAGGGGGCTGCCAACAACATGACGCTCGACCAGGGACTCTCCTTCGCCATCATCCTCGGCATGATGGCGCTCTTCATCTGGGGACGCCTGCGCTACGACCTAGTCGCGGTGCTGTCCCTGCTCGCGGCCATCGCCGCGGGCATCGTGCCGCCAGAGAAGGCTTTCACCGGCTTCAGCGACGACATCGTCATCATCGTGGCAAGCGCGCTTCTGGTCAGCGCCGCCGTGGCGCGGTCCGGCGTCGTCGAGCGCGTCGTCCGCATGCTCGGCCCCTATCTCACCACGATCAACCGGCAGCTCTTCGCGCTGGTTGGCTCCGTTACCCTGCTCTCGGGTTTCGTCAAGAATATCGGCGCGCTGGCCATGCTCATGCCCATTGCCTTCCAGCTCGCGCGGCGCACCGGAACCTCGCCGTCATCCCTGCTGATGCCCATGTCGTTCGGCGCGCTGCTCGGCGGCATCGTCACGCTCGTCGGCACCTCGCCCAACATCATCGTGTCGCGCGTGCGCGAGCAGATCCTCGGCGAGCCGTTCCACATGTTCGACTTCACGCCCGTGGGCGCCAGCCTGGCCGTGGTGGGATTTGCGTTCCTGATGTTCGGCTGGCGGCTCTTGCCCAAAGACCGCAAGGGCGCCGTTTCCATGGACGCGGCCTTCAACCTCGACAGCTACACCACCGAGGTCGAGGTGCCCAAGGAGTCGCCGGCGGCGGGCCAGACGGTGAAGAAGCTGGAGGAGCTCGGCGAGAACGAAATCGAGGTCATCACCTTGGTCAGGGGCACCAAGCGGCGCTACGAGCCTGGCGACAACGTCGTCATCAAGGCGGGTGACATTCTCATTCTGCGCGGCGAGCCGTCCGCGCTGGAGCGCATCGTGGTGTTGGAGAAGCTCAAGCTCACCCGCGACGAGGGCACCAAGGAGAAGGACACGCCGACCGACGAGATCGGCGTCATGGAGGCGGTGATCACGACGGATTCGCAGCTAATCGGCTCGTCCGTCGGCCAACTCAAGCTGTTCGACCACTACGGGGTCAATCTGCTCGCGGTGAGCCGCACGGGACGCCGCATCGCCCACCGTCTGCGTTCGGTGAGGCTGAAAGCCGGCGACGTCATCGTGCTGCGCGGCAATCTCACCGTCATGCCCGAAACCCTCGGTGAGCTGCATTGCCTGCCGCTGGCCGAGCGCGACCTGAACATCGGCCGCAAGGGTAGCCTTCTGCCGATCGGCGTGCTCGCCGCGGCCATGGCGCTGGTCGCCTTCAATCTGGTCTCCGTCGCCATCGCCTTCTTCGGCGCCGCCGTGATCCTCCTTGTCACCCGCTCGCTGTCTTTGCGGGAGGCCTATGACGTGATCGAGTGGCCGATCCTCATCATGCTCGGCGCGCTGATCCCGGTGAGCGACGCGCTGCGCACCACCGGCGGCACCGACCTCATCGCCGGCTGGCTCTCGGTCGCCGCGGGCCAGCTTCCCGCGCTCGGGGCACTTGCCCTGATCCTGGCGGTGGCGATGGCTGTAACGCCGTTCATGAACAACGCCGCGACCGTGCTCATCATGGCGCCCATCGCGGCGACCTTTGCCGCGAGCCTCAACCGGAATCCGGACCCGTTCTTGATGGCCGTGGCGATCGGCGCGGCCTGCGAGTTCCTCACCCCCATCGGCCATCAATGCAACACGCTAGTGATGGGCCCCGGCGGTTACCGCTTCGGCGACTATTGGCGGCTGGGCCTGCCGCTCTCGGTGCTCGTTCTCCTGGTCGGCACGCCGCTCATCGCCTATTTCTGGCCGCTCTAGGCGCCTAGCTGTTGCCCGCGATCTCCGGCGGGCAATGCTGCTCGACCGGGCTTTCGATCGTCGCGAGGCTGCCGTCCTCGAACACGTAGCGGCCCTCGCAGACGCTGACCTTGGGGGGCAGCTTCGCCTGCTCGAACAGATCGTAGCCCTGCTTGAGCTCCGCCCAGAAGCCGCTCGATTGATCGCCGCTGCGCAAGCGCAAATTTCGCTCGGTCATACGGAACGGAAAGGCGTGCACCGGAATGCGCGCCTGGCCGTTGTCGAGCGCCGCGGTGACGAAGTCCCAGATCTCATCCACCACGCCGTCGGTCACCGCGTAACAGCCGATCGACGCGCACCCCCCATGCACCATGAGGAAGGAGCCGGTGCGGCCCAGTGAGCGGTCATACACATTGGGGAAACCGAGATTGAAGGAGAGATGCATGCGGCTGTTCGGATTGAGCGCGTCCTTGCTCACCGTGTAGAAGCCCTCCGGCGCCTGCCGGTCGCCCTCTTTCAGCTTCGGGCCCAACCGCCCCGACCACATGCAGATCGGATAGGTGGCGAAGCGCTCGAAGCGTCCGCCCTTCTGCACCCAAAGCTCGATCTCCGACTCGAGCTTGTAGATGCGGATGTGGACCGGCACGCCCGGCTTCACCCCGGCCCTGTCGAGCCGCGCGGCCAACCGGGAAAGGTTTGGTGTGCCGGGCAGTGGCTTGCCGGCGCGGTGCAGCGCTTTGTGGTCGGCACGGTCCCAATTGATGACGACGCGGTCGATCAACTGCCGCCCTTGCGGGGTCAGCAGAAAATATGCGCCGCACGCAAGCGCCACGAGAAAAACAGAGATGAGAACACGCCGCAACATCGCCGATCATGAGCCAATGAAAGGGGCCAGAGGATGGAGTATAGCGCCAAATCGGGTGAGGTCCGGCGTGCCGCGAAGGAGCGGCGCCGCTACTTCTTCTTGGTCTTCTTGGTGGGCTTGATGGACGGGGTCGCGGGCCCCAGCGTCATCGCGCGATAATTGGGATCGATCGAGCCGAAACCCAGACCCATGACGCTGCCGAGCGGCTTTGCGAGCGATGCCTGCGACATGGCCGGTTTCTCGCTCTGCTTCGGCGCCTTGAACGCCACCATGGGCAGCTTCTGATAGCTCGGGCACGAACGGCGGGGGTTGGGATACTTGCCGTCAGGGAACGCCGCATTGACCACATAGCGGCTGCCGCACACGGCTAGCGATGGCGCCAGACGCGTGGTCTCGAAGTAGTCGTAGCCTTCCTTCAGGTTGGCCCAGAACTCGTACCAATCGTCCTCGCGGTGCGCCGCCAGATTGGCCGCCGTCATGCGGAAGGGGAACGCATGCAACTGGAAGTTTTCCTGACCGCTGGTGAGCGCCTCCCGCGCCAGAATGAAGATTTCCTCCACCACCGCATCGGTCATGGCGTAGCAGCCCGACGACGTGCAATCGCCATGCACCATCAAATTGGAACCGGTGCGGTTCAGCGCCCGGTCATAGGCGTTGGGAAAGCCGATGTTGAAGGCGAGGTGATACTTGCTGCGCGGATTCATCAGATCCTTGTCGATCAGATAGAATCCTTCAGGCGCCTGCCGGTCGCCTTGTTTCAGCTTCGGACCCAAGCCGCCGGAGTAAGCGCAGATCGGATAGGTCTTGAAGTGGTAGTAGTGCCCGTCGTCTTTCTGCTTCCACACTTCGAGTTCGGACTCGGCCTTGAAGATGCGCATGAGAATGGGCTGCTCTACGGACATGCCCTTCTCAGCGAGCAGCGCAGCTGTCTGCGGCGAGAGCGGCTTCATGTACGGCGGCGAGAATTGCCCACAGCCAGCGAGCGCGGCCGCAAAAGCAACCACGCCTACCGCGAAAACGGCCGTGACAAACCCTGAACGAAGCATACGCAGTGCCCCTCGCGCACCTCGGCCAAAATCAAATGAGAAGGGTTAAAGGAACGTGAGCGCGACCCTCGCGCCACGCCACCGAGATCCCCCGATTTGGCCTAGTATTATACGCCCGCCGCAACCTGAGTTGGACTCAAAAAATGGCGCTTTTTTGGGCGGTGGCGCGCTTTATTACGCCCGGCCCATGGCGAGGAATTTGTCGCGCCGATCCTTGCGAATCTGGTCCGGCGAAAGCCCGTCAAATCCGGCGATCGCCTGCACGATCACGTCGCCGGCGGCCTTGACCACGCCTTCTCTGTCGCGATGGGCGCCACCCACCGGCTCGGGGATGATGCCATCGACGATTCCGAGCCTCAGCAGGTCCTGGGCGGTGATCTTCATATTGGTGGCGGCGTCCTGGGCACGGCTCGAATCCCGCCACAGAATGGAGGCGGCGGCCTCCGGCGAGGCCACGGTGTAGATCGAGTGCTCCAGCATATAGATGCGGTTCGCCGTGGCAATCGCCACCGCCCCTCCGGAGCCCCCCTCGCCGATGATGAGCGAGACGATGGGAACCCCAAGGCGCATGCAGCAATAGGTCGACCGCGCGATGGCCTCGGCTTGGCCGCGCTCCTCGGCGCCAATGCCGGGATAGGCGCCCGCCGTATCCACCAGGCTCACCACGGGGAGCGAGAACCGGTCCGCCATTTCCATCAGGCGCACGGCCTTGCGGTAGCCCTCGGGGCGCGCCATTCCGAAATTGTGCTTGATGCGGCCTTCCGTGTCGGAGCCCTTCTCATGGCCGATGACCATGACCGAGCGCCCAGACAGCCGTCCCATACCGCCGACAATCGCCTCGTCCTCGGCGAAACAGCGGTCGCCGGCAAGCGGCGTGAAGTCCCGCACGAGCCCTGCGATGTAGTTCTTGAAATGTGGCCGTTCGGGGTGGCGGGCGACTTGCGTCTTTTGCCACGGCGTCAGCCCGGAATAGGTCTCCTGCAGCGCCTCGTGCGCCCGCGTCTCCAGCCTCGAAAGCTCCTCGGTGATCGGCGCGGAGGCGTCATCGCCGGCGAGCGCCTTCAGCTCGGCGACCTTGCTCTCAAGCTCGGCAATGGGTTTTTCGAAATCGAGATATGTGCGCATACGGCCTGGTGAAATCCCTTGGGAAACCCCGTTTTCCCGGCGGGCATCCTTACAGCAAAAAGAAAGGCAACGGGAAACCGGTTGTAAGTGGCCTCGCTAAGATAACCTGTCAACCGGCGACAGCGCCGCCAGGCACAAGAGATTAGCGGCGCTTGGTTAAGTGAGCCTGAGCCAAGGGGTGATGCTGCTCCACCAGCCGGCGCAAACGTTCCTCGATGACATGGGTGTAGATCTGCGTGGTCGAGATGTCCGCATGCCCGAGAAGCTGCTGGACCGTACGCAAATCCGCCCCCCGCTCGAGGAGATGGCTGGCAAAGGCATGGCGCAGCACATGCGGCGACACCCGGGCCGGTTCGAAATTTGCCGCGAGCGCCAGCGCTTTCAACTCCTGCCCGAAACGCTGGCGGGTGATGTGCTGACCGCCGCCGCCGGTGGGGAACAGCCAAGCCGAAGGCCCACGCCCCTTATCCTCTTGATCCTCTTGCAGGGCTGCGATGTGGGCGGCAAGCGCCACCCGCGCCGCCTCGTTCAGCGGCACGAGCCGCTCACGCCCCCCTTTGCCCTTGATGGTGAGCACGCGATCGTCGGCCGCGAGCACGTTGCGCGGCAGCGCGATCAGCTCCGATACCCGCAAGCCCGACGCATAGAGCATCTCCAGCAGCGCGTAGAGCCGCAAGGCCCGCCGCCGTGGCGTCCCCTCGGCCGCGGTGACCGAAGCCTGCTTGGCCGTGTTGATCAGCGTCTCCACCTCGGCGAGCGAGAGAATCTTGGGCAAGGGGCGGCCAAGCTTCGGACTGTCGATGGCCGAGGTCGGATCGTCGGCGCGCAAGCCCTCGCCGAGGAGAAAGCGGAAGAACTGACGGATGGCGGAGAGCTTGCGGGCACGCGAGGTCGCCGCCAGCCCCTTGCCCGCCAGGCTTTCAAGATAGGCCCGCAGATGATCGGCGGATGCCTTAGCCGCGCTGCTTTTCTTGGTGGCGAGAAAGGCGAGAAAGTCCGAAATGTCTCTGGTATAGGCGTCGATCGTATGCGCGGCGGCCCCGCGCTCGGCCATAAGCATGTCGAGGAACAGCGCAAGCTCCGATGCCCCGGCGCCTTTGGCCACATTCTTGGTCAGTTTCTTGGTTCCGGCCAAGACTTATCCCCTCACCGGCCAGGGACGGCGTATGCGGCAGGGCCCCTGATCCATATCGGCGGGTGACGCGCCTTTATTGTGCGCGATGGCTCGGCGGTAAGGTGATAGAGGGTTCTGCGGTGGTGGTGGTGGCGGTGGCGTCCGCGGCGTGCGGCTCCGCCTTGACGTTGCGCAGAGCTTTGGAGATTTCCCTAGGCTCTGGCTGAAAATATTCGGCAAGCACATAGAGGCTTCCAGCGACGACACCGGCTATCGTCCCTAAAACCGCGAGGAAACGAAACAGTGTTGGCATCGAGGCGCTCGTGTTCCTAACTGTGTGGTAGCCCGAACAGGGCTTTAATACAGGGTCTTATGTTATGACCCAAGGTCATCGGGCGCCTTAACCCCCTACAATCCCCATCATGGACGATTCGACACCGCCCTGTCAGCATGGGAGATATGTGGCCTCACCCCCACGACCATGACCCTACGTTTGGCTGAACATAGCAAGGATCGCGAGCAACAGGTGGCGCAAATCCGCCAGTCTTTGGGCCTGCGCTCCATCGTGCTGATTGGGCTGATGGGCGCCGGCAAAACCGCCGTTGGGCGCAGGCTTGCGAACTGGCTCGACCTGCCCTTCACCGACGCCGACTCGGAAATCGAGGCGGCGGCGGGCCAGAGCATCAAGGAGATTTTCGCCGAGCACGGGGAAGCCTATTTCCGGGAGGGCGAGCGCAAGGTCATCGCGCGGCTCCTGGAGGGCGGCCCGCAAGTGCTTGCCACCGGCGGCGGCGCCTATATGAACCCGGAGACGCGGGCCGCCATCCAGGCGCACGGCATCTCGATCTGGCTCAAGGCGGACTTGCGTGTGCTTTTGAAGCGCGTGAGCCGGCGCGACAACCGGCCGTTGCTCGCCGTCGGAGACCCCGAAACCGTGATGAAGATACTGATGGCCGAGCGCAATCCCGTCTACGCCCAAGCCGACCTCATCGTGGAGAGCCACGAAGTGCCACATGACGTGATCGTCGGCGCGGTCGCCGATGCGCTTGCCGCGAAGCTCGGCTGCGACATGCCGGCGCGCAAGCAGCGCCGCAAGAAGGTGCAGTGATGGGCGACGGCACAGCGACTCTCGCTGCTGAGACAATTATCGACGTGGCGCTGGCCGAGCGTGGCTATGCCATCGTCATCGGCGAGGACCTCATCGCCGAGGCCGGACCGCGCCTCAAGGCACTGCTGCCTGGCGCGCGTTTCGCCGTGGTCAGCGATGCCAATGTCGCGGGCCTCCATATGGCCCCGCTCAAGGACAGCCTGGAGCAAGAGGGCCTGTTCCTCGGCTCCGCCGTCGTGGCCCCGGGCGAGGCCAGCAAGAGCTTTCCGGTATTGGCCAAGCTGTGCGAGACCCTGCTCGATCTCGGCGTCGAGCGCGGCGACTGCGTGATCGCCTTCGGCGGCGGCGTTGTCGGCGACCTCACGGGCTTCGCGGCGTCGATCTTGCGGCGTGGCGTGCGCGTCGTGCAGATGCCGACCACATTGCTGGCGCAGGTCGACTCGGCCATCGGCGGCAAGACCGGCATCGACACCAAGCAAGGCAAGAACCTGATCGGCACGTTCCATCAGCCGAGCCTCGTGCTTGCCGACGTCGCGGTGCTGTCGACTTTGAGCCCCCGCGAGTTCCGCGCGGGCTATGCCGAAGTGGCGAAATACGGGCTCCTCGGCGATGCGCCCTTCTTCGCCTGGCTCGAACAAAATTGGGGCGAAGTGTTCAAAGGCGAGGACGGCAAGCGCCGCCACGCCGTGGAGGTGAGCGCCCGTGCCAAGGCCGAGATCGTCGTGGCGGACGAGCGCGAGATGAGCGGCACGCGCGCGCTGCTCAATCTCGGCCACACTTTCGGCCACGCGCTCGAAGCTTTCGCCGGCTTTTCGGACCGGCTGCTGCACGGCGAAGCTATCGCCATCGGCATGCGGCTCGCTTTTACTTATTCAGTCGAACGGGGCCTGTGCGCCTCCGAGGATGAGGCCCGGGTGGAGCAGCATTTCCGCGCCGTGGGCCTGCCCACCGAGATCAGCGCCATTCCGGGCGACAATCCGACCACAGGGGAGCTGTTGCGCCTCATGGCCCAGGACAAGAAGGTCACGGGCGGCAAGATGGTCCTGGTGCTTGTCCGCGGGATCGGCCAAGCCTTTGTCGAGAGTGATGTCGCCATGGACCAATTGACGGATTTCTTGAAACGGGAGTGCTCGGGCCGATGACCTTAGCGTTAGGCCTAACGCTCGGCGCCATTGTCGGCCTCCTTGTGGTCTCCGCCTTCTTCTCCGGTTCGGAAACGGCGCTGACGGCGGCCTCCCGCGCGCGCATGCATGCGCTGGAGGAAGACGACAACCCGCGCGCGAAGCTCGTGACCCGGCTGCTCTCTTCGCGCGAACGGCTGATCGGCGCGCTGCTGCTCGGCAATAACTTGGTCAACATCGCGGCCTCCGCGCTGGCGACCAGCCTGTTCCTCTCGCTGTTCGGCGACGCAGGCGTGGTTTATGCCACCATCGTCATGACCGTCGTCGTCGTCGTGTTCGCCGAGGTGCTGCCCAAGACCTACGCCATTCTCAACGCCGACCGCATGGCGCTCGCGGTCTCGCCGATCTTGAAGATTCTCGTCGCCGTGCTGGCCCCGGTGACGGCGGCGCTGCAATTTCTTGTGCGCCACACACTGCGGCTGTTCGGCACCAACATCGACGACGACGCCGACGTGCTGTCGGCGCATGAGGAGATCCGCGGCGCCATCGAGCTGCACCACAAGGAAGGCGGCGTGGTGAAGCACGACCGTGACATGCTGGGCGGCGTGCTCGACCTGCGCGATCTCGATGTGTCGGACATCATGGTGCACCGGACCAATATGGACGCCATCGACGCCGAGCTTCCGCCGGATCAGATTGTCGACGCCGCGCTGAAGAGTCCGCATACGCGGCTCCCGCTGTGGCGCGGCGAACGCGAGGAAATCGTCGGGGTGTTGCACGCGCGGATGCTCCTCCAGGCCCTGCGCGACGCCAAGGGCGATGTGTCGAAGCTCGATGTCATGGCGATCGCCAACCCGCCGTGGTTTGTGCCCGACACCACGACGCTCAAGGATCAGCTTAACGCCTTCCTCAAGCGCAAAGCCCATTTCGCCGTGGTCGTTGACGAGTACGGCGAGGTGATGGGTCTTTTGACCCTGGAGGACATTATCGAGGAGATCGTCGGCGAGATCACCGACGAGACCGACATCGCCGCCGCGCAGGCCAAGCCGCAGCCGGACGGCTCGCTGATCGTTGACGGGCTGGTGCCGATCCGCGACGTGAACCGGCTCATGGAATGGGACCTGCCCGACGAGGAAGCGACCACCGTTGCCGGGCTCGTCATTCACGAGGCGCAGACCATCCCCAATCCGGGTCAGGCCTTCACCTTCCACGATTTCCGCTTCGAGGTCTTAAGGCGTCACCGCAACCGCATTACGTCTTTGCGCATCACGCCGCTGGATATGGCCCAGCCCGAGGTCGAGGCAAGCAAAGCGGCCTCATGAGGCCGGCTTAGCTCTCCCCTGGGCTGAGCGCGGTGATGGCCAGCGCGTGGATCTTGCCGGCCAGTTCCTCGGCCAGCACTTCGTTCACCATGCGATGACGCGCCACCCGCGACTTGCCGGTGAAGGAATTCGACACCACCTTAATGGCGAAATGGCTCTCCCCGGTGCCCGGCGAGCCGGCATGGCCCGCGTGGCTGTGGGACTCGTTGACCACTTCGAGCGCTTCCGGCGCGAAGGCTTTGCTCAACTTTTCTCTGATCGACTGTTCAACGGTCATGCTTTGACAATCCTCGCAAATGTGCAGAGCGCGTGCGCCGGCGCTTAACCGTCCAGACTATCGCCTTTGTCATCGTGGAGCCATTCTTGTTGTGATCAATGCAGCTTCCCATAATGCCGATTCCATGAAGCTCGATTCAAAACTCTTCGACCGCCTCCGCGTCAAGCCAGACAAGAACCGTCTGCTACGCGACGCCTGCCCGGAATGCGAGTGGGAGGGCTGTAGCGAGCCCGGTCTCTATCCCGCACCAAAAGGCCGCGGTCTCGAGGGGCAGTACCACCGCTACTGCCTCGACCATGTGCGCGCATACAACAAGGGCTACAACTATTTCTCCGGCCTGCCGGACGACGACGTCGTCGAACAGCAGAAGAGCGATTCCATCGGCAACCGCCCGACCTGGTTCGTCGGGGTCAATTCCTGGGCCCGCAATCGCAATAAGCGCGGCAAGCGCGGCGGCTACGCCCACCGCTTCGAGTCCCAGGATCCGTTTGGACTGTTCGGTGAGGACGCGCCGGGCGGCCCAAAACCCGGTGTGGCGCCGCGCCGCCCCCTGAAGCGCTTGGAGCTCAAGGCGCTCCGCCACCTCAATCTGGAGGACAGCGCGACCAAGAAGGACATCAAGGCGCGCTTCAAGGAATTGGTTAAGCGGCTCCACCCCGATCACAACGCCGGGGACCGGTCTTCGGAGGACAAGTTGCGCGAAGTGATCCAAGCCTATAACTATCTGAGACAGGCCGGACTTGCCTAAATGGCGGGGTCAGCCCCCAGCAAAATCAGGGCCTTACGGTATGCCGGGCCCTTACTGAAACACGACACACAGGCTTATCATCGATCATGACACTTGAAGCTGCCCAGAACGGCGCCGGCTTGCCGGATATGACGGTATCCGTGCGCCAAGTCTTCGGCATCGATTCCGATCTAGACGTGCCGGCTTACGCACAAGCCGACGAGCACGTGCCCGATGTCGACCCGGACTATCTCTTCAACAAAGACGTGACGCTCGCCATCCTCGCCGGTTTCAAACACAACCGCCGCGTGATGATCCAGGGCTATCACGGCACCGGCAAATCCACCCATATCGAGCAGGTCGCCGCCCGGCTGAATTGGCCGTGCATCCGCATCAATCTCGACAGCCATGTGAGCCGGATCGACCTCGTCGGCAAGGATGCCATCGTCATCAAGGACGGCATGCAGGTCACCGAGTTCCGCGAGGGCATCCTGCCTTACGCGCTCCAGACCAACACGGCTTTGTGCTTCGACGAGTATGACGCGGGTCGGCCCGACGTGATGTTCGTCATTCAGCGCGTGCTGGAAGTCTCCGGCAAGCTGACCCTGCTCGACCAGTCCAAGGTCATCCGCCCGCATCCCGCCTTCCGTCTGTTCGCCACCACGAACACGATCGGCCTTGGCGACACGAGCGGCCTCTATCACGGCACCCAGCAGATCAATCAGGGCCAGATGGACCGCTGGTCCATCGTCGCCACGCTCAACTATCTGCCCCATGACGACGAGGTGGATATCGTCGCGGCCAAGGCCAAGACCTGGAACACCGAGGAAGGCCGAAAGGTCGTGTCCAACATGGTCCGCGTGGCCGAGCTGACGCGCAACGCCTTCATGAACGGCGATCTCTCCACGGTGATGAGCCCCCGCACGGTGCTCACCTGGGCTGAGAACGCCGAGATTTTCGGCGATGTGGGAACGGCCTTCGCGCTGTCCTTCCTCAACAAATGCGACGAGTTGGAGCGCGGCCTAATCGCCGAGTTCTATCAGCGCTGCTTCGACGAGGACTTGCCGCAATCGACAGCCAACGTAGCTTTGAGCTGATCCCATGACTGCCAGCAAACGGAAAGAGGCGCCCCTCGATCCGTTCAAACGCGCCGTAACCCTCACCACCCGCTCCATCGCCGCCGATGGCAGCGTGGAAGTGGTGTTCACGACGGAGCCTCCGGGGCTTGCCGGCAAGACCGCGCGGGTACCCGAGCCTTCACGCGTGCCCACCAAAGACGAAATTTCCGTGATCCGCGGGCACGCGGATGCCGCAGCGCTTGCCGTCGCCTGTCACGATGACGGGCTCCACCGGGCGCTGGTGCCATCCGGCGGCGATGCCCGCGCCGTGTTCGAGGCGATCGAGCAGGCCCGCGTAGAGGCGATCGGCTCACGGCGTATGGAAGGCGTTGCCGCCAATCTGAATGCGCGCATGGAGCAGCGCTATGCGCGCAGCCGGGTCACCGACGAGACCGAACGCAACGAGGCGCCGCTCTCCGATGCGCTTTCGCTGCTCGTGCGCGAGCGGCTGACAGGCAAAGCCCCGCCCGCAAGGGCGCGCCCGCTGGTCAATCTGTGGCGCCCCTGGATCGAGGAGCGCGCCCGCACCCTGCTCGACCGCATGCCCGAGACCCTGCTCGACCAGGACGCCTTCGGCCGGCTGGCGCGCGACGTCCTTGCCGCGCTCAATCTCGCCGACCAGCTCGACCAAGGCGATGAAGACGAGCAATCCAACACGGAGGGCGAGCCCGACCCCAACGCCTCGGACGATCAGGACGACAGCGCCGAGGGGCAGGACCGCGCCGAGCTGGCGCAAGAAACCCGCGGCGAGCCTGACGACACCTCCGAGGAGACGATGGAAGACCAGGAGGACGGCGCGACCGACCAGCTCGACCGCGACTCCGAGGCGGCCGACCTGCCACGCCGCTCCGATCCCTGGCGCCCCAATGCGTCGGTTCTCGATGACCCGGAAGCCTTCGGCTACAAGGTTTTCACCCAGGCCTTTGACGAGATCGTCACCGCCGACGAGCTGTGCGACACCGACGAACTCGACCGCTTGCGCGCTTTCCTCGACAAGCAGCTTTCGGCGTTGCACGGGGCCGTGGCCCGGCTCGCCAACCGGCTTCAGCGCAGGCTGCTCGCCCAGCAGAACCGCGGCTGGGACTTCGATCTGGACGAAGGCGTGCTCGATGCGGCGCGGCTGGCGCGGGTCATCATCGACCCCATGCACGCGCTCACCTTCAAGCAGGAGCGGGACACCGACTTCCGCGATACCGTGGTCACGCTGCTGCTCGACAACTCGGGCTCCATGCGCGGCCGGCCGATCATGGTCGCCGCCTGCTGCGCGGACATTTTGGCGCGCACGCTGGAGCGCTGCGGGGTGAAGGTCGAGATTCTCGGTTTCACCACCCGCGCCTGGAAGGGCGGCCATTCGCGCGAGGCCTGGCTGAACGCCATGAAGCCGCCGCTGCCCGGACGCCTCAACGATCTGCGTCACATCATCTATAAGGCCGCCGACACGCCCTGGCGGCGGGCCAGGCGCAATCTCGGCCTGATGATGCGCGAGGGACTGTTGAAGGAAAACATCGACGGCGAGGCTCTCGCCTGGGCCCATCAGCGTCTCTTGGCGCGGCCCGAGCAGCGGCGCATTCTCATGATGATCTCCGACGGCGCGCCGGTCGACGATTCCACGCTGTCGGTCAATTCCGGCTCCTACCTGGAAAAACATCTGCGCAAGGTCATCACCGAGATCGAGACGCATTCGCCCGTCGAGCTCTTGGCCATCGGCATCGGCCACGATGTCACGCGCTATTACCGCCGTGCGGTGACCATCACCGACGCCGAGGAACTTGCCGGCGTCATGACCGAGAAGCTCGCCGAGCTGTTCGACGAGGATTTGGCCTGGCGTCGGCTGCACCGCAACGTGCCGTCCGCCGCGCGCGCCAAACGCCGGGCCCTCCACTAGCGTGCGTCACACCTCGCGCAAGGCGCGGACAGCGCTTGTTCTCGCGCCGCTCTGCTTTGTCGCGCTGTTCGCCGTTGCCTCCTCGCTCGCCAGCAAGCCTCTGGACGTGCTGGAGCGCCCCATCAAGGTGCGCGTCACCGCCATCCCCATCACCTTCGACCGCGACGACACCAAGCGCGTGGACTTCGGCAAGCTCACCTTCCGCGGCGGGCTCAACCTGTTCGGCCGGTCGCGGCACTTCGGCGGCTTCTCAGGCATCGCCATCGACGCCTCCGGCACCACGCTGCTTGCCGTGACCGATGCGGGCGCATGGATGCGCGCCACGCTCGACTATAACGGCCGCTGGCTGAAGAGCTTCGATGAGGTGTCCCTCGGCCCGATCCTTGGCCATGACGGCAAGCCTTTGCAAACCGAAGCAGAGCGCGACGCCGAAGGGCTGGCGCTGGCCTCCGGCGATACGCAGGCCGGTCAAGCCTATGTCGCCTTCGAGCGCGAGCAGCGAATCCTGCGCTATGCCTTCGACCCGGCGCGTTTCGGTCCGCCGAGCGGCGTCGTCCGCCTGCCCAAGGAGGCCGGCGCCATGAGCGCCAATCAAGGGATCGAGGCGGTGGCGCTGATCCACGCCGGAAGGCTGAAGGGCACCATCGTCGCCTTCTCCGAGCGCCTGAAGGATCGCAACGGCAATCTCAAGGGCTGGCTGATCGGCGGTCCCACCCCGGGCGCTATCACCGTGCGCCGCCTCGGCGGCTTCGACATCACCGATGCCGCAGGCCTCCCCGACGGTGGCTTGGTGATACTGGAGCGCCGCTTCCGCTACAGCGAGGGTGTAAAGATGCGTATCCGCCGCATCGCGGCAGCCGAACTCAAGCCGGGCAAGCTGATCGCGGGCGAGGTCCTGCTCGAGGCGACCGATCGGCTCAATATCGACAATATGGAAGCCATCGCCGTGCACCGCTCACGCGCAGGCGAGACCATCCTGACACTGATGTCGGATGACAATTTCAGCCCGCTTCAGCGGTCGCTGATCATGCAGTTCGCACTGCCGTAGCCAAATAAGCCTTAGGAGGCGATCGCCTGGCCCTCATGGGCCTTGGCGATTTCACGCTTGAGACGCCGCGCCTTCAAGGAAAGCTCATCTTCTCCAGCCTTCAGCAGATAGGCATCGAGGCCACCGCGATGCTCCACGGTGCGGAGCGCGTTGGCGGAGACGGTGAGCCGGACGCTCTTCTTCAGCGTGTCGCTCTGCAGCGTCACATTGCACAAATTCGGCAGGAAACGGCGCCTTGTGCGACGCTTGGCATGGCTCACATTGTTGCCGGTGAGCACGGCTTTGCCGGACAGCTCGCAGCGACGGGCCATGGTCCTATGTCCTTCTAGTCTTAATGAAAGCCGGTTGCGGCTCGTGGCGGTCCACAAGCGCTGGCATCTGGGAGGCGAGATATACGGGGATGGCCCTATTCGGTCAAGGCACCGCCTCGATTTCCGTCTATGGTGCCAAATTGACGAATCCCCCAAATACCTGGACAGTCTCGGAGCCTGGGTACGCGCGGGCCAGTAGTTTGCTTGGGGTGGGGAGGCATGTGGGCACCACGACATAGCTTAAGCTTTGTGGCCGTGGCCGCCCTCACGCTGGGCCTCGGGCCCACGCTCGATGACGAGCCCGCCCGGGCCGAGTCCCCGGCCGGTTCCGCCGCGCGCATCATCGCCGTCTATCAGGTCAATCTTGGCAGGCTCAATCTCGGAAATTTCAGTGTCACCACCACGCTCCGCGGTGAGGGCTACGAAATGCGCGGCGAAGGCCGCTTCTCGATCCTCGAAGGCCTCGTCTTCAATTGGCAGGGTGTCACCTCCAGCTCCGGCAAGGTGACCGAGGCCGGGCCCGAGCCCGACACCTACGCTTCGAGCTACTCCGACGGCGGCAAGAAGAGCGAACGCCTGAAGATGACCTTCGACGAGGGCACGGTGGAGCGGATCTCGATCGTGCCGAACACACGCCCGCACCCGGGCACCATCCCCGTCAGGCGCGAGCAGCTGGAAGGCGTGCTCGACCCGATGAGCGGCGCCTTTCTCACCGCCCGCTCGGCCAACCCCAATGCCGACCTCAATGTCTGCAATCAGATGCTGCCGGTGTTCGACGGCAGGGCGCGCTTCGATCTCGTGCTCAAGCCGAAGAAGCGCGTCATGGTGCAGAACCAGGCGCGGACCTCCTATTCGGGACCGGCGGCGATCTGCCGCGTGAAGTTCATCCCCATCGCCGGCTACCAGCCAGGCGATCCGGGGATCAAGATGATGACCCAGAGCAACGAAATCGAGGTTTGGCTGATGCCGGTCAAGGGAACGCAGATGTATGTGCCCTATCGCATTGTCCTGCCGACACCCGTGGGCTATGGCACTGCGGTGGTCACATCCATCCAGGTCGCGGGTTCACGGCGCGCGAGCATCGACTAACGCGCTCCGTCGACGGCGCCGAACAGACGAGGCGACCCTTCGCAAAGCCAGGTGTTAACGCGGGAGCCCCAAAACCCAACATGTCGTAGGGAACGGACGCGGAAAATTTACGCTCCCCTGATTCGTGCGCGGTCCGTTCCCGTTGCGGCCCGCGAAACTAGAGGCTCGAAGAGGACCGGAAACGAGATGTAGCGTCGCCCCCGAAAGCGGGCGACACGCGCCGACGCCACCGGACACGTCCGAGAGACTGTGCCATTTCGATGCAGAACATTTACCGAATGGGCGGAGTCACCGATTCGGACGGGATTCGTTCTGCTCCCGTTCACGCCCGAAGCGTGAGTCACGTTAAGAACTGCATAGAATGATCAGACCTTTATCCACGCAATCCACAGGTCTAGCCAAAGGCCGCGGCGTCACCGCCGTGCTCGGCCCCACCAATACCGGCAAGACCCACCTCGCCATCGAGCGCATGCTCGCCCATGACGTAGGCGTCATCGGCCTGCCCCTGCGGCTGCTTGCCCGCGAGGTCTACGACAAGGTCGTGGCCAAGGTCGGCGCCAACCAGGTCGCGCTCATCACCGGCGAGGAGAAGATCAAGCCGCCAAACGCGCGCTTCTATGTCTGCACCGTTGAGGCCATGCCGCGCGAGCTAGAGGCGGATTTTGTCGCCGTGGACGAGATCCAGCTCGCGGCGGACGCCGAGCGCGGCCACGTGTTCACCAACCGGCTATTCCATGCGCGCGGCATGAACGAAACGCTGCTGCTCGGCGCAGCGACAATGCGCGACGCCATCCGCGAGCTTCTGCCCGGCGCCAACCTTGTCTCGCGTCCGCGCCTGTCGAAGCTCTCTTATGCGGGCGAGAAGAAGATCACCCGCCTGCCACGGCGCGCGGCCATCGTCGCCTTCTCGCTGAACGACGTCTACGCCATCGCCGAACTGGTGCGGCGGCAGCGCGGCGGCGCCGCAGTGGTGCTCGGGGCGCTCAGCCCCCGCACCCGCAACGCTCAAGTGGCGCTCTACCAGAATGGCGACGTGGATTTCCTGGTGGCCACCGACGCCATCGGCATGGGGCTCAATCTCGACCTCGATCACGTGGCCTTTGCCGGCGTCCGCAAGTTCGACGGCCAGGCCCACCGCAATCTCTCGCCATCGGAGATCGGCCAGATCGCCGGCCGCGCCGGCCGCCATATGAATGACGGCACCTTCGGCGTGACCGGCCAGGTCGCCCCCTTCGACACCGAATTGATCGACCGCCTGGAAAACCACACCTTCGATCAAGTCGGTATGCTGCAATGGCGCAGCCGCACCCTCGATTTTGCCTCCCTCGAAGCGCTGCGCGACAGCCTGCGCGAGAGCCCCGAGCATCCCCGCCTCACGCGCTCGCGGACGGTCGACGACGTAATGGCGCTCGAGAACGTCACCCGCGACGAGGACATTTGCGACCTGGCGCGCGCACCGGCGGCGGTCGGGCTGCTGTGGGAAATGTGCCAGATCCCCGACTATCGGAAGGTTTCGCCCAACAACCACGCCGAGTTCGTCGCAACGCTCTACCGCTTCGTCATGAGCGACGAGGGCAAGATTCCCGAGGATTGGTTCGCCAATCAAGTGGCGCAATCCGACCGCACCGACGGCGACCTCGATACGCTGTCGAACCGGCTTGCCCAAATTCGGACCTGGACATTTGTCTCACACCGCTCTCAATGGCTCCAGGATCCGGAGCACTGGCAGGAGCGCACACGGGTCATTGAGGATAATCTGTCTGACGCTCTCCACGAACGTCTGACACAACGCTTTGTCGACCGGCGCACCAGTGTACTCATGCGGCGCCTACGCGATAAGGAGGAGATGATGGCCGAGATCAGTCCTGACGGTCAGATTCTTGTCGAGAACCATTATGTCGGACGCCTGGACGGCTTCCGCTTCACGCCCGATGCGTCGAGCGATGGTATTCACGGCAAGGCCGCGCGCCACGCCGCAGCCCAAGTGCTCGAGACCGAGCTTGTCGCCCGCGCCGCGGCGCTTGCCGCCGCAACCGATGAGACTATTGCGCTCACGCCCAATGGCCGCATCGTCTGGCAAGGCTCGGAGATCGGCCGGCTCGAACGCGGCGACACGGCCCTCAAACCGCGCATCCAACTCTTCACCGACGAGCACCTGGCCCCTCCGGACCGCGAGCGTATCGCGGTGCGCCTCGATGCGTGGCTCGCCGCCCATCTCGATGCGAAACTGAAGCCGCTGATCGCGCTGAGCCAGGCGCAGGACCTGACGGGCCTCGCGCGCGGTCTGGCCTTCCGGCTGACGGAAAATCTCGGCGTGCTCCGCCGCGATACGGCTGCCGCCGAGATCAAGGCACTCGACCAGTCCGACCGCGGTCAACTGCGCAAATACGGCGTGCGCTTCGGCGCCTTCAATCTCTACTTCCCGGCCCTGCTCAAGCCCGCGGCCGCGGAGCTCTTGCTCCTGCTATGGGCCCTGCATGGCGGCCCCGAGCACAGCCTCGATGCCGATGGCCTGCCGGAACGCCCGCAACAGGGGCTGACCTCCGTGGCGGCCGACAAGGCCATCCCGGAACCTTATTGGCGTGCCGCGGGGTTCCACGTCGCCGGTACCCGCGCCGTGCGCATCGACATGCTGGAACGGCTGTCCGACCTCATTCGGATCCGTGTCACCTGGCGGCCCGCGCAAGCCGAACAGGAGGGCCCGCCCGCCCCCTCGGGCGCCAGCGGCGATGGCGGGTTCCGCGTCGTGCCGGAGCTGATGTCCATGGTCGGCTGCTCGGGCGAGGAGTTTGCCTCTATCCTGCGCGCGCTCGGCTTCCGCCTGGAACGCCGCAAGCTCGATGCCGGCAACGGCGCCGCCGAGCCAGAAACGCCCGAGACCAAGTCCACAGAAGCGGATGCTACCGCGACACCCGAGGCCACGCCCGCGCAAGCAGGCGCGACCGCGACACCCGAAACCGCCGCCGAGCCGCAAGACGCGGTTTCCACCGCGCCGGCCGAACAGGCCGAAGCGGCGACACCGCCGGAGCCGGCTTTCGATGAGATCTGGCGCCCCAGCAAGCGCAAGGACGCCCAGCGTCCGCGCCACGCCGGAAGACGGTCGAAAGAGCAAGGACCACAGGCCAACCGCCCGCAGCGTCACGGCAAAAGCCAGGGCCAAGGCCAAGGTCAAGGGCAAGGGCAAGGCCAAGGCCAGAACAACAAGGCCCATGGCAAAGGCAGAGGCCAGGATCGGGGTAAGCCCGGAGGCCAGGACCGCCAGCGCCAGCCGCGGCGGGAACCCATGAGCCCTGAGCACTCGCCGTTCGCCGCCCTGAAAGACCTCCGTGACAGCCTCGCCGCGCGCGGCCGGCCCGAGCGGAGTTAGCCCCGCTCGTCCATGGCGGAGCAGCGCCTCGACAAATGGCTATGGTGCGCCCGGCTGGTGAAGACGCGCTCAGGCGCGGCGCGGCTGATCACCGACGGCAAAGTCCGCATCAACGGCGAGCGCGCGCCGAAACCGAGCCGGCTCGTCCGTGACGGCGACGTGGTGACCACGGTCAAGCTGGGACGGCTTTCGGTCGTGCGGATCCTTGATGCGGCCGAACGGCGTGGACCCGCCAGCGCCGCACAAGCCCTTTATGAGGATTTGACGCCGAAGGATGTGCCGCCGCCCGACCGGCCGCTCACCCAAGCGCGCACCGGCAAACGTCCCACAAAGCGGGATCGCCGCCTGTTGGACGCCTTTCGCATCGGCAAGGTCTGACCCGTCACGCCGCGGAGGTGAACCGCGAACGCCGAGGCGCCGCAACAGGCTCAATACGCCCCGCGCGAAGGAGCGCCGTAGCCTCGGCCGCCTTGACCGGCCGGCTAAAGAAGAAGCCTTGCGCCTGTTCGCAACCCGCGCCGATGAGGAAGCGCATCTGCGCTTCCGTCTCCACGCCCTCGGCGATCACGTCGAGCCCCAGCTCGTGCGCCAGCCGGATGGCGGCGCGCACCACCGCGGCGTTCCGATAGTCCACGGTGACGCGGAATACGAACTCCTGCGCCAGCTTCAACCGGTTCACCCGGTAGGTGGTTAAATATTTGAGCGATGAATAGCCCGTGCCAAAATCGTCGATCGCGATTCTGACCCCCAGCCGGCGCAGAGTCTCCAGCGTATTGCTGTGCTTCTGCGTCGCCTCCATGAGGACAGACTCGGTGAGCTCCAATTCAATATCTTCCGGACTGACGTTCCAGCGAACCAGGCTCGCCTCGACTTCCCGCTGAAGCTCGCCGGCGTTCTTAAGCTGAACACCCGACACATTCACCGCGAGCACCTCGGGTGCGATGCCTTCCGCATGCCATTCCTTCTGCTGACGGCAGGCCTCGTCGAAAATCCAATTGCCGAGGGCAGCACGGCGCCGGTCCGCTCGGCAATCGGAATAAAGGCAGCCGGGGTCAGGAGACCGCGTGTCTTGTGGTTCCAGCGGACCAAGGCTTCGAGGCCGGTCAGGCGCCCCGTGGCCAGTTCGACCTGCGGCTGGTAGTAGAGTTCAAGCTCGCCGTGCTTGAGAGCGCTCTTAAGCTCATCGGCGATCCGCACCCGCTCATGCACCTGCCGGTCGAGATCTTGGCTATGGAAGCGGTAGCAATTGCGCCCCTCGTCCTTGGCGCCGTAGAGCGCGAGGTCCGCTTGGACCATCATCGCCTCGGGACTGGCGATATCCCACGAGAACAGCGCGATGCCGACGCTCGAGGTTACCGAGATTTTGTGGCCGTCGACGACAAAGGTCTCGGCAAGCGCCTCGCCGATCCTCGAAGCGAGCGCGGCCGCCTCCGTGGGCTCGTTCACATTGGGGGAGAGAATGGCAAACTCATCACCACCAAAGCGCGCGACGAGGTCCTCCTCGCGCACGACGCTCTTCAACCGCGCGACGACCGCCTTTAGGAGCTCATCGCCCATGGCGTGGCCGAGCGTATCGTTGACGTCCTTAAAGTCGTCAATATCGAGATAGAGCACAGTGAACGGCGGCGCACCGCGCAGGCTTGCGGCAAACGCCATCTTGAGCTGCTTCATGAAGGCGCGGCGGTTTGCCAAGGCGGTGAGGTTGTCCGTCTGCGCGAGCTGAAGGATGCGCCGGTTCGCGGTTTCAAGACGCAATGTTTGCCGTAGCGACGACCACATATAGGCGAGCACGGCGGCGAAGATCAGACCGATCACACCGACAACCAGCCAAGAGCGGTAATAGCCAATCGAACCCGATAGGGCGGGAACCACCACCAGTTCCCAACGCGCGTCACCGGCCGTAACGGGCGCCGACCAATGGGGCAGCTCCGCAAGCGACGCCCTCGTTCTGGGTTCGGAGTTCTGCTCGCGACCGCTCTTGGTATAGGCGAAGACCGGCGCGGCCTGCCGATCGTGATTCCCGGTATAGAGATAGAGGTCGACGGTCTTGGGCAGAATGGCTTCTTCGAGAATGGCATCGAAGAGCGTGGCGGTTTGGAAAACGCCGGCGACCACGCCCTTGAGATCTCGGCGTCGGCTCTCGACGCTGTCATGGGGCGCGCCTTGCTGGTAGATCGGCAAGAAGGCGAGAAAGCCGGAGCGCTTGCCGGCGATCGGATTGCGCAGCTCAATGTTCTGTGCCGTAGCCATGATGTCTGTGTCGCGGGCACGACGGATGGCCTCACCTCGCGTCCGCTCCGCGTGGAGATCCGTACCAAAGGTGGCCGCGCGCGCATGGGAAACGGTGGAATAGAGGATCGGGAAGTAGACCGTGCGACTCTCGGACTCTTTTGGCAGCCCCGTCGGCGCCCAGGTCTTGACTGAAAAGTCCGCCAGATCGCCTTCTTTCACTTCGCCTTCGAACGCGTCACGATCCTCGCCGGCGACCCGCGGGCACCAGATGAGCCGCATGACGTTGTACTGGCCCGCAAGGATTTGACCCGTAAAGAGTTCGAATTCACGGCGGGTGACTCGCTCGGACGCATCATACAGCGCGCGTAGCGCCTTAATCTTGTCGAGATATTCGTTGAGCCCCGTTTGCAAGACGGTCGCGTAGTCACCGGCGACATCGTTGAACTTCGCCCTGGCGAGCCGCGCCTCCCAGACGGAGACGGCGATCCAAGCCGCGCCGGCAACCGCAAGGCCGAGCACACCAATGGCGAGCAGAGGCCAAAGCTGCGCGAAACGCGGCCCCCCGCCGATGACCTTGGGTTGATCTTGCATCCGCTAGCCAGTCCCCCTGAGGGGTGGATTGCCCATGGCCGCAAGCCGCCGCTTGAGCCTCTCGATCCAACCTATGAGAGGTGCCACAAACTGGTTGACGCGGCCTTAGTCTGGGCCAGGAAATTCAACCTAAGGCTGACGGGCAAAGCCGCAAAGCTATGCCAAAAATCAGGGTTTGCGGGGTGTTACGCCGCCTTGTGCTGGTGGCGTGATTGTTATACGCAGGCGCTCTCCGGGCTTTAGGACGCCCGCAAGGGCCTTATTGAGGTGGGCTGGGCGAGCCCCAAACCGTGTGGGACCGATGACTTACGTCGTCACTGAAGTCTGCATCAAGTGCAAGTACACCGATTGTGTGGAGGTCTGCCCCGTGGATTGCTTCTACGAGGGC
>Ga0307378_10001519_pt1 | contig 37394 bp, 31 predicted proteins | sample UN1MG_FD_202238 | JGI IMG/M metagenome (GOLD analysis project Ga0307378, IMG submission 202238) | Soil microbial communities from Risofladan, Vaasa, Finland - UN-1 | ecosystem: Environmental > Terrestrial > Soil > Coastal area > Acid sulfate soil | place: Finland: Risofladan, Vaasa | collected...
ACTCGTTCTTCCATAACACAGGTCTCAGTCCAAGGCATAATTGACCTCCTTTCGGAGGCAATTATAAACTAACAACTGTTACCCATGTTCTTAGCATAATCTGTAACCTATGTTACCGGTTTGTACCTTAAACTAACCCCCGAGGGCAGAGTCAAGGTACTGGACTTCGGTCTGGCCAAAACCTCCATAAGCGAAGGAACGGATATTGAAATCACTTCCACTGAGCCCGGCCATATAATCGGCACGCCTGCTTACATGTCTCCCGAACAGGCCCGTGGCAATCCAACCGACCACAGGACGGACATCTGGTCATTTGGCTGTATAATTTACCAAATGCTTACCGGTCACTCTCCATTTGAGAGTGACACTGCCACAGATACGCTGGCACGCATCATCGAACGCGAACCTGATTGGGAACTGCTACCGCAGGAAATCCCCGCAAACATACGTGCTCTGATACAACGTTGCTTAGAGAAGGAACCTGACCACCGGCTTGGGAACATCGCAGATGCGGCTATTGAAATCAGTGAAATTCTAAGCAAACCTCTGATTGCACCGACTTTGAAATTACGAAGGATGGCGATGATTATTGGTGCCGTGGTTATTGGTATTAGTATATCAGGCATTGCGTTGAAATACATTTCACAAAAGGAAATTCAACCTACTTCAAAAGAGATTCGATTGGTTGTCCTGCCGTTTGAAAATCTCGGCCCTGCCGATGATGAGTATTTCGCCGATGGCATCACCGATGCTATCACCGCTCGTTTAGCTGGTATTCACGGGTTAGGCGTCATCTCACGTCAGAGCGCAATGCAGTATAAGGACAAAGAAAAAAGTACACCCCAGATTGCTCAGGAGCTGCGTGTCAATTACATTCTGGAAGGTACGGTCCAGCGCGAGCGGCCATCTGACCCAACCGGCAGAGTGAGGATAATACCCCAGCTTATCAATGCTTCCGAAGACACGCATGTGTGGACTGAAATATACGATGACGATATGAGTGAAGTTTTCCGCCTGCAGTCTGACGTGGCTGAGCAGGTAGCACAGGCACTGGACATTACCCTGCTTGAACCGCAACGACATGCACTCAGGTCCGAGCCAACAGAAAACATGGAGGCATATGACTATTATCTGCGCGGCAAAGAATATCACCAACGAAGTCTTCTCGAAAGCGACAAAAGGATAGCAATTCAAATGTATGAGAAGGCGGTCGAGCTGGATCCCACGTTTGCCCTGGCCTACGCCCAGCTTTCAAGGGATCATGTCCTTATGTATTGGTTTTATTATGACCGCAACGATGCACGACTTGCTTTGGGAAAGCAGGCAGTAGACAGAGCGCTCGAACTTAATCCTGATCTACCTGAAGCGCACCTGGCTCTGGGTCAATATTACTACCATGGTCATCTGGATTATGACCGTGCCTTAGAGCAGTTTGCAATTGGCCGGAAAATCCAGCCCAATAATAGCGGTCTACTTAGTTATATCGGTTATGTTCAAAGGCGACAGGGCAAATTCGAGCAGGCACTGGCCAACTTCAAAAAAGCATCCGAGCTTAATCCCCTCTCCCCCATTTCAGCCTGGGATGTCGGGACAACTTTTATGTACCTGCGCAAGTACCCTGAGGCTGAGCGTTATTATGACCGGGCGATATCGCTGGCTCCAGATTTGTCCTTTGCCTATTATTGTAAAGCCTGGCTGTACCTGTGCTCAGAAGGCGGCACTGAGAAGGCGCGGGCAGTCCTGGAAGAGGCGCTGCAGAGCATCAAGTCAGCAGAAACCCCCAGAATTTTTAATCTGCTGGTCAATATCGATATGTTCGATGGGAACTATCAAGAGGCTTTGGACCGGCTCTCTTTAAAATCACAAGATATTGATAATCAGGATTATATTGATGATCTGGAGTACTTTATCCCCAATGCTCTACTATACGCACGAATCTATGGGTACATGAACAAAAAGGAGTTAGAGAAGGCCAATTATGAGTCCGCTCGAAACATTCTCGAGTCCAAAATCCAGCAGCGCCCGGAGCATGCGCGATTTTATAGTGCGCTGGGCTTCGCCTATGCTGGTCTGGGCCGCAAGGAAGACGCGGTCCGGGAAGGGAAGTTAGCAGTGGAGATGCTTCCTGTAAGCAAGGATGCAATGAGAGGCCCCTATCGGGTCGAGGACTTAGCCTGCATCTATGTAATGGTTGGCGAATATGATGATGCAATCGATACGATCGAATACCTTTTGTCCAGACCCGGATTATTGTCAATACCATTACTTCGACTCGACCCGGCCTGGGACCCCTTACGCGACGACCCGCGCTTCAAGGACCTGCTGCGCCGCATGAACTTGCCGGAGTAGACAGGTTCGAGCCCAAAGGCCCGGATTTCAACCACGGGCGGTCAAAGCTAAAAGTCTCGGGTGAACCGGTTTTAGCAGCTCTTGGTGGGCAACAAAAAAGGGCTGCAAGTTTTATACTCACAGCCCTTCAGTTCGGTGATACGAATTGTACTTTATGTCCTGCGTTTTCCCGCCGCTGCTGCCGTCTATCGCAGCCGGCTTGGTTTGTTACTACTGTGCTGGTGGTACATTGCTGTTATAGCAATTTCGTGCAAGCTTCCAGGAACCATCGGCCTGCCTTTTGTAGATGCCCAAGGTTTTGGCATCCATATAAAGTGGCTCTCCCCCTGCCTTGGGAGTCATTGTTGCTGTGAAAGTACCACGAGCAAATCCCAGGTCACCATCTACCTGAATCTCCTCGCGATTGTAGGCCATCTCGATTGTGAAGTTATCGAAGAGGGGTTTCGTACTTGCCCGTAACTCCTCTTTTCCGAAAGTGGCAGGAGCATCTGGTGCCATCTTTACTATGTCATCTGCATGCAAGGACATCCAAAGTTCAAAATCTCCAGTGTTCATAGCGACAGTATATTGGTTCAGAACATCCTCGATTGCAGCGATGTCGGCCTCGATATCTACCTTTTCCTCCGTTAAATACTCAGCAAGGACGATAAGGTCCTGGACATCTATGATGCCATCGCCCCAGGGCATCGGGCCAATGTCACACAATGGCTCATCTGTGCCCCAGTGGTCAACCATAATGCACATGTCGTCGGCATCGACAATTCCGTCCACGTTAAAGTCAACGATTTGGATAATTGGCGCCTGCCACAAATCCCCACCACTCCACCTGCCGGACATGCTGGCGCGGAAGAATAGGGTAGAGCCGTCGGCTGAGACGTTCGGGTAATCTTCCCACGCCGAACTGTTGATGGTTGACCCAAGATTCACGGGCTCACCCCAGGGATCATCTGTCGTTGCCCGGCTCGTCACCCATATATCTGTTTGACTGGACGAGCTACTTGTACTTGTAGAGGTAAAGAAGAGCATCCGGCCGTCGGCCGAGATGCCAGGGTCCACTTCGTAAACTGAACTGTTGACAGTCGGCCCAAGATTCACCGGGTTGCCCCAGGGGTCGTGTATCGTTTCCCGCGTTGTCATCCATAGGTCATAAGCGCCATACCCACCGCCCCGATTGGAGCTAAAATAGAGCGTCAGCTCATTGGCCGAGATGCTTGGGTAACATTGGTCAGCCGAACTGTTGACTGTTGGCCCAAGATTCATGGGGGTGCCCCATTCGTCGTGTATCGTGTCCCGCGTCGTTACCCAGCAGTCTCCATCACCGTACCCGGCGGGCCGCATGGAGCTAAAGTAGAGTGACAGACCGTCGGACGAGATGCTCACCCCCCCATCGCTAACCGGACTGTTAATAGTCGGCCCGAGATTCACCGGAGTGCCCCAGGGATCATCCGTCGTTTCTCGCGTTGTTACCCATATGTCCATCCCTCCAACCCCGCCGGGTCGGTTGGAACAAAAGTACATCGACAATCCATCGGCAGAGATACTCGAATTAAACTCGCGAGCTGAACTGTTGACAGTTTGCCCGAGATTCGTCGGAGTGCCGAAGGTGAAATCTGCATTCGCAACCTCTGTAGTCAGGCCCAATGCCAAAACCAATACTATTGAAATTAGTTTTATCATTCTTGTTTTCATCGAAATATTCTCCTATTTGGTTGGAATCTTTACAAAAGTTACCTTTGAAAAACACATATACACCTATTACACAACTACCATATATATTGCTGACAAGCCCTGGCAAACTTTGTCATTTACCTCATATGCATTACCTCCTTTGGCAAAGAACATTATTTTTTCCGATTTTCGAATTCGTTGGTCCTACTCTTTTAAACGGGAACAAAACGGAAAATTAACGGACTTAATTGAAAAATCATGGGAAAGTTCGTATAATTGGGTTAATGTCTTCGGATTCAAGGAGTTGGCGAAAGGTGAATTCTGTCAATGATCACAAAACCCAGCATCTGGTCACCCTGGCTAAGGAGGGAGATCAGTCTGCTATCAATCAACTGTGTAGGATTTACGGTGAGAGAGTACGACGGATCATCCGGCTTCGCATAGACAGGAAACTTCGACCAAAGATCGATTCGGTTGATGTAGTACAGGATGCTCTTATTCTGGCCCTGGGGGGCTTGAAGGACTTCACCTATAGGAACGAGGGAGACTTTCTGCGGTGGTTGTCCAGGATAGCAGAGAACAAGCTTCATGATGTTTTGGACAAATTCTATGCCGACAAGCGTGATATTCGCAGAGAAGTTCCGTTTAAAAAAGAGGAGATGAATACTGACGGAGGCTCCTTCGGTGTTGCTGGTCCTCTGCAAACAACGACACCGAGTGTTCTGTTGTCCAGAAAGGAGCAGTTAGACAGGCTTGAAAAAGCAATAGATAATCTGAAGACCGAGTATCGAGAAGTCATTTTTCTAAGCAGAATTGAGAGACTCTCACACGATGAAATAGCGGCAAAGCTGGGAAAGAGCAAGGGGGCGGTCGCAATGCTACTGTCTCGCGCTTTGGTTGCGCTAACGGCCGCTTATGAGAACGCCTGATGGTTGCAGATAGTGATGACAATAAGGCAGATATCCTCGATGAGGCATTGACACAATTCGTCAACGCGTATGTGCGAGGTGAGCAACCCGATATATATGAATTCATTGAGCAGTATCCTCAGCATGAAGCGCAGATCCGTCGACGCGTAGCAGGCCTGTGTGAGATCGATGCCTTGTTCGATTCTCTTGTCCAGGCCGATGAGTGCGACTTTGAAGACGCAGCGGCTGGGCTTGAGCTTGTCGGTAAGAAAATCGGGAGCTTTGAAATTGTAGAGATGATCGGCCGCGGAGGCATGGGAGTGGTCTATCTGGCTCGTGATACCAAGCTTGACCGCTCTGTGGCCATCAAGAGCATCCCCGCTAAACTGGCAGATGACTCGACTGCCCGGATGCGTTTCCATCGTGAGGCCAAGCTACTGGCCTCATTGAATCACCCGAACATCGCCGTGATACACGATATCATCGAACAGGACGAAGACCTAAGCTATTTGGTCCTTGAATATGTTCCTGGCCAGACTTTAGCCCAGCGGATTACTCACAAGCCGTTGGAACTCGAGGAGGCTCTTTCAATCGCCCAGCAAATCGCCCTGGCCGTCTCAGCGGCCCACGAGAAGGGGGTGATACATCGGGACCTCAAGCCCGGTAACATCAAGCTCGCACCTGACGGCAGGGTCAAGGTACTGGACTTCGGCCTGGCCAAAACCTCCATATGCGAAGGTACGGATATTGAAATCACTTCCACTGAGCCCGGTCATATAATCGGAACCCCTGCTTACATGAGCCCGGAACAGGCCCGCGGCAACCCAGTCGATCACCGCAGCGATATATGGTCATTCGCTTGTATATTGTACGAGATGCTGACTGGTCACTCTCCATTTGAAAGTGACACTGCCACAGACACGTTAGCTCGCATTATAGAACGCCAGCCTGATTGGGAGGTGCTGCCGAATGAAACACCTGAAAATATACGTGTTCTGCTGCGCCACTGCTTGGAGAAGAATCAAGACGAGCGGCTTGGAGACATTGGAGATGCAGCTATTGAAATCAGCGAAACACTGAACTTACTGGCGGCCAGACCAGCGACGCCAGTCCGAACCCGGTGGCAATGGGCAATGGCGATAGGGCTTGTCGTGGGAGCAATCGTGGTGTTGCTAACGGTAGTGGGACTGAATATAGGCCGGTGGCGGGAGCGACTGCTGGGCGGGGCCGGCCCAAGCCGGATCAAGTCGCTGGCAGTACTGCCGCTGCAGAACCTGACCGGCGACCCGGAGCAGGAGTACTTCGTCGACGGGATGACCGAGGCGCTCATCGCCAACCTGGGAAAGATCGGGGCGCTGCAGGTCAGATCGCGGACATCGATCATGCAGTACAAGGGTGTCAAGAAGCCGCTGCCGGAGATTGCCAGAGAATTGAATGTAGATGCGGTGGTGGAAGGTTCGGTGGTGCGCGTCGCCGGGCAGGTGCGGATCTCGGCCCAGTTGATACATGCCCCGACAGACACGCACCTCTGGGTTGAAAGCTATGAGCGAGACCTGCGTGACGTCCTGGCCTTGCAAAGCGAGGTGGCACGGGCCATTGCCCGCCAAATAGAGATTACACTGACACCCGACCAGGAAGCGCGACTGGCTGCAACGCGCCCGGTCAACCCCGAGACGTATGTGGCATATCTCAAGGGGATGTTCCATCTGAACAAAATGACACAGGAAGGAACCAAAAAAGGTCTCGAATATCTGCACCAGGCAATCGAAAAAGACCCGGCGGACCCCCTGGCGTACGGAGGGCTGGCGCTCGGTTACGTCGCGAGTGCTCATGGCCCTGGGGCTACACCGGACGCCTTGGCACGAGCTGAGGCGGCAGCACTCAAGGCGTTGGAGCTGGATGAAACGCTGACCGAAGCACACGCCGCTCTCGCCCAAATCAAGTTATACAGAGATTGGGACTGGGCAGGTGCGGAACAGGCCTTCCAGCGGGCCCTGGAGCTTAATCCCAATTTAACCCTGACTCGCGCCCACTATTCGTGGTATCTCCTGCTCTTCGGACGCACGGATGAAGCTTTGGCAGAAATGAGACGAGTCCAGGAGGTGGACCCGCTCACGCCCCTCTGGCCTGCGTGGCAAGGATCGCTGTATTTGTGGGCAGGGCAATACGACGAGGCGATAGACGAAGCCCGGAAGTCACTCGAACTGAATCCCGATTTCCCGGTTGCCCTGTATGTTCTGGGAAGCGCCTATGCAGCAAAGGGGATGTATGAGGAGGCCATCAAAACACATCAGAGGGCGGCTCTGCTCAGCCGTGATAGGAAATCTGCTCTCGGGCGTACCTATGCGATGGCCGGCCGGCTGGAAGAAGCGCGGCAGGTATTAGCTGAATTGGAGGCGGATCCCACACCTTGGGATACCTGGTTTATAGCCCAGATCTATGCCGTCCTGGGCAAGAAGGATGAAGCATTCCGATGGCTCGAAGCGGCCTACGGCCCACCCCACCATCCTTACATGCCTTGGACCAGGTACCCTCCTGCTTTCAAGCCCTTGCACGATGACCCGCGCTTCAAGGACCTGCTGCGCCGCCTGAACTTACCGGAGTAGAAAGGTTCGAGCCAAAATGCCCTGATTTCGACCACAGGCGGTCAAAGCTAAGATGCGTGCTGTGAGCGACGCGTTCGAGAAGAAATTAAGTGAAATTGTGCAGGAGCAGCCGGAGCTGGAAAGCAATATCCATAAGCTGGAAGAGGACTACGACAACGAGATTTTCAATAGTGAAATGGCCGATTTGAAAAAATGGCTGGAGCAGAAAGGCATCAGGGTAGATTAAAAGCTTATGTGCCGATAAGGCACCGAAGCAATCTCAATACCTGTTAGCCCCCGGCACTGTCGGGGGTTTACTCTAATGGGGCTTGCCCTGAGCTTGCCGAAGGGATAACAACGATAAAAATCACATATTCTCATACACTTTCTATGGCTTAATTGCCCGTTTGTAGATACGAACGTCGTCAATCAGATCGAAGAAGTAGGTTCCAGATTGCATCGCTTTGCCGGTGCCGATGTACAGGCCGTTTTCTGAGCCTTCCAGACCATCCTGTGTATCTCCAGCCACCGAGACACCGTCAACGTAGAGCGTTCTGTAAAAACCATCCCAGACGAAACCTACACGGTGCCAATCACCATCGGTGATAACGACCTCTGAACCGAGTGAAGTGCCATCCTGGCCAGCACTTTTAAGCTCGGTCATCAAGGTTCCCCCTGATGGATCCGTGCAGAGCCAACTCGCCACACCCATTTGCGACAAAATGACTTGGCCTGGAGCACCTCCTTTGATCCAGGTAATAACACTGAGTGGTCCCTCTGCAAAGTTCGGGATAGAACCGGTGACAGCACAGTCATCTACACCGTCCAACTGAATCGCACCGTTCACTATACCACCAGTAGGTTGCCAGAGAGGGTCACCAATGATATAAGCATCGTTTTCACCAGCACTATCTTGGGCAATGATGCCTTCTGTCTCATCAAGTGCCCAGTGGGCTACGAGTGTGGGATCGTCTGGCTCCTGCCCCCAGTAGCTCATTAGGACCTCCAGGTCCTGGACATCCACTATGCCGTCACCTAAAGGTGGAGCAAAGTCGACCGATGGCTCGTCCTGGCCCCAGTATTCAATGAGTATGAGCAGATCCTCGATGTCGACCCTCTTATCACCGTTGAAGTCAGGTGGTGGCAGTCCGGGGTCATATTCTTCCACGGTTGAAACAAGGGGCCAAGGGAAACCTCCCGTCGTACCACCAATAGCATAAATCTTTCCGTTCACTGTGCTGGCGGTTAAAAACGATCTTGCTGTCGGCATGTCATCCTTTGTTGTCCACGTATCTGTCGCCGGGTCGTACTCTTCCACAGTTGGAACTGGCGGCCCGTCGGGATTCGGTGCTGCGCCACCTATGGCATATATTCTGCCATTCAATACGCTGGTTGCAAAATGCGATCTTGCTGTTGGCATGTCGGCCTTTCTTGTCCAGGTGTTCGTCGCAGGGTCATATTCTTCCACTATCGAAGTAATTTTAGGATATATAAGACACCCACCTATGGCATAGATTTTCCCGTTAACGACACTGCTGGACAAATAAGCTCTTGCCGTTGGCATGTCAGCCTTTGTTGTCCAGGTGTTCGTCGCGGGGTCGTATTCTTCCACTCTTGAAGTAATATTAGGCCATGAACTTTGTCCGCCGATAGCATATATCTTCCCATTAACAACACTGGTAGATAAAACAAATCTTCGTGTTGGCATTGGAGCTTTAGTTGTCCATGTGTCTGTAGCCGGGTTATATTCTTCCACTTTATTAAAAGAACCGCTCGGGTGCGTCATACCCCCAATAGCATAAATTTTTTCATTCACTATACTGACGCTAAGTCCTCCTCTTGCTAATGACATGGGTGATTTCATTGTCCATGTATCTGTGGCCGGATCGTATACTTCCACTGTCCGAAGACCGCCTGTGCTACCCGGATTGCCACCGATGACATATATCTTCCCGTTCAACACGGCGGCGGCCATACTTCTTCTTGCCGTCGGCATGTCGGTTTTCCTTGTCCAGGTATCCGGTACCGCCAGACTCACAGTAGCCAATCCCAATGCCAAAACCAATACGAGTAAAATTGTCTTTTTCATCTTATTACCCTTTCAAAGCTTGTCCCTGTGCGAGCAGGAAACTGTTAATACTTTCACGCCGCACAACGTGTGCAGCTTTGTTCATAGTAGTTCTTTTGCTGAAGAACCGGCTTTTCAGCCTCGCCGGTTCTACTCTTATCAACGGAAAAACAGGAGCAAACGAAGGATTTTGTTGCGATTTTCTTCAAAAATTAGTAAAATTTATGTAAAATCTTTGAATTCTGGAGGTCAGCGAGGATTCATGTGTAGTTTCAACGACAAGACCCGGCATTTAGTTGTTCTGGCCAAGGATGGTGATAAATCTGCTCTAAACCAGCTTTACATGGTTTACGCCGAGCGGGTACGGCGAATAGTACGGCTCCGCATGGGCAAGGAGCTTCGTCCCAGACTGGACTCGATGGATTTGGTCCAGGATGCCCTTCTTTCGGCTTTGGGGGGTTTAGGAGACTTCACGTATAAGAACGAGGGGGATTTTCTGCGGTGGTTATCGAGAATAGCTCAAAACGCGCTCCGCGACAATCTGGACAAACTTCACGCTGCCAAGCGTGATATTCGCAGAGAAGTTCGACTTGACAACTATCGACCAGCTACCGGGGCTGGATTTGTCGGAACTCCCGGAGCCATCGAGGCCACCACGCCGAGTGTAATTATGTCCAAAAAGGAAGATTTAGATAAGCTTGAGAAAGCAATAGATGAACTGAAACCAGAGTACAGGGAAGTGATTGTCCTGACTAAACTCGAGGGACTTTCGTACAAAGAGATCGGGAAAAGGCTAAGTAAGAGTCCCGATGCGGTAAGAATGCTGGTGCCGAGTGCGATGGCGGAGCTAACGACCGTTTTCATGAGGATCTGATGGCAGGGACGATTGACGACAATCAGAAAGGCATTATTAAAGAGGCTGTGCGGCAATTTGTCGATGCTCAGTTGCGGGGCGAAGAGCTTGATACAGACGAATTTGTGAAGAAATACCCTGGCTTGGATAGTAAGATTAGGGAGGGTATAAAAGAGCTGCAGAAAATCAATGCTTTGTTCGATTCTCTTGTCCAGGCTGATGAGAGCGACTTTGAAGATGCAGCGACTGTACATTCTCTTGTTGGCCGGAAAGTCGGGAGTTTTGAAATAGTAGAGATGATTGGCCGAGGGGGCATGGGAGTAGTTTATCTGGCTCATGACACCAAGCTTGACCGCTCCGTGGCCATCAAGAGTATGCCAGCTAAGCTAACAGGCGACTCGACCACTCGGTTGCGTCTCAGGCGTGAGGCTAAACTTCTGGCCTCGTTGAACCACCCGAATATTGCTGTAATTTACGATATCGTTGAGCAGGACGATGGCGCCGATTACTTGATTCTTGAATACGTTCCAGGCCAAACACTTGCCGAACGTATAGCTCGCGAACCGCTAAAATTGGAGAAAGCCCTTTCAATCGGCCGGCAAGTTGCCGAGGCCGTTTCAGCAGCCCACAAAAAAGGTGTAGTCCATCGGGACCTTAAGCCAGGCAATATCAAGATCACTCCTGACGGCAGGGTCAAAGTGCTGGACTTCGGCTTGGCTAAAGCTCCTGTAAGTGAAGACAAGAGCGGTGATATCACCGCTACTGAACCCGGGCATGTAATCGGCACGCCTGCTTATATGAGCCCGGAACAGGCCCGCGGCAAAGATACAGACCACCGCACCGACATCTGGTCATTTGGCTGCATTATGTACCAAATGCTGTCTGGTAAACTTCCATTTGAGGGCAAGACCGCCACAGACACGCTGTCGTGCATTATCGAACGCAAACCCGATTGGGAACTGCTGCCACAGGAAACCCCTGCAAATATTCGGGTTCTTCTGCGCCGCTGTTTAGAGAAGGACCCGGACCGCCGGCTTGGGGACATCGCAGATGCGAGCATCGAAATCAGCGAAACGCCGAGCAAACCAGCAACTGCACCAATGGTAACCATCCCTGCGAAGTTACGAAGAATAGCGATGATTATTGGTGCGACCGTCATCATCGTCCTAATCGGTGCTGTTTTGTGGCTTACCTTTGAAAAGAAAGCTCAGCCTTCTTCAAAGGAAATACGGCTGGTGGTCCTGCCGTTTGAAAATCTGGGCTCCGTCAAGGATGAGCATTTCGCCGACGGCATCACTGATGCCATCACAGCTCGCTTAGCCGGTATTCATGGATTAGCTGTCATCTCACGTCAGAGTGCAATACAGTATAAAAAAAGTGAAAAAAATATACAGCAGATAGCTAAAGAGCTCCGTGTCGATTATATTTTGGAAGGTACAGTCCAGTGTGAACGGCCATCAGATCCAAACAGCCAGGTTAGGATAATCCCTCAGCTAATCAAAGCTTCAGATGACACACACATCTGGGTGCAGACTTACGATAATCAGATGGGTGAAGTTTTCCGAGTACAATCTGACGTAGCTAAGCATGTGGCACAAGCATTGGACATTACGTTGCTTGAGCCGGAACGCCAGGCACTTGCGTCCAGGCCAACAGAAAACATAGAGGCCTATGAGTACTACCTCCGCGGCAACAAATATTTCGATCAAGGTGATTTCGAACATACATTCAGGATAGCCATAGGAATATATGAAAAGGCCGTCGAGCTTGACCCCAGGTTTGCCTTAGCGTACACACAGCTCTCAATGGTCCATACCAAGATGTATTGGCTTTTTGACCGCAACTATGCACACGTTACTATGGCAAAAGACGCGGTGGAAAAAGCGCTAGAACTTAATCCTGACCTACCAGAGGCACATCGGGCTCGGGGCTATTACTACTATTGGTGCCACCTGGACTATGACCGTGCCTTAGAGCAGTTCGCCATTGCCCGGAAAAGTCTACCCAATGACATCATGCTCCTTGCAGGTATCGGTTATGTTCAAAGGAGACAGGGAAAAATCGAGGAAGCGGCGGCAACACTCGAGAAAGCCTTCGAGCTTAATCCGCGCGATGCAGGTCTAACCTATAATATTGGGGAGACTCTTTTGCTCCTGCGTAAGTACCCGCAAGCTGAGCCTTACTTTGACCGCGCCATCTCACTGGCTCCCGATTGGCCTCTCCTCTACGCTTGGAAAATGCGGCTATACTTGATCGCCGAAGGCAGCACTGAGAAGGCCCGGGCGGTCCTGGAGCAGGCGTTACAAAACATTGGCTCTGTAGAAGATCCCTCCATATTTTTCCCGTGGGTCTTACTTGAAATATTCGATGGGAACTATCAAAAAGCATTAGACAGACTCTCTTCGGGGACGTTAAAAGCTTTTGAATCGCAATTCTATTTTGTCCCCAAGGCGCAACTATATGCCCAGATCAATGGCCTCATGGGAAACCAGCAGCTCGAGCAGGCTTACTATGAGTCCGCTCGAAATATTCTGGAAACCAAGATACAGGAACGGCCGGAGGATGCGCGGTTCCATAGTTCCCTCGGTATCGTCTATGCCGGCCTCGGCCGCAAGGAAGATGCGCTCCGGGAAGGAAAGCTGGGTGTTAAGTTACTTCCTGTAACCAAGGATGCCTGGGCAAGTACATATCGGGTTGAGGACTTAGCCCGTATCTATGTAATGGTTGGCAAATTTGATGCGGCCATCGACCAGCTTGAGTTTCTACTGTCTGTCCCCGGAGAGATGTCGATACCTTTCCTCCGACTTGACCCGGCCTGGGACCCCTTGCGCGACCATCCCCGCTTTAAGAAGCTCATTGAGGCAGGCAAATAGTCCAGCAGGACGAACAATGGCGAGCAAAAAAAGTGCTTTTTTGGCCATTTTTTTGTTGACTATGTTTGAAACTATGTTAAAATACCTATATATTAGCCAGTAGGCTAACATAAACCGCCCGTAGGCGAAGATGATATTTCAGTTTGCATGTCTTAAGCCACCGATTGGCAAGGACTTAGAGCCAGCCAGCCCAGCCAATTAACCAATGTCGCAGATCCGCCGTCGTATGGCGGAACCAATGAACCATGAACTATGAACAATGTACTACGAAATACGCTTCAAAGCCTGTCTTCTGTCATCTGTCGTCTGTCAATTGCCCTCTACATCTGTCGAGAACCCTCTACAAATCAGCTCTTTTTATGCAAAACAAACCCAATCTTGTCCGCCGTAGGCGGATTGCAAATGAACGTAAATATCTTTTCAACAACGGATTATGAAAATAAACACAATTGGACACTTGGTCAAAACAAACCCAATTCAAACCCAATCAAACCCAATTTAAAAAGAGCCAAAATGAATATAAACTCACTTATAACAAAGGATTACAGAAAAAAAGATGATTTCGAAGTCCGAATAAACAAACCCAATTTCTTCAAAGGCCCAAAATGAGCGCAAACTTATATTTTATAAAGGATTATGAAAATGAAATCGCCTTCAGGCTCCAAAAAACAAACCCAATCAAACCCAATTTCACCTACCCCCATTTTTAGCTCAAATACAAGGATTTGCCCCCAAAATAAGAAAAATACCTGACCACCTCCCTGCATTTAGCACGAAAATATTTGGCTTTCCAAATAAAGTCTCTGTCAAAAAACGCCGAAAATAGGGTGAAAAATAGTCATTAGTACACCCAAAAAAACCTAAAAAAAGAAACAAAAATCCGATTTATTGAGGAGTTTGAAAAATGTCCTGGAACCTATTTGAGAAAATTATCAACGTTATCAAGCCTTGCACGAAATCTGAGCAGTCATCTGAGGTACCAGATGAATCACAGCAATGGCCCGAAAATAGCTCCGATACCTCGCAGTCATGGCCCGAAAGCAGTACTGAGCAGCCTGAAGCTTCGCAAGAGCCCTCTCCGAGCTATCAAGAAACGCCCAGCTCGCCACAAAAGACTGATTGGCAGCAAGAGTAAGAAGCCGGAAAAATCTGCTCATTACAATACGTGGTGTTGTCAAAGTCATTGAAAAAACAGCACCACAAGGGGATTTTTGATTATCTATTATCGGCGTTGTCTTGACTCGCTCGTATGGCCGAGAGCGTAATTGCTCGTCGGTTTGGCTGGGTCAAAAAGTGATTTCCGTTATACAATACCCAAATCCGCAATCTTGTCCCCGTACGCCCCCGCCTGTGCCCGCGAAGCCTGTGCTCGACTCTGATCGAAGAGCGTGTAGCGGGGATCCAGACTCATTCTCATCAAAACAAAAAAGCAGCGCCGTATGTCCCCATTGACGATACACGAAATACGATGTTTCCTGTCAACTTGGCGTATTAACCTACATTACAATACCAAAATTGGCACCTTATCGGCTGATAAATCCTGCCAGACTGCTCTTATTGTCAATTTTTGCATTCCATAATTGCCTGTCAATAAGCCACTTACGGCAAATTGGTCAAAATAGCCTCCTATCTGTAAGAAAGCTGGTATATCTTTTGCACATCTGGTATAAATTATGCGAAAATTAACAATTGAACCTTTTGTAGGGCAGACAATTTATGGAGGCAAGCAATTATGGCAGTCAAAGAATTGGCATTTGAGTCCGATGCAAGAGCCAGCCTGTTAGCTGGTGTGGAAAAACTCGCTGCAGCCGTAACACCAACCCTTGGGCCAAGAGGCCGAAACGCCGTCATTGATAAAAGCTGGGGCGGCCCAACCGTAACCAAAGACGGAGTAACGGTTGCTGAAGAAATCGACCTTATCGACAAGAACGAGAACCTCGGCGCAAAATTAGTAAAAGAGGCTGCGAGCAAGACCTCGAAAATCGCCGGCGACGGCACAACTACCGCCACGGTGCTCACCGAGGCACTATTTAAAGAAGCATACAAAAACCTCGCAGCCGGTGCAGATGCTATGGCCCTGAACCGTGGCATGCAAAAAGCGGCCAAGGTGGTCACCGATAAGCTGGCCTCGCTGGCAAAACCTATCGATATTACCAAAGCCGATGACATAATCAATATCGCCTCGGTATCAGCTAATAACGATATAGAAATCGGAAAGATTATGGCTAAAGCCTTCCAGCGGGTCGGCAAGGATGGCGTTATCACGGTTGAAGAGGGGAAAAGTTTCGAGACAACCGTTGAATTCGTCGAAGGTATGCAGTTTGACCGCGGATATCTTTCACCTCATTTCGCTACCGATATCGAGAATATGGTCTGTGAATTAGAAAAACCGTTTATCCTCGTTTACGAAGAGAAAGTCAGTAATGTAGCAAAGCTTATACCGCTGCTTGAGAAGGTTGCAAACGCCAAGAAGCCATTGCTGATAATCGCAGAAGATGTTGAGAGCGAGGCATTAGCAACACTGGTGGTCAATAAACTTAAAGGTGTGCTGCAGGTTGCAGCCGTTAAAGCGCCTGGCTACGGCGACCGCAGAAAAGCAATGCTGCAGGACATATCGGTACTAACAGGTGCAGAGCCGATTTTCAAAGACTTAGGCATCGAGATGGAAAATATCAGTATAAAGCAGCTTGGTCAGGCCAAAAAGGTAACCATCGATAACGATAATACAATCATTATTGAAGGCGCAGGCAGCCAGCAAGGAATCAACGGCAGAATCAAGCAGATAAAAGACGAAATAGAAATTACAACCAGTGACTATGACCGCGAGAAGCTCCAGGAACGATTAGCTAAACTTACCGGCGGAGTGGCTCAAATCAATGTCGGCGCTGCAAGCGAAGTGGAAATGAAAGAAAGAAAGGCCCGAATCGAAGACGCCCTGCACGCCACCAGAGCAGCTATCGAAGAAGGTATCGTGCCGGGCGGAGGTGTAGCTCTAATCCGCTGTATCGATGCGGTAAAGAAATTGAAGCTTACAGGCGATGAGCAAACCGGCGCAGATATTCTTGCAAAGGCGCTTTCAATGCCGTGTTACTACATCGCTTACAACGCCGGGGCAACCCCAAACCTCGTAGTCAACAAAGTGGCTGAAGGCAAAGGCGGCTTCGGCTACAATGCCAATGCAGATAAATACGAGGACATGCTGAAAGCCGGCATACTTGACCCGGCAAAGGTCACCCGAATTGCCCTGCAAAACGCTGTGAGTATAGCCGGCCTGCTGTTAACGACAGATTGCCTTGTAACCGAAAAGCCCAAGGAAAAAGAAGAAATGCCTCCCGGCGGACTCGGCGGCCCAGGTATGGGCGGCGGTATGGGTGGCATGGGTGGAATGGGTGGCATGGGTGGCATGATGTAAGGAAGAAAGCCGAAACGGTTATTAAACCCCCAAACAAGCTTTAGGATGCCAGTTGGTGCTGCTTAATAATACAGCGCTCAATAGAACAATGAGGCTAAATTATGCATGACAGAACAAGCCGGCTTCGTATCTACGCCAGCACCTGCAGAAGCACGATAAACGCAGTGATAATAATAGCAGCGCTGTGCATATTCGCGATTGCAGGCTGCCAACAAGAAGGAACTAGTGTACTTGGGGAGAAACAGCCGTTGAGCAAGGACGAACGAATGAAGTGGTGGCGGGATGCGAGATTCGGTATGTTTATCCACTGGGGCCTTTACGCAGTGCCGGCCGGTGAGTGGAAAGGCAAGAGAATTGACAGCATCGGTGAGTGGATTATGGAAAGAGCAGATATACCCGTCTCGGAGTATGAACCGCTTACAAAGAAATTTAATCCGGTCAAGTTCAACGCTGATGAGTGGGTGGGAATCGCCAAGAATGCAGGGGTGAAGTATATCGTCATCACCAGCAAGCATCACGACGGCTTTTGTCTGTGGGATTCAAAGGTAACGGACTACGACATCATAGACGCTACGCCGTTCAAGCGTGATATACTCAAAGAGTTGTCTAAAGCGTGCAAGAAACAGGGTATTAAGCTTTGCTTCTACCACTCGATAATGGACTGGCATCATCCCGATGCTCAGCGGCCTTTCTACCCAAACTATAACGACGCAAAGCAATCGAATCCCAACTTTGCCCGATATGTCGATAACTATCTGAAACCACAGCTCAAAGAGCTAATAACAAATTACGGCCCTCTTGGCGTGTTGTGGTTCGACGGTGAGTGGATAAAGGACTGGACCGAGCCGATGGGCAAAGACATGTTTAATTACGTCTTAGCCCTTCAGCCGAACATCATTGTAAACAATCGCGTCGGCAAGGGACGCAAAGGAATGGAGGGCTTGAGCAAGGACGACCAGGAGTATGCCGGCGACTTCGGGACCCCCGAGCAGCAGATTCCAGCGACAGGTCTGCCTGGCGTTGACTGGGAATCCTGTATGACGATGAACGATACCTGGGGTTATAAATCCTATGACCAAAACTGGAAATCGACCGAGGACCTGCTCCATAAACTCGCGGACATCGCCAGCAAAGGCGGCAACTTCCTGCTGAACGTAGGCCCTAACGCCGAAGGTCTTATCCCCGGCCCAAGTGTAGAACGCCTGAAGGCCATTGGCGAGTGGATGAAGGTAAACAACGAAAGCATTTACGGGACTACAGCCAGTCCGCTCGGCGAAGTACCGTGGGGCCGATGCACTGCAAAACCCGGTAAGCTGTATCTTCATGTATTCGATTGGCCGACAAACAGCAAACTGGAAGTAACAGGCCTGAAAAATAAGGTAAAAAAAGCATACCTGCTGGCTGACAAGAAACGCGCTAAACTATCCGTTAGGCGTGAAGATGAGGAAAAGGTCGTTGTTAGCGTGCCAAGTGAGGCACCGGACCCCATCAATACTGTTGTAGTACTCGAAATTGAAGGCAAATAAGAGATTAAAAAGTGGAACCATAAATAGATTAAGGAGTGAGTTATGATACTTAAACCCCTGGATGACAGAATTGTAATCAAACAATCGGAAGCCGAAGAGAAAACATCCGGCGGAATTATTCTACCGGACACCGCAAAAGAAAAACCACAGATCGGCAAAGTGGTAGCTACCGGCCCGGGCAAACTGCTCGATAACGGCAAAAGAAGCAATATGTCCGTAAAGAAAAAAGATGAAGTTATCTACGCAAAATACATTGGAAGTGACGTCGAAATCGATGGTGAAAAATATGTAATTCTGCGAGAAAGTGACATTCTCGGAATTGTTGAAAAATAAAACAGTAGTTTATAGTTCACAGTCCGAAAAGTATGAGCTAAAAACTGATAAGAAGAAAATTAAAAGAGGTAGTGAAAAATGGCAAAACAATTAATGTTTGACGATACAGCACGAACACAGCTCAAAGATGGTCTGTCGCAATTAGCAGAAGCGGTGAAGGTCACTCTCGGGCCAACCGGCAAAAATGTTATCCTGCAAAAAAGCTGGGGCTCTCCGAAGGTGACAAAGGACGGCGTCTCGGTCAGTAAAGAAATCGAGCTGCCGGACCCATTTAAAAACATGGGCGCAAAGATGGTCAATGAGGTTGCCAGCAAAACTTCCGACGTTGTCGGCGATGGTACCACAACCTCAACTGTCTTGGCAGAAGCGATCTACACCCAAGGGCTAAAGTACGTTACGGTCGGTGTGAATCCGATGGCCATTCAGCGGGGAATCAGCAAAGCAGCAGAAGCCGTTACCAAATTCATCCAATCGGTGAGCGTGCCTGTAAAAGGCCACAGTGACATTGCAAAGGTCGCGACCATCAGTGCAAACAACAACCCGTCTGTCGGTGAAATCTTGGCTGAAGCAATCGATAAGGTCGGAAGTGACGGTGTTATCGAAGTCGAAGAAGGTAAAGGAATGGAAAACGAGCTGAACGTTGTTGAAGGTATGCAGTTCGATAAGGGTTATATGTCGCCGTATTTTATGACTAACGCCGATACCCTTGAAGCTGTCCTCGAAGACGCCTATATTCTGCTGCACGAAAAGAAGATATCCAACGTTCGCGAGCTTATCCCTCTGCTTGAAAAGGTTGCTCAAGTGGGCAGGCCGCTGCTGATTATTGCAGAAGACGTTGAAGGTGAGGCATTAGCCGCACTGGTTATTAATCGGCTGCAAGGTATTTTGAAGACCTGCGCGGTGAAAGCGCCCGGCTTCGGTGACCGCAGAAAAGCGATGTTGGCCGATATAGGTATCTCGACCGGCGGGCAGGTGATTACCGAAGATTTGGGAATCAAGCTCGAAAGCATCGAGCTTTCGCAACTGGGCCAGGCCAAAAAAATCGTCATAGATAAGGAAACGACCACAATAATCGAAGGAGCCGGCAAAAAGAAAGAAATTGCCGGGCGCTGTGAGCAAATCCGCAATCAAATTGAAAAAACGACCAGTGACTATGACCGCGAAAAATTACAGGAACGCTTAGCCAAGCTGACCGGCGGAGTAGCCATCATAAAAGCGGGCGCCGCAACCGAAACGGAAATGAAGGAACGCAAAGACCTGCTGGAAGATGCACTGCACGCTACAAGGGCAGCGGCCGGGGAAGGCGTCGTCGCAGGCGGCGGTATCGTGTTCCTGCGTGCCATCCCAGAGGTAGAAAAGGCCAGAGCAAGGGCCAAAGGCGATGAAAAAATCGGCTTTGACATTGTAATCAATGCGCTTAAAGCACCAACAACTCAAATTGTTGAAAACTCCGGTGAGCAAGGCGATGTGGTCGTCGCTAAGCTTCTCGAAAAAGGCAAGAACATCGGCTATGACGCAAATACAGGACAGTTCGTCGATATGTTTAAAGCGGGAATCATCGACCCTGCAAAGGTTGCCAGAACCGCATTAGAAATGGCTGCTTCAGTAGCCGGCCTGATGCTGACTACCAACGTCCTGGTAACAGAATTAAAAGATGAAGACAAAAACGAAGAGCCAATAGCAGGCTCAGTAAGATAACGCCCTCGTAGTTCGTGAAGTGTGAAGCGTGAAGTGAAATACGAGATACGCTTCACGAAATACGAGATACGAGATTATGGCCAAACGGGATTACTATGAAGTTTTAGGCGTGGGTAAGAACGCCTCCGCTGACGAGATTAAACGCGCATATCGGCGTATGGCGATGAAATATCATCCGGACAAGAACCCGAATGATAAAGAAGCCGAGACCAAGTTCAAAGAGTGCGCCGAGGCCTATGAAGTCCTGAGCGACGTCGAGAAGCGACGGCGTTATGACCAGCTCGGACACGAAGGCCTCCGTGGAGCCGGAATGCACGACTTCTCCCGAATGAACGTCGAAGATATCTTCAGTATGTTCGGCTTCGATGATTTCTTCAGCGGTGTTTTCGGGGGCCACCGAAGGTCAAGCCGACGTGCAGGGCCTACCCGCGGCTACGATTTGGAAACCGCCGTGGAGCTGACGCTCAACGACATCGCCAAAGGCGCTGAGAAGACCATTGAATTTACGCGCCAGGATATATGCGCCGAATGCAACGGCAACGGCTGTGCCAAAGGAAGCAAGCCGGGCCGATGTCCAACTTGCGGTGGAAGTGGTCAGGTTGCAAGAGGCGGTGGGTTCTTCCAGATGGTCTCGACATGCCGGCAATGCGGCGGCAGCGGACAGGTCATAACCAATCCCTGCAAAAAATGCAAAGGCACCAGCAGAGTGCCAAAGAAGAGAGTCGTCGCAATCAAAATCCCCGCTGGTGTCCACGAAGGACAGGGTATAAGAGTCGCCGGCGAAGGTGAGCCCGGCCGAGGCGGTGGGCCAAAAGGCGACCTTTATTGCTACGTAAGAATAAAGCCACACGAATTTCTGCATCGCGACGGAAATGACCTGATTGCGGTTGTACCCATAAGCTTTACACAGGCTGCGTTAGGAACAACTATTGACGTACCAAGTCTGAATGGTACGCGAGGATTGAAAATCCCGCCGGGGACACAGTACGGAAGCGTCTTTAGAATAAAAGGCCAGGGCCTGCCGGATATCAGAACACACAGAACCGGCGACCAGCTCGTGCAAATTGCTATTGAAACACCGGTGAAACTAAACGCAAAACAAGAAGAGCTGCTGAGAGAATTCGCTAAAAGCGAAAATAAAAGTGTTTCTCCACAATCCAAACGCTTTTTCGAAAAACTGAAAAAACATCTTGGTAACAACTGATGAAACAGAAAAAGAAAGAAAAACATGAAGAACCAAAAGAACCTGAGGCAGTAAAGAATAGCTTCTCAGACTTCTACGGTCTTTTAGATACTTTGTTACCACAAAGCAGTAAGCTTCTGCGAGAAACATTAGAGAAGCGTAAGGAAGCTTTGGAACGTAAATCACCGAAAGAAGACGAAACCAAAGCTTTGTTAGAATTTGAAAAGGAAAAGAACGATTGCCTACAGGAATTGCTCGAAATTGCTATTGGCCAATATCAGCGAGTCAGTGCCGACTATGCGAATTTCCAGAAACGAGTCCCTAAACAAATAGCCGATACGATTTGCTACGAAAAAGAAAGGATAATAAAAACATTGCTGCCTGCTCTGGATAATTTAGAACATACACTGCAAAATGCACACTCGACGGATAACGCAGATGTATTTGTCAAAGGCATTCAGATTATCTACGACCAGATGCTTGATATCTTAAAATCGCACGGCGTCGAGCAGATAAAGGCACCGGGCGAAATTTTCGACCCTGCTCAGCACGAAGCAATGATGCAAAAGACCGAGCCTGAAAAAGAAGATAATATTGTTCTTGAAGAGTTTCAAAAGGGATACAAACTCAACGGTCGAGTTATTCGGCCAAGTAAAGTAATTGTTAATAAGCTGACAGAAGACAGAGGACAGAAGACAGAGGACGGAACCGAGGTGGAGTGATTGCTATGCCGACTTATGATTATATATGTGAGAGTTGTAGATGTGAGTTTGAGCGCTTCCAGAGTATAACAGCTAAACCTCTGCGCACATGCCCAAAGTGCAAAAAAAGAAAATTGAAAAGGCTTATCGGTGCCGGAGCGGGAGTAATCTTCAAAGGCTCCGGATTCTATCAGACCGATTACAGAAGCGAAGGCTATAAAAAAGCCCAGGAAAACGAGAAAAAGACTACCGACAAAGACACCTCGAAAAAGAAAACAGACACTAAGACCGCTGATGCTACAGCCAAAGATACAAAACCCGGCGAAAAAACCAAACCCGCCACAAAAGACAAAAAAAAGTCAGCATAATTACCTCTCAGACTCAACTTTTAACTCAATTTAATCACATTTTTCTATAAATAATAGAAATTTTACTTGATGTTAGTTCTATATAGTACTATTTTATATAAAACTATTATTTGAGAAAAGGAGAAAGAAAAATGAGACAAAGAGGTATTCTGAATTATCGGTTTATCTTTTTGGCCCTGGCTGTTGCGATTTTTTCACCTGGGGTAATAGCTGAGGTACTGTATTTAGACAGCACAAACGGCAATGACACAAATCCGGGCACAAGGGAAAAACCGTTATCTACTTTAGGCAAAGCTGCAATTTTGGTGAACAACAGCTCCAATTCAGGTCCGACTATTATAAAAATACTTCCCGGCATTTATAATCTGACCCAGGCTGTAGTTCTTAAAAACTCACGCCCCTATACTGAAAAAGATCGACTTACCATAGAATCATCAGTTTTGCCGGATGATAAAGGGTGGAAGCCACAGCTTATGCCTGTGATATTGTCAACTGAAGACCCTCGGAATCCGGAAAAGCCGGATGTAATGACAGGTACTTATGGATTAAAAATAAAGCTAAGCCACGTAACAATTCGCGGGCTGAGATTTCTTGGCAGTCCTGTACCGAATAACATGTATGCCCCAATCGAACGTATTGACAAAGGTCTTGAGGACCTGCTTGTAACGCAATGTATGTTTGTCGGGGACAAGGATTCCTTTGACATTTATTGTCCGGTTATTGCTACAGGACACAAATTTGTGGTTGACCATTGTGTTTTCCATAACTGCCATGCTTCCGCTGTATTTTGGGATGGGCCGGAAGGTATCAGCGGCAAAAATAATGTAATGAGATATTGTATTGTTGATGGCGGATTTATCTCTGGTGTTTGGACTTGCCGGACATCAGATGATTTCGAGTTTCATCATAATATCGTAACGGACACAGAATATTTCTGGATGCGAAAAAAGACCGAAAGACCCATAAGGTATAAGTTGAATGACTGTATAATCAATGTTAATAAGTTTTCTGGATATGGTATTGAAAGTGGTCCTATCGGTGAAACTGGAGCAGAGATTACTTATGACCTGACAAATGTTATCAAAGGTGCTCGTATATCCTTAGTGGAAGATAAAAATATAAGAGATTACCTGCATGTTGTGCCCGGCACATTTGGTTGTGACCTCGGTGCGGGATTATTCAAAGAGAAATAGACCCAGAGGAAAAAGTAAATAATAATTGGAAATACTAAAAGGAGATAAAAAAATGGAAGAAAAAGAACTAAAAAAAGCATGTTTGAATTTAATGGAAACGGCAAATGTGGTGTATCTAAGCACTATCGGAAGTGACGGCTTTCCTTATACAAGAATAATGTCCAACCTGAGAAACAAGAAAGAAAATCCCGGCTTGGTCAAAATATTTGAGCAGCATAAAGAAGATTTTCTGATTTTTATGGTGACCAGCAGCTCATCTGCCAAAATGCAGCAAATCCGGGCCAATCCAAAGGTTTCCGTTTATTTAGCTGTCTATTCAGATATTCCAAGCGAATTTCAGTGTCTGATGCTTGGCGGAGAAATAGAAGAAGTTACAGATAAGCATCTCAAGAAACAGCTCTGGCAGGACGGCTGGGAGATGTTTTGGCCTGGCCGAGCGGATGACCCTGAATTTACTGTACTTAAGCTGATACCTGCTTTTGCAAAAGGAGGCTATAAAGAAGCACCTTTTGAATTCAAGTTAAAATGAAAAAAATGAAGGAACAACACCAGGCTGGCTTCTTAATGGCTAAGATACGTCAGGTGGGTGGGAGAATATCTGAACGTATCCTTAAACAACATAACATTGAGATTAACTCCGCTCAGGGCAGGATAATGTTTGCGCTCTGGCAAAATGATGGTATTTCAATCAATGAACTTGCGAAAAAAACGCAACTTAAAAAATCAACTCTGACAAGTATGCTCGACAGACTCGAAAGGATGGGATACGTCAAGCGTCGACGTTCCAAAAAAGACAGACGGAAAATCCTGATAAAACGCACGGAAAAAGACAGGACAATGGAGAAAAAATACGTCGAAGTATCAGAAGAACTGACAAGGCTTTTCTATAAGGGATTCTCAAAAAGCCAAATTATTCACTTTGAAAAGGATTTAGAGCAAATCCTTGATAATCTCACAGAATTTGAGGCGAATGCTAATTTAATGAAGGACGGCTGATAGCATGACCGAGGAAGAAAGAAGAAAATTTAAGGGATTTTCGCCCAAAACATTGAAATTCCTTCGAGGTCTTAAGGCAAATAACAGCAAGGCCTGGTTCCAGGCACACAGGGCTGATTACAAAGAATACGTACTGGAACCATTACGAAATCTGGTTACGGATTTGGGGGATTTCATGCTGGATATTGATCCTTATTTCGAAATCACCCCTTCAGTGAACAAGACGATTTCAAGGATTTATCGTGATACGAGATTTTCCAAAGATAAATCACCTTTCAGAAGCACTGTGTGGTTTACGTTTAAGAATCAGAACAAAGATTGGACAACACTCGTCAGCGGCTATTTCTTTGAGCTGTCTGTGGATTCATATCGATACGGGATGGGATTTTATAATGCTGCACCAAGTATAATGAGTAGATTTCGAGCGATGATTGACGAGAATCCTAAAGAATTTTTGAAGGCAATTTCCTTTTTTGCAAAACAAAAGATTTACGTTTTGGAAGGCGAGAAATACAAGAGAATAATCGACAAAACCAAGCCTGAGAAAATCCAAAATTGGTATCAGAGAAAGAATATGTATTTGGTTTGCAATAGAAAAATAGATGATACCCTTTTCAGCGGCAAGCTGGTTGATGATTTAGCTTCCGGTTTCAATCTGATTGCTCCCTTTTATCACTACCTACAGAAAATACGAATCAAAGCTCAGGAGTTCTGAACATAAAGAAGAAAAGTTTATTTTATAAGGCTGGCAATCTGCTTGAATTGTGGGTGTTTTGCGGTCCTGAGCAGCTCAAATAAGGCCATCTCAGTACAGATGATATTTGCTCCTCCAACGGCCATCCTATCTAACGCAATTTGCTTATTCTCCAGCGTTCTCGAAGAAACAGCGTCCGCAATCACATCCACACTTAAACCCTTCCGGAACAAATCAACTGCTGTTTGATAAATGCAGACGTGGGCTTCTATGCCGCACAACAGGACCTGCTGTCGGGCTAATTCATTTAACCTGATGTTGAATTGCTCGGCGCCGCAGCAACTGAAAGCCGCCTTGTTTATCGGCTCATCGTCGGTTAGAAACTGTGCTATTTCAGACACTGTCGGTCCAAGGGCATAGGGGCATTGCTGGCACCAAAGGATTGGGATATTGAGGATTTTGGCGGCTTTGATAAGGATTTGGATGTTTTTGAATAAAGCTTGTTTGCCGTGCATCAACTGGGCGAGCTTACCCTGGACGTCAACAACCACCAGACAGCAGTTTTGTATATCAAGCATTCCTTTATTCTCTTGCTGTCGGCCCCGGTCAAATCAAGGTGCCAAAATCAGCAGTCCCTTAGTTACCGCCCAAAACCGTAATTGTCAGATGTATGTTTTTGTTTTCTTCGGTCCTGGTCGGTGATTTTTTTACTGTTTTCTGATTCGAGGTCAAGACCGGCTTTGGCGGAGTTATCAAACCCACCGTAGTATCATCGATAGCAGTGAGAATCTCTCTGCCGGGTAATTGCTCCGCCATATTGTTCAAGACGGCAAAATCCTTCGCCACCTCCACTCGTCTTTTGGAATCGTCCTGGTTGATAATCCCTGATACCTGCTCAGCGGTAACTGCGTCAACCACAACTTGTTCGCCAAACACGTCAGTATCAACAAGTAAAGTAGCCGAATCCAGCTTGCCCCAAATATTGCCCAGCTCAGCCAACAGTAAATTAAAGCTTTCGCTGCCGCAAACAAGAGCATGTGGTTCTTTGACATTGCTTTGGTCTGATGCAATCCATTCATCTGAAGGGATATTATTTTCAATCGCCCTGTTAATAAATGCTACAACAGCAGGCAGGTAACTTGTTCGCAATTCAAGCCTGCCGCTAAATGGTGCCGCAACAATTGTCGGTCCGGGCTTTACCACGTCAACTGTCGGGGGCGGCTCTCGGCGCTCAACAGCAACCGGTCTTTGCGTGACAGTTTCCGGAGCTACAATGGTGTAAACTACAGCCGTCAAAATGCCAACCAGGCCGAGCATAGCAGCGGCAGCAAAGAGCCTGCGACCCAGCAGGTGTCTTGTTCCGGCCCTTTCGTCAAAGACCAAGGGCTGCTCGACCAGCTGCGGTTTCCTGGCTAAGGAAGCTTTTACATTCTCCAATATCTGTGGCGGAGCCTCGGCAACAGGCAAAGAGCTCAGTAACATTTTACATTTTTGCAGTTGCTGCAGCCGGTGTGCAATTTTCTCGTCGTGATGTATCAGCCGTTGAACCTCGGTATGCTGCCTGGCCGGCAGCTCTCTATCAATGAAGCTATTGAGCAATTCGTCCATATTTGGGATTTCTTTCATTGCAAAATGGCCTCCAAAATCTGTCTTAGCTTACTTCTGGCCCGGCTCAATCTGCTTCTGACCGTGCCTAACTCGATATCCAACACCTTTGCAATCTCGGCATAATTCATACCTTCAATATCCCGCAACACAACGACAGCTCTTTGTGCATCATCCAATTTCATCAACGACTCAACAGCTATCTCGTACAACTCTTTGTTCTGAGCCAACGCCGCAGGGTCAGGTGAGCTATCATCGCTCAAAAACTCCTTCAACGCGAGATTTGATTGGCTACTGTATTCCGACTTTGGCGAAATCGCATCCAGCGAGCTAAACCCAAGTCTGGCATTCCTCTGGCAGTAATTCAAGGTCAGATTAACGGCTATTCTAAACACCCATGTATAAAAGCCGCTTCTGCCCTCAAAGTTATCTATGTTCTCTATTACTTTGACAAATGTTTCCTGTGTGAGTTCCGCGGCATCATCTGGGTCTGCACATATTTTTAAGACCATGTTGTAGATGCGATTCTGATACTTAAGAATAAGCTCTTCCATTGCTGCAGAATCGCCCTGCCAGCACCGCCTAACCAATACAGCGTCGTCAATGTTGATACGCCTCTTAGAAGCGTATGTATCCATATTTGCCACTTCCGCCACCGGTTTTACCCTCAATTAGACCAATTTTGCCTCAAAAAGTTCCTCTTTTTAGACAAAAATACAACAAAAGTGAGGCTTAACCACAGGATATAATCGCAGATTCGCTTTATCAGGTCAATTTAATTTAATCAGGAGAGTAAATTTCGTGTAGCTTGCAGTCGGCGCGGCGCCCAGCCAGGAAAGCGTATCTCAACCCTTGAGATAATTCATTGCTATCTTACGGGGTCAACCAAGATACAAGATACGTAATACGAATACAAGCAGGGCCTATACCGAATCAATCGGCATAGGCCCTGAATTGACGTAAATCTCTTACCCTCTCGTTTGTCATTGCGAGCAACTGACCTGATTCTCAGGATGTATGCAAAAGAAAATGGACCATCAATGTCATTGCGAAGGAGCCGTAGGCGACTGTAGCAATCTCAACCCTCACAATTCGAAAACCGTTTATTTTCTTAGGAGTCCGCCAAAGGCGGACGCGGCAATCTCAAACTTTGAGAGCTTCGTATCAGCCACACCCCCATATCTTGCTTCGCAAGAAGCAATGGGGGCCAACTGAATCGCACAGCTTAGGGCGCCGGAGGATACAGCCGAATATCGTCAAAGTACATCGTACCTGAACCACCTGCCTGCGGATTTGTCTTATTGCCTAATCCAAGGGCAATAGTATTAACGTTGGCAAGGTTCACGCCGAACGCCTGCAGGTCGATATTCCATTGCGTCCAGGTGGTTATCTGTGCGGCACCAGGATTATCATGAGAGACAACCGCGCTGCCATTGAGAGCAACATACAAAGTCTCAGCAGCGTTATCCGAATTGCCCCTGAACCAAATTGTCAGTGTGCTAACAGCATTCTCTGTCCAGTCAAGCGGATAAGTCAGTGTCTTCTCCACCTCTGAATACCTGAGGACGCTGTTGTCGTAGAATACCGGCATCGACTGGTTGCCTCCGTGAACGATAGTCTCCTCAGTATAAGAAGGAGTGCTTTCGTCACCTACAGCGGAGCCGGTCCCATTACCGGCATAGGACGGTTCAGTCGGATGCGATGCATAGCCAACCCCGTCTTTCCACGCCCACCATATTTCGTTGTTGCCAACGTCGTAGTCCTCAAAATCATCCACGACAAGGAAGTTGGCGGTCGTAAAACTCCAGATATTGCCTTTCCACGGGCTGTCGGGATTGACGTTATTGACCTCATCAATACGCCAATAGTAAGTGCTGTCCCACTCAAGCTTACCGGGCTCATAGCTCTCAGCACCAAGGTCCCTGGTGCCTTTATACTCCGGCGAACCGGTATCGGCATTTTTCACGGCATCTTTATCAGTGCCAAAGTATAACTCATGCGAAGCAGCATAGATTCCCGGCGACCAGCTAAGAATCTGCGTCTGCTTTACATCCACAGCTCCATTAGATGGATTCGGGTTCCCGACGGCGCCCTGAGTAGTAAAGCTCCAGACGTCGCCTTTATACGTGTCGACGGCATCAAACTCATCGACTCGCCAGTAGTAAGTCTTAGCCAATTCAAGTGTGCCTGGAATATAGGTTGCACTTCCCTGTGGGAGTCCACCAGCGGCGTTGTTGACTTCGTCGAAATTGTCGCCGAAATATACGGTGTGCAGTTTCGCACCGAAACCTCCCGTCCAGCTAAGCTCAACATTCGGGTCTACCTGCTCGGCGCCATCAGCCGGGTCGGGTGCATAGGCGGTCTTGGGAGGAATACTAAAGCTCCAGACCTCGCCTTTCCAGGGACTATTAGGCTCGGTGTCATTGACTTCATCGATCCGCCAGTAGTATGTCGTTCCCGGAACGAGACCATCCGGATAAGGCATGTCGGGAAAGCCGACAACAATAAACGTCCCGAGCTGGTTGCCCTGGAATGTTCCTTCGGCGCTGGCGTTGACATCGTCAAAATTGTCGCCGAAGTACACATCGTGCGAGACCGCAAAATCTCCCGGCGACCAGCTAAGGCTAACCCATGTATCTTCGTGGAAAGCACCATCGGCCGGCTCAGGACCTAACGCATACGGATATCTTTCACCTTGCATAGCTGCCAGCAGTTCGACCTCTGTCAGAGCATGATTGTAAAGCCTCACATCGTCAATAAGACCATCCCAGAAGTTGGTAAGATCCTTGTGGCAGCCGATAAAGTAGCTCCCCTCGGAATCTTCCATGCTCATTTGGGACGGCTCACCAGCTGGTTCACCATTTATATACAACTGAACAGTATCGGTAGCCCCTCCTTCTGTTACGACAACAGCGGTGTGATACCATACCCCAGCTTCCACACCGACTCCCGACGGGACTGTGCCACCGCCAAGATACGACCGTATCTCGTTGGCGCCGGCAACGAAAAGCCATGTCCTGCCTGTCCCGTTCGCATCCCCCTGCTGAAACACTTCCTTGTTTTCAGAGGGTATTTCGTCCGGCTTGAACCATGCGGCGATAGTAAAATCACCCTGGTTTAAAACTCCCAGACTTTCGCTGAAAGGGATTGTAATGTGGTCGGATGTTCCGTTGAAATCCAGCGCACCGCCTACTTTCCCGACCACCCACTGCGGGTCACCCTGGAGGGTGCCCTGGTTGCCGTTACCACTTGAATCGTTGGCAATATCACCGGCACCTTCGTCCAGCCTCCAGTGCCCGACTAAATCCGCTGAGGCGTTGGTAACCAATCCCGCCACCAGAACAAAAGAAATTAAATAAATCAATTTCTTATACATAACAGTCCTCCTTCAACAAGCTAAATTAAAACAATTACAAATTATGTTTTGGCCACACACTAAAATCCCGACCTCTCGGGATTGTTTTCAACAGGCATCAAAAACCTCATCTATGAGAATTGCCACTCACACAGCTTAAGGTTCTTGTTATTCCGTCGGCGGGGGATACAGACGAATATCATCGAAGTACATCGTACCTGAACCACCGGCTACCGGATTGTTCCTGTTACCAAGACCAAGGGCAATCGTATTGACATTGGCAAGGTTCACGCCCTGATCTGCAAACGCCTGCAGGTCGATAGTCCACTCCGTCCAGGTAGTTAACTGCGCTGCATCAGGATTATCATTAGTAACTACCGCATTGCCATTGAGAGCAGCATACAACGTCTCAGCAGCGTTATCTGAATTGCCTCTGAACCAAATCGTCAGTGTGTTGACACCTTTCTCCGTCCAGTCACGTGGATAAGTCAGTGTCAATGTCGCCTCAGAGTAACCAACGCTGTTGTCGTAGAAGAGTGGCATCGACTGGTTGCCGCTGTGAACGATAGTTTGCTCGGCAAAAGGAGGAGTGTCATAACCAACAAGAGAACCGTTTGTCGGGTCGTCGTATCCATCCAGCCACGCATTAAATATCCTGTTGCTATCGGGGTCGGCGGGGTCAAGGTCGTTGTAAGATTCAAAATCGTCCAAGATAAGGAAGTTGGCTGTCGTAAAGCTCCAGACAGGGCCTATCCAGGGACTGTCCGGGTTGGCGTTATTGACCTCATCAATACGCCAGTAGTAAGTGCTGTCCCACTCAAGTTTTCCGGGGTCATAGCTCTCGGAACCGAGGTCCTTAGTGCCTTTATACTCCGGTGAACTTGTATCGGCATCGCGTACGACCTCTTTATCTGTGCTGAAATAAACCTCATGCGAGGCTGCATAATCTCCCGGCGACCAGGTAAGAATCTGTGTCTGCTTTACATCCACAGCGCCATTAGAAGGCTTCAGGCTCACAACAGCGCCCTGAGTCGTAAAGCTCCAGACGTCGCCTTTGTACGTGTCGATAATATCAAACTCATCGACACGCCAATAGTAAGTTTTTCCCGATTTAAGTGTACTGGGAGTATAGGTCGTAGTTCCCTGAGAAGAACCCCCGGCAGCGTTATTCACATCGTCAAAATTATCGCCAAAGTACACGGTGTGCAATTTCGCACCGAAACCTGCCGTCCAGCTCAGAGTTATATCCGGGTCTACCAACTCGGCACCATCAGCCGGTTCCGGGTAGTAGGCGGTCTTGGGTGGAATCGAAAAGCTCCAGACCTCGCCCTTCCAGGGACTATTCGGCTCGGTGTCATTGACCTCATCGATTCGCCAGTAATATGTCGTGCCCGGAACAAGACCATCCGGATAAGCGAATCCGGGAAAGCCGGCAACAAGAAACGTTCCGAGCTGGTTGCCCTGGAATGTGTCCTCCGTCCCATCGTTGACATTGTCAAAATTGTCACTTAAATACACATCGTGTGAGACCGCAAAACCTCCCGGATTCCAGGAAATGTTCACCCATGTATCCGGATGAAGGGCTCCATCAGCCGGTTCAGGGCCCCAGGCATAAGGCCATATCTGGCCCTGCATAGCGTTCAGAACCTCGACTCCCGACAAAACGTGGTCGTAGATGCGAACGTCGTCGATAAGCCCTGTATAGTATCGTGAATCGAGGACATTCCCTCCGACAGCAATCGTATCCAGAGCATTCAATGGACCATTATTCGCATGGTCAATAGTGTTTTCATGTTCGCCGTTGATATATATACCGATTTTTCCTTCCTGTGCACTCCTCGTCGCGGTAACATGCACCCATTCGCCCGTTATAACGTCCCTGTCTGAGTTTACCGACACGTCGGGGTTTCCACAGAAAAATGAGAGTTTTGTCCCCAGAATTGCTAAGATAAAGTCATTCGCCACGCCGGCGATATCCGACCATATCAGCCCGCTGCCCTGATAACCCTGGGCCCCCAGGCTAAGTCCGGGCGTATCTGTTTTAATCCAGGCCATTAACGTGAAGTCATCCTGCACTACCCGTGGGACCTCCACATAGTCGCCGGTACCATCGAACTCCAGCGCACCACCTGTCTTCCCAGTCGCCCACTGTGGGTCACCGTTCAAGGTGCCATCGTTGCCATTGCCGGAAAAGTCATTCGCGGTCGTGCCGGAACCCTCATCAAGACTCCAGTGGACCACGAGGTCAGCTGAGGCATTACCTGCCATGCTCAGCACCAAAGCAGAAATTAGATAAATCAATTTCTTAGACATAATAATCCTCCTTTAAAAAATAAATATAGGTTGTTAATAGATATGTAATATTTCTTTACTGCGAAGCGCAAAGTTTCCACCACAACTCCGTACCCCACATAATAACTCCTCCTTTCTCGAAAAACTACAAAGATTCCACACGTCAAAAGTCAGAATCCAGAAATCAGATATCTTATGTTCTCTGTCGTCTGTCTTCTGCGAATAAAAACCTCACTGATTTTATTTATAACAAATCAACCGTCTCTTCGTCAAGAAAAACTTGTGCAAACTGACGTAAAAACAGAGAACAGAGGAAAGAACTGACTTCTGACATCTGACTTCTGATTTCTGATTTCTGACCCCGTGTGTTAAGAGAATCATTTTGTGAGCTTAAGGGTGAATTCGTCTGAGAGGCGCCTTCCGGTCGGGCACAGACACGTAACCTGTAATATGTAGCTCTGGTTTGCGGCTGATTCGAAAGGCAAATTGAACTCGTAAGCCCTTAAAAAATCCCGCCAGTATTCGTCATTTGCAACCGGTTCAGTCAAATCAATATCCGGCCAAATAATAACTCTCCTTCCCTTAGGCTCAGCCGAGCGCTGAACTCTTTGATATAATTCAAAACGAAATACGCAGGGTGATTTAATCTGAGAACCGAAAGAATCCAGCAAACTGACGTAAAGATTCATATTAGCCTGTCGAGTACCGCCGGGATTGATATATTCAGTGAGCGGCATAATACTGATTTTCTCCGGGGCAAAATGAGAATAAACAGAAAGCCTCTTAAAATCGTTATCGGTCTCCGCTGTATATTCAGGAAGTCCCTGCATCTGTTCACAACCGGCGCCCCCCAAAAGCATCGCCATAAGACAGACGACAGAGGACAGACGACAGAGGACAGAAGACAGATTCTGACTTCTGATTTCTAACTTCTGAGTTCTGACTTCTGATTTCTGACTTCTGATTTCTGACTTCATAAATCCTCATCAAGCATGTGGCCAAGACGGTGTTTTTTCGTTTTCAGATAGTCAATATTATGCTCGCTCGGCTCAGCTCTTAGGGGTATCTGCTCAACAATCTTTATACCATAAACTTCAAGACGACTAATCTTCTTCGGATTGTTTGTCAGTATGCGTATCTTCTTCAGCCCCAAATCGCGACAGATTTGGGCCCCAATTCCATAATCGCGCTTGTCAGCCATAAAGCCCAACTGTAGATTGGCCTCAACAGTATCAAGGCCCTGCTCCTGAAGCTTATAAGCACGGAGTTTGTTGGTCAGGCCGATGCCTCTACCTTCTTGCCGCAGATAAATCAAGGCACCTTTGCCGGCTTCTTCTATCATCTTCATCGCAGTTATCAATTGATAGCCGCACTCACATCTCTGCGAATGAAACAAATCGCCGGTCATACATTCCGAATGCACCCTGACCAGCACAGGCTCGTTATGCTCGATGGTTTTGCCGTTTTCATCGAGCCGGCCAACACCGCCTTTGCACAATGCCAGATGGGGCTCGGCTGAAGTGATGCTCTTATAGCCAATCAGTGCAAATTCCCCGTAGTCAGTAGGTAAATTGACGGACTCAAGGCGCTCGATTTGACTTTCACGCTGCAGACGATATTCTACGAGCTTGGCGATTGAGGCAATCTTGAGATTGTGCTTTTCGCAGAATTTCAACAGATCCGGCACTCGTGCCATCGAGCCGTCTTCGTTCATAATTTCACAGATGACACCGGCCGGCTTCAAAGACGCTAAGCGCATCAAATCAACTGCGCCTTCGGTCTGCCCGGCTCGAATGAGTACTCCACCTTCACGAGCACGCAGTGGAAATACATGACCGGGACGAATAAGGTCGCCCGGCCTGGCATCATCAGCAATCACCGCCTGAATCGTCTGCGCCCGGTCGGCGGCGCTGATACCAGTGCTTATTCCTTCCGCTGCGTCAATACTGACCGTAAAAGCCGTTCCAAACCGGGCCGTACTGTCAACGGTCTGTTGATACAGACCAAGCGAATCACATTTTTCTGCCGTCAGCGGCAGACAAATAAGACCGCGACCGAATTTGGCCATAAAGTTAATAATCTCAGGCGTTACCTTCTCGGCAGCGCAGACCAGGTCGCCTTCGTTCTCACGGTCTTCCGCATCAACGAGGACAATCATTTTGCCGTGGCGAAGCTCTTCGAGAATTTGCGGTATTTCACTAAACTTTACTGCCATATCTAATCGTATAAATCCGAATTTCGACCCAGCAACGCTGGGTTCCGATCGATACCCGCCGCTGGCGGGTCGAAATCCGAAACAAATTTGAATGACAAAAATTCAAAATTCCAAACGTTTTGGTCATTTGAAAATTTAGATTTTGTATTTGTTTCGTGCTTCGTGCTTTTCATAGTTTCGGGCTTCGACTCTGTGAGTCGCCAATTGTTAAATACTATTGACTAAGGCCTGTTGTTCACCAGTCTTTGTTCGTACTTTTCGATATATCGGCTACCGTTACGAATGTAAATAAGCGTTGTTATAATAGCAGTACCGGCGGCCGACCACCAGAGAAACCGTAAAAACCAAATCCAGCCGGGTAAAACACCAGAGACCTCTGGAGCAATCAGGATTCCCGCCACCATCGATAATTGCAGCGTAGTAGCAAGTTTTCCAATGAACACAGGAACAATATGAATCCGTGAAGTTATAAAATATACGATTGTAAAACCGATGAGTAAAAACAGGTCCTTGCCGATTATCAAGACCACAACCGTCGGCGGCAGCAGGAAATCTTCCACATGTCCCCGCTGCGAGGCCAGCAGCAGACACGCACAGGTCATAAGCAATTTGTCTGCAATGGGATCAAGAAACGCGCCGAGCTTGGTAATCTGTTTTTTTCTGCGAGCCAAATAGCCGTCAATACCGTCACTAACCGCCATAACCAAAAAAATAGCAATCGAAACATACCGCATCGCGTTCTGTGCGAGGGTGCTAAGTGCGGGGTCATTTATTTTCAACATAAAGCTGACAAAGGGAATTATCAACAATATCCTGAGAATCGTAATCCGACTGGCCCAACTTAGTTTCATAGACATATCCTTCGTCATTCTAACGAAGCGAAGAAACTCTGATTTTTTGGCCCAAAGAGATTCTTCACTACGCTGCGCTCCGTTCAGAATGACAGTCTTTGCATGTTTTCGTCATTCTGAGCGAAGCGAAGAAACTATCTGCCAAATGCTATAAACAATCACACGAGCCGGTAACAATGGCAGTAACTTCCTTCAATTTCAATGGGGACTATGTTATGAGAAAAATTGTTATTTGGCAAGAAATAGATTGGTCAAGACAAATACTGGAGCATGCCCCCTACCGTACTTCGATAAACGGTAGAGTATATATGAGATTGCCCTGGCCCGTTTCAGATGCCTGGCAATGATAACAGTAGTGGACTCCCACTGGAGTTTAACCCGCACAGAGTTTACCCCGCACTTCGATGCGGGGATGCGGGGATGCAGGGATGCGATTCGGGAATAACAGTTATCACTTATTCTTTTCAAGGCCGAGGCCGCGGCCGGGATGCTCTTTCGATTTACCCTTGGCCTTGCCTTTGCCCTTCTCTTTGGCTCGAAGACCCTTAGGAAGTTCATCCTCCGATACTACAAACTCCCACGGACCGTCTATATGGACGCCTACTTCCCATTGAATTTCGCCACGGCGATAATATCGGCCTTTAAAGTAGTAATGGTTGGGAAGATCAATGACAACATAAACACCGCGCCCCGAATCATAAACGAGCTCCACACCGTGCTGTTTGTGGCGATACCCGTGCGCGGGAGCGTGTGGCGGAGGTCCATGTTTGTATACGCGCCTGCTGCCCGAACCCGCGCCAATCGAAAAGCTATTGCATGAGACGAGCATAAGTGTCGCGCAAACCAGAACAACAACAGATAAGGATATGGACTTAAACCTCATAGTTAATCCCTCGAATCATTTCAATAATCAGTAACTCGTTAAAAAAGCTATATCTCTATAAAATATATATAACAAACACAGAATGAATCAACAGATTATTGTAAAAAAAGAAAATTTCCGGAATATTTTATCGGCTTAATTTATTGATGTAAAACGCCATACTGATACAATCGATAGGATACTTCTGAGCATAAAACTATCAACGCATTATAGCGGATATAAAGGGGCCCGGTGTGAGCAGTAAACTTGCACTAATATATCATAACCTTGCAGTTTTACTCGATGCAGGGCTGCCGATAATAAAGTCACTTGACACGGTCAGCAAAGGATTGCAAGGGCATCTGAGAAAATTATTCTCCAACTTAAGTCAATCTGTCTCCCAGGGTAATACCTTTGCAGATTCTATGGCTGAATATCCGAAGGTCTTTGCCAGGCTGGATATAATGCTGGTAAAGTCAGCGGAATTCTCGGGGGAATTGCCCAATTGTTTTAAGATGCTTTCTAACTGGTATGAGTTTAAAAATCGAATAAAAGGAATTCTCATCTCAGGATTAATTCTGCCGATTCTGGTTTTTCATATTATGGTATTTATTGTTCCCCTGCCCTCTCTGGTTTTAGGCAAAATCAGCACAACCGAATACATGATGCAGATTGCAAAAGGACGATGTCCCATCCATAGTTGGAGGTTGAAAAAAGCGATGGCTACTCCGGCCTGATTTCGTATAAGATCAGGCCAGTTTAACAATTATATTTTTTGAAAGGAGTAGCCATGCAAAGAAAATTGT
>Ga0307378_10001521_pt1 | contig 37384 bp, 27 predicted proteins | sample UN1MG_FD_202238 | JGI IMG/M metagenome (GOLD analysis project Ga0307378, IMG submission 202238) | Soil microbial communities from Risofladan, Vaasa, Finland - UN-1 | ecosystem: Environmental > Terrestrial > Soil > Coastal area > Acid sulfate soil | place: Finland: Risofladan, Vaasa | collected...
CGTCGCCGGTATGGACTATACCACGCTCAACCCGGCCTGTGCCGACCGTACCACGGCCTTTAATGCTGAAAACATCCTCGATCGGCATGAGAAACGGCTTGTCAACATCACGCTGAGGAAGCGGGAAATAGTCATCGACCGACGCCATTAGTTCGTCAATGCACTTGCAGGCTTCATCGTCTTTGCCCTCGCATTCCATCGCCGCCAGGGCCGATCCCCTGATAATAGGGATATCGTCGCCTGGGTATTCATACTTGTTCAACAGGTCTCTTGTCTCGAGTTCGACCAAATCGATCAGCTCAGGGTCATCAACCTGGTCCACCTTGTTAAGAAAGACCACAATATAAGGCACATTAACCTGACGAGCCAGAAGGATATGTTCGCGAGTCTGGGGCATAGGACCATCGCCGGCTGCCACAACCAGGATAGCCCCGTCCATTTGGGCCGCTCCGGTAATCATATTCTTAATGTAGTCCGCGTGGCCCGGACAATCAACGTGGGCGTAGTGTCGGTTCTCCGTCTCATATTCGACGTGAGCCGTATTTATAGTAACACCCCGCTCTTTTTCTTCCGGTGCATTGTCAATATCTTCAAATCTTTTGATATTGCCATGACCGGCTTTATGAGCCAGTCGCATCGTTATTGCAGCCGTCAACGTCGTTTTACCGTGGTCAATATGACCGATAGTACCAATATTGATATGTGGTTTTGTCCGCTCAAATACCGCCTTAGCCATCTTAATATAAACCTCCAATGTGCTGGGTTAGTATTTATTTATTCCCTTTTAACTCTGAAAAAACTGCGTTTCTATTTCTATAATCAACTCACAGCCAAGACTACTAACACCTAACACCTTGCACTAAAACAGCTTTGGTTAATGCCGTTTTCGTGCCCTTAGATGCTATCTCGGCTTGACCCGCTTGCATTTAGCTGCTGATGGGGCTTGAACCCATGACCTCGTCCTTACCAAGGACGCGCTCTACCACTGAGCTACAGCAGCAATACCCAACCCACCGGCTATCACTGCTGCGGTAAATCGGGTTATAAATCCACGCTATTATCCGGCAAAAAAGCCGGTAAACACAAAAAAACTCATTTTTTCCTGCTTCACATTGCCTACAAAGAGGGCGCAGGATTAAATAATTTTCAACAGCTTCTTTTCATATAAACAGGATAACTTACCTAAAAGAACATAAAAGTGCAAACATAAAAACATAAAAAAATAAGAAAAAGGTGAAATTTTTTTAATTTTTTGCTTTTTTGCGAAAAATGATACGGAATTAACTGCGAAACTACCTCAGCACCACAAAATGCATATCAGCAAAATCCATGAACTGCTGCCAGTCGTATTCGGTCAAATCATGCCCACCAGAGCGGATATGGTAACCAACTGAGCCTTCTTTCACAGGTCGATCAAGGCCGGGCATCTGGTCAATACCTAATCTTTTGGCACCAAGCAAATGATACACAGGCCCCGCATGTTTGCATGCCAGAAACTCTCCTCGCGGATCGGCCCACAAATCCTTATCAGCGCTGGCAACGTATACAGGACGGGGCGCAATCAGCGAGATAAGCATATGCTGATCTAAAGGCAGTTCGTCTTCTCTGCCGTTGTATTTCTTGAAATTCCCACAAAACCAGTGCGGAAAACTCTTATTGATGCGCTCCACTGTCTCACCGAATCGCCGTCGGCTCAGCGCCGCACCGCCGCAACCAGAGTCATTTGATATCACAATAGCAAACCGCTCATCCTGAGCCCCGGCCCAAAGAGCCGTCTTGCCGAGACGCGAGTGTCCCAGAACGACAACCTTCTTATGATCAATATCATCGTCGGTTTCAAAGTAATCCATGGCTCGGCTCAATCCCCATGCCCAGGCGCCGATTGATCCCCAGGCATCGGATGCACGTCTGCCGTTGACCGGCTTATCAAATATCGAATGTACGCCATTCTTAAATTCATCGTGGAAGTCCGGATCGATATCTCCATAGTATATCGTTGCCAGGCCGTAGCCCCGCTTGAGAATCTTTTCGAGCGGATATCTCGAACGGCTGCGACCGCGCGAAGCTTCTCTTGCTCGATTTGCCTCTACCCCTGAGCCTCCGGTACGCATCCAGCTTTCCGATAGCTTGATAGTCGGATCAGTGTGGATTGTGTGGTTGCCTCCAAAATTTAATATAACAAATACTGGAATAGGTGTTTTACCAGCTTTAGGCAGATATATAAGAATATCCATCACCGGTGAGTCTTTCTTGCCGGTAAAGTTTACCGAAACCTGCTTACGAGTAGCCAAACCGTCGAGTGCCTTTCGCTCCAGGTCAAAAACCTCGAAAACCATATCCTTTGGCCGACCGACAGGTGACCGACCGTACATGTGGGTCCGGAAAAGCTCAAGTATTTCCGGCCTGCGTTTTGTATGCCATGATAGAGCATCACTTACATTCTTGCCGTCAGACATTAACAGCGGATCAGGTAAAGTATATTTAGGGACTTTCTGCTCATAATAGTTAGTCTCAGCGCGACGTTTGGTAAGTGTATCAGCCAATTCGGAGGAGGCTTTCCAGCTACCGTTAGCGGTTCGACTGAAACCAAAGCCGCCAATGCCCAAAAAAACAGTACAAAAAACGGTCAAAAACACTATAGGTAATTTATTGCTGCTCATACAAGAAACCTCCGTTCTTTACTAAATGGCCGATTATAATCAGTAATATTGCAATGAGTCAATACTCAAAATCTGCTGGTTCGTTATTATGGTTTATCAAGCAGGTGTGAGCAGGTCATACTATCGGTATATGATGTTATTCACAACAATAATTGAACTCCCGACATTGAGACTTAATGAAAGAAACAGGCGGTATATTCTATTTCCATCCAGCAAGGTAAGAGCCATTTTCTTTGCCTGAAGTACCACACCGAATCCAAAAACTCTGCGGTTTCATTACATATGGATTAAAATTGGTTCCATCCTTCTTGACAAATTCCTTAGCGCCTACTGTATAGGCCTCACCTGCTGATATTTTTGGAACATTTAGGCTAAAACCATTCCCGATAGTCCCTGAAACAATTTCCAGTTTAACATTCTCCCAATCAAAGGAATCGTTGTTGGATATAATAAATCTTGAACCTGTGAAAGTAACCTTTGCCTTCAAGCGGACGGTCGAACTTTCGGACAAACCTTCACCACGGGTCGAGCGTCTTCGAATAGAGGGGGCATAGTAAAGAGTAGTACAAATTAAAATGACAATAAGAAGAACTTCTACTACCAGAGGGTAACGAATTTTTCGAGCAGATTCGGTTTTTTGTTGTTTTTGAAGTTGCTCAAGGCGTTCCTCGACCGATTCTTCATCCAATTTTGATCCGCAAAAGAAGCATCTTCCCGCCCCGGCGTCAATCTCCTGCCCGCAGAATGGACATTTCTCCGTTCCCATCTCCATTCCCCTGAAGAACTTCGCTATTTTCGTGCGATGTGAGTTTGCTCAAGCCAAAGAACAACCGTATAACACATTAGAATTATGTTTATTTTCCCATTGCAAACAAGTGACATTCACACATTTTTCGCAACAATTCCAAGAAAAGTAGTGTCAAGAAACATCTTTCCCACATCACCAGTTCACTTTCCCTCCAAGGTGATGCACCTAATTATACAGTTCCTCTTTTTCCGCTTTCGTCGGGAATTATTATGCTTCTTTTCGCAGTCACGGTCAAGGATTTTTTTTACTTTTTGTGGTATGCCCACTATTCCAGTCAAACAATACTGAAACACAAACGAATTATTCCGGCTTATTGCTCGTTTGCTCCGGCTTCTCCGGTTTTTGGGCCTTGTCGCGGCGGACCACCCAAACTCTGAGCCATTTGTTCCATTTTGGTCTGCTTTGAGGGGTTTTTATCCCAGATAGTGCTTCAATAACTGCGTTCGGGTCAACTCCAGCGGGTGGTTCCCTGAGATAATTGTCAATCGACTTCACAACAACATCGTTAGGATCTAAGTCGCCTTCTGTCAGGAAGTTTTGTACCAACTCCGCTGCACGTTCAACCTTACCTATTTTACAATAGAGCTCAGGCAATTTTTCTCTAACGTTCTTGAGCATTTCCGGCTTGTTTTCGCGAACGGCGGTATTCTGAACTATCTCAAGAAAAGCAATTTTCTGCTCATTCGATAACTTGATTTTACTATTTTGTGCAGTGAGTCTTTCAATCCACTCTTTGAGGTCATCGGTGTTTGAGCCATTGAATATCTTTATCATTGCCTGCCAGGCCGGCTCACTTTCGGAGTTTGCCCCTATTTTTTCAGCCAGCCAGTTCAAATCTTCCTGTCCTCCAACCTCATCAGCGAGTTTGATGAGTTTCTCTCTGAGTTTTTCACTGGGATCATTGACATAATCTTTTCTTAGCATTTTCAACGTGCTTGCCTTGTCAATATATGCAAGCCCGTCTACGGCAGTTTCTCTTACGAAATAGGTTTCATCTCTCAGTGCATCTTTGAATATAGGTTGAAAAAGCTTTGCTGCTTTGTCCCTGCAGGTGCTGTCCTGTGCGCATAAACCTGCCATTGCGTTGAGTAATTCTCCTCTTAAAGTCCCATCGGGTTTGTCCTTTTGCTCGCTATATCTTTTCGAAAGCAAGCCAAGATATTTGTCGACCTCTTCCGACTTCAATCCATCCCGCTCAAGCAGCTTTTTTATGACTTCCGCCCCATTCTTTGCTTTTTCGATATCCTCTTGAGAAAGGAATTTATCCGCCCATTCCAGAGTTTTGTTCCTTATCTGTTTTATCTCCGGCGAAATCTCGACAGGTGAACGAGGCCGAAGGGCTTCGGAACACGCCCCACCAAGCGCAATGAACAACTCCATCTTGACCCGTTCGTCCTGTTCGGCTTCAAGCTGGGCCAGCAGACGTGGAGCTGAGTTCAACTCCACCATAAAAGCCAACAATTGGGCTGTCTTTAACCGAACATCTCTGTCACTGTCTGAAATCAGATCGATTAAAATGGGCCCAAGCTGTTCGGGCAGCTTTGGCCCCGTTGCCAATCGCCATTTATAAGCCTTTTCCAATGCCCACAATCTTACCACTGCCTTGTCGTTGGTCAGATGTACGGCTAAAAACTTGCCCCTGGCTGTATCATCGCTGATGGCATTATATATCGTATCCAATGCTGTTATAAAAGAATCTCGCCATAACTTTAATTCATCCCTCATCTCGCGCATCTGTACTTCCTGGTGAATCAGCCAGTCTCGAAGGAATTCGTCTCTGTTCTTGAGTTTGAGCTCATAAATGATCTGCCTGCGAGTTTCCGGGCCTTCGCCGACTGGTATTCCAAGAGAATGCAGGGCGCTTTCTGCCTCGGTGGCCACTTGCTTTGCGGCCGGCTGCTTTTCAGTATCATAAATATCAACAAGCCTGAGAAGTAAAATCGTCGCTGTCTTATCCGGTTGAAGTTTCAACGCGTGTATGATATTCAATCTTGTTTTGACCGGCTTCGATGCATCGTAAACTATTTTTTCGAGCGAGACTTTAATTTTCTGATAATCGAAAATCAAAGTTGCCTCAGCGGCCAATTGGGCCTCAGCGTCAATGTTGGTGGCCAAGACACCGAGTAAAGGCTCAATGAAATCCTGATCATCCTTGACAGTCTTCTTCAATACCCTTGCCTGAATCAACGCTTTACAGACCGCTATACGCGCCGGACTGTTTTCACTCTGCCTTAGGGCATCAAGCAAAATTCCCCTGGCTTTGGGGTCGTCGTGGAACAACATTACGGTTGCCGCGTCTACGGACCCTTTGAGCAGGGCCTCTTTGTTCACTTTCAACTGGGGATCGAGCTCTACTTTTACGGATGTACCATTAAGGGGTACAGCTGGGTTGTCCTGACCTACACTAACCTTGTGGTATCCTATCGCAAATATTAAAAAAACAAGATATAATCGCCTCGTGTTCACTCGGATGACCTTTAAGATACTGCCAGATCCCATTTTATGGGCTCAGTGCCAATCAATTCAAATATCATAATAACCATCAAATACATCCAAGTCAACTAATTTTACAATTTGTACACCGGAAACAGACAATTTACTTTTAACTTACGGTCTTGGATGGTATTTTCTGTGAATCTCCCTTAGCCTTTCCTGGTCAACATGCGTATAAATCTGTGTAGTGGCTATATCCACATGGCCGAGCATTTCCTGAACGCTTCGCAAATCAGCACCACCGGTCAGTAAGTGCGTGGCGAAGCAATGCCTTAGTGTATGCGCAGTCAAATTCCTGGGCATACCTGCCCTTCGCGCATATTTTTTTACCAATCTCCAAACTTCAATACGACTCATAGGCCGACCTGTTCGGGAAAGCATTAGAAAATTGTTGCTAAAAGGCTTGACGAGTCTGGGCCGCAAGCTCATCAGGTACTCAACTACCGCTGCAATAGCAACCTTTCCGATTGGGATTATGCGCTCCCTGTTACCTTTGCCCAGGCAGCGCAGGTAGCCTATATCAAGGTTCAAGTCTGATATCTTCAGGCCCGCCAATTCGCCGGCACGTATTCCGGTGGCATAGAGCAACTCAAGCATCGCCTTGTCACGCAGATAAAAAGGTTCATCGGGACAGGGAGCATTTAGCAGGTCGATAACCTGTTGTTTGTTGCAAATAACGGGCAATCTCTGCCAGAGTTTAGGGCTTTCGAGGATTGCGGTGAAGTCATCTTCGACAATGCCGGTAAGTTTAGCGAACCGCAGAAACATTCTTATGGCAACCAGAGCCCGCTTAATCGAGCCTTCGCTTTTGTGCTCCTGAGTAAGAATTTGGAGATACTTATGGATAAGTGGAGGCTTTATTTGTTTTATGCTGCTAATTTTGTTGGATTTACAGTGTTCCAGAAAGCTCTTAAGGTCCCGACCGTAGGCCAGAATAGTGTTCTCGGATAGACCCGCCTCGACAGTGAGATAACCAAGAAAGCTTTTGACATCGCGCCCTAAAGGTAAGACCAGTAATTTCTCGTTAACAGATTGTGTCTGCGTCGAAGACATTTATATACTGGTAAATTGATAAGTCAAACACTCACCATTTACCACTTATTAATCAATATCTAACACCCATTACTCTCCGATTTATTGCCTCACTATTCAATATCGGCGTTAGGGCGAGTCAGCCTTTAGTCGGTAAGCCCTAAGTTCAAAAGCTGTGAGAAAAACGGCAAATATAATGCTCTTGTATTTGAATTCGGACTATCTTTGTTGAGACAAGGAAAAATTGTTTCGAGCTCGTTCATGGTACCTGGGCGTGAGCTGCCCTCATGTCTTGGTCCAACTGTCATGAAAGTGGGTGCGACAATAACTATTCCTTCTTGACAAGTCTGCTCGGCCTTGAAAAAGTAATTGGTTCTTGCATTCAAGGCTTAACGCAATAGAATTGTTCTGCATGAACAATATGGATATATACGCCTCTGACAGGCGTGTCGAACTTAATCGTCGTGAATTTTTGCGGTATACGACCAGCGGGGCGATATTACTGACGAATCTTGCTGCCGGAGCCGATTCAAAGGTCGAAGGTCTGCCACCCATTCGGGCTATTACACGAGGGCCGAAATTCCACTGGTTCAGCTACTATGACAAGCTGCAGTTCGACCCGGCCGGCCGGTATGTGCTCGGGATGGAGGTCGATTTCGAGCATCGCAGCCCGAAAGCCGATGACGTAATCAAAATCGGGATGGTGGATTTGAAAGATAATGACCGGTGGACAGAGTTGGGCCAAAGCAGCGCCTGGTGCTGGCAGCAGGGCTGTATGCTCCAATGGCGGCCCGGCTCGAAAGACGAGATTGTCTGGAATGACCGGCAGGACGACCGGTTCGTAAGCCACATCCTTAACGTTCACAGCGGCAGGAAGCGAACTCTACCGTATCCGATTTATACCGTCAGCCCCGATGGCCGCACTGCCGTGGCGCCCGATTTCCGTCGCATCCAGGATATGCGCCCCGGCTACGGCTACGCCGGACTGCTCGATCCGTACAAAGACGCCGCGGCTCCGAAGGATTCCGGCATCTTTCGAATCGATATTGAAACGGGCAGTCGTGAATTGATAATATCCCTCGCCGACATAGCCAGGTTCGGCCAAATCCCCGGCGATCCAAAGGACGCCAAGCACTACTTCAACCACCTGCTGTTCAATACGGATGGCTCTCGATTCATCTTCCTTCATCGCTGGCGGGCACCGGGTATGAGCAGTTTCGGAACAAGAATGCTCACCGCTAAATCCGACGGAACGGATATTCGCATAGTCGATCCTTACGGCAAAACGTCGCATTTCATCTGGCGCGATCCGGGGTATATTTTGGCCTGGGCCTGGCACCCTTCGCACGGAAACGCGTTTTATCTCTACGAGGACGGCACAGAAAAAGTCGAGGTAGTCGGCAAAGACATAATGACAAGAAACGGCCACTGCACATATCTGCCCGGCAACAAGTGGATTCTAAACGACGCCTATCCGGACAAAGGGCGAAACCAGAACGTCTATCTTTACAACGTAGCAACAGGCAAAACGGTACCGCTCGGCTATTTTTATCTGCCGCCGGACTATAAAGGGGAATGGCGATGCGACACGCACCCGCGATTCAGCCCCGACGGCCGCAGCGTCGTAATCGATTTGCCCCACGGCGGTAACGGCAGACAAATGTACCTCGTTGACATCAGTGCCATTGTCGGCTAAGGTTACGGATAACAAATGCAGAAGAACATAATAACACAGGAATACAAGAATCCAGGCAACCTGAGCATTTATGCTCTTATGAGTTGTATACTATTAATGGCAGGTTGTGTTCAGCAGCCTTCGGCTCCGATCGGGGTGAAGGTGCAAGACAACTATCTTTATATCGAGCAGAGCCGAGGTATCGGCAAGGCCGATACGATGGAGGTCGCAGAGGACGTCCTGGCCAGGATGCACTTTATCATAGAGAAAGCTGATGTCCCGGGCGGGTTGATAAGAACCAGGCCGCTGCCGGGGGCGCAGTTCTTCGAATTCTGGCGCAGCGACAACGTCGGGGGTGAAAACAGCCTTGCGGCAAACCTGCACACCATTCGAAGAACCGTAGAATTGAACATAAGCCAACGGGATGGAGAATTGTGCATCGGCTGTGATGTGCAGGTACAAAGGTTGTCCCTGCCTGAACGCCAGGTCAACAGCAGTGCCCGTGCGTACGAGATGTTTTCAAGAAGCAGCCCATCGTTGCAGAAACTATCACTTCATCCCGAGCAGAAACAAGCAATGGCCTGGATCGATCTGGGTAAGGACACGCGATTCGCAACGGAGATTCTCAAGCGAATTAAAGAGCGAATCCCACCTCTAACAAGCAATAAGTCATTAGTAACGGAGAGCAAAACGTGAGAGTTCTGGTCTGTGGTGGTGCGGGATACATCGGCAGTAATATGACTGCTTTATTATCCGCCGAAGGGTATGAGCCGGTGGTCTTTGACAACCTCAGCACGGGTCACAGGCAAGCGATCAGGGACGCCGAGTTCGTCCAGGGCGATTTGGCTGATTACGATTTACTTGTCGGGACGCTAAGGGAATACGGCATCAAAGCAGTAATGCACTTTGCGGCCTTTATTGAAGTCGGTGAATCAGTTCAGTTACCGCTTAAATACTATCGCAACAATCTCTGCTGTACACAGAATCTGTTGTCGGCGATGGAAACCGCCGGTGTGAAGAAATTTGTTTTCAGCAGTACTGCAGCCGTTTATGGTATCCCCGGAGATATGCCTATTACCGAGAATTCACCGACCGAGCCAATTAATCCTTATGGCCAAACAAAGTTGGCAGTGGAAAAGATGTGTCACTACCAGAGTCAGGCGGGAAAGCTCGCGTATGTGTTGCTCAGATATTTCAACACATGCGGCGCCGGAAAAAGCGCCACACTCGGTGAGGACCATCGTCCTGAATCGCATCTGATTCCGCTGACTATCCAGGCAGCAATGGGAAAACGCAGAGAAATAACAATATACGGAACCGATTACGAAACGCCGGACGGAACTTGCATTCGTGACTACATCCACATCGACGATCTATGCAGGGCACACCTGCTGGCATTAAATAGATTAGACGAAAGCAGTGAGCGGATATACAACCTGGGCAACGAAAGGGGCCATTCAGTAAGAGAAGTCATTGAAACAGTCAAGAAGGTCTCAGGCAAAGATTTCAAGGTAACCGAAGCGAGCCGTCGTGACGGCGATGCGCCGATATTGACAGCTGACGCATCAAAGGCCAGGAAAGAACTCGGCTGGCAAATTGAAAAGCCCGAGCTGGAAAAAATGGTCTCAACCGCCTGGCAATGGCACAACGAACACCCCGATGGTTATCAGGATTAAAGTAAACATTCCGTCACCCGAATCGACGGGTCACGGGCGACCAGACGCAAACCAGGAATCATGAGGTACGAAAAATGAATGAAACTTTTGTTGGAATTGACGTGGGCGGGACGAATATCAAGATCGGCTTATTCGATTCCAAGCTCAAGCTGATCCGCAAAACATCGGTCACGACCGATGCGGATATGGGGCCGGAGATTGTTATTGACAAGATGGCCCAGACTGTTGAAGAACTGATTGCCAAGGCCGGCCTTTCTCTGCAGGACGTCGTCGCGATCGGCATAGGAACTCCCGGACCTGCCAAATATAGCGAGGGCATCATCATAAAGTCCACGAACATGCCGAAATTCAAAAACGTTCCAATCTGCCGAATGCTCAACGAAAAGCTCGGGGCACCCGTTGTCTTCGATAACGACGCAAACGTGGCCTGCTGGGGCGAGTATGCCGTCGGGGCCGGCAAGGGTGTGAAAGATATGGTCTTTTTTACACTCGGTACAGGAATCGGCGGCGGAATTGTCAGTAACGGCGAACTGGTGCACGGATGCGACGAAAATGCTGCCGAATTAGGACACATGATTATCTATCCGGACGGCAGGCTCTGCAACTGCGGCCAGAAGGGCTGCGTCGAGGCGTACGGATCTGCCGACTCGACGGCACGAAGGGCCACTGAGGCGCTCCAAGATGGAGCCGAATCCACCCTTAAAAAGGTGCTCGACGAAAAGGGCAAAATAACCAGCAAAGATGTTTATAAACACTTAGCCGCCGGTGACGAATTAGCCAAACAAATAACCGACGGAACGGCTAAAGCTCTTGCCATTACCTGCATAAATATGCTGCACACTACCGAGCCCAAGCGGATAGTTTTTGCAGGAGGAATGATCGCTGCCGGCGACATATTATTGAACCGTATAAAGGATTTCTTTAACGAACATATCTGGACTCTGAAGAAAGAGACGGTTGAGATATGTTTTGCTACGCTCGGAGAAGATGCCGGCATAATCGGTGCCGCCGCCCTTGCCCGGCACAAACGTACCACGTTGTCTTGATTTAACATAAGCATGAGGATAAATAGATGCCGGAGGAATTTGAATTCGTACGCCTGGTAGGGAACGAACGACGAGTAGGCTCGCTGCTTGCCAGTGTATCGCGGCATTGGCAGCTCGGCAAAGAGCATTTTTTGATGATAAGCCCGCACGATGACGATGCCGTTTTGGGAGCGGGCCTGCTAATTCAGCTCGCCAAGCGGGAAAAGGTCCCCGTCCATATCCTTATTGTTACCGACGGCAGTATGGGCTATTGCAGTGTTGACGAGAAAGACAAAATCGCCGAGATCAGGCGGAACGAAAGTTTCGAATGCTACCAGACTCTGGGTATACCGAAGAAAAATATTGTCTGGCTGGGCTTCCCGGACTGCCAGCTCAGCAATCATCGCGGCCGGCGCCCTGTAAATCCTGACGATGTCGTGGCCATCAGCGGTTTTAGCGGTCTGCAAAATGCCTTCACACATAATCTGCGAAAAATAAATCCAACGCAGTGCTTTTTGCCTACGTGTAACGATTTGCATCCCGACCACCGTATTATTTACGAAGAGTTTCTAATCAGCATGTTCCATGCCGCCGGCAATATCTGGCCGGAGTTGGGCAAGCCGCTGGACAAGGTGCCATACGTCAACACCTATGCAGTCTATTGCGACTTTGCCGAACCGCCGACGCTGCGTATGCGGACTCCAATGTCGTACCTGGGAAAAAAACTCAAGGCCATTAACGCTTTCCGCTCGCAAAAACAAATTTCTTCTTTGATTGAAAACGTCCGCCACTGCGGCCCGGAGGAATATATTCGGGCGATAGATTTCAAGCTATACCATCCGGCAAGCTATCGCAACCTGTTTGAGGAACAAAAGGCAATCAGAATGGTACGTTGAAAAACCAACAGCAGCGTCGCTTTTTCACTCACAACAGTCTTTTCAGAGAGCATATTTTCGATATCAAATTACTTCATTACAGGCAGATGAAGCGTAGCCGTAACCGGGTAGTGGTCGGAAGGATACCGCCCGTCAACGTTGTCGTACAGAATCTGTGCTTCGAGAACTTTTGTCCCCGGGGGCACAAAAACGTAGTCGATTTTATTGCCCTGCCGAGTCCCCTTGAATGCGTGTGCTGTCTTTACATCCTTAGCGTCCGGATGCAGGACGCGGAATGTATCTATCATGGGAACCGGCGTTTTCGCTTTACTCCCGTCCGGGCCCTCGACAGCGATCTCGCCCTTGAGATACTTTATCACCGGATTGTCCTCGCCGGCGTTAAAATCGCCCGTCACCACGAAAGGTTCTTTATACCTTCGGTTCTTGATGCGTTCGGCCAGCAGGACGGCACTTTTCTCTCTGGACGGCTGGGAAACATGGTCCAGGTGGAGATTGAAGATATAGAAGGCCTTGCCCGTCTTGGTCTCGATGAGCCGGGCCCAGGAGCAGATTCGGACACAGGCGTTGCCCCAGGTGTTCGAGCCGGCAATCTCAGGCGTATCGGAGAACCAGAATGTCCCCGACTCGCCCACGCCGAAGCGGTCCGTGCGATAGAGGACGGAGGAATATTCGCCTTCGTTATTGCCGTCCTCGCGAGCGACGCCGATCTCGCCGTACACCGGCAGAGCTTCGCGAATTGCATCAATCTGAAAACGCAGCGCCTCCTGCAGACCCACCACGTCACTCGGGTGATTGCGGATAACGTTGGAGACCATTTCTTTGCGGTTCTTCCAATGGTTCTCGCCGTCGTTGGCCGAGCCGTAGCGGATGTTGAACGTCATGACCCTCAGTTCAAGCTCGCCGGCTCCAGCGCCGACAGTATCGGCGCAGCATAAACCAAAGAACGTCCACAACCCCAGAAGAATTGCCAACGACAAGAACACGCGCGTCACGATGGAAGGTCTTTTACGGCACATAGCTGACTCCTTATAGATTTTTTCGCTTCTGCTGCTCCGAAAGCGCCTCGTTGAGCGCGCCGGAGCGGAAACCCTGCAAATCAACGGTTACGAACTTAAAGCCGAGCGACTTTAACTTTTCGACGATCTGCGAGCGGGCCGGCTCGGCTGTCACTTTCTCGATATCCTCCGGATTCACTTCGATCCGGGCAACCGTATCGTGATGTCGAACGCGAAATTCAACCAGTCCCAGCCCTCTCAAGAAATTCTCCGCTTCGTCAATCTGCTGCAGCCGCTGCTCTGTAACCTCCAGCCCATAAACGATTCTCGAAGCCAGGCAGGGCGATGCCGGCTGGTCCGAGGTCGGCAGATTCATTTCCCGGCTCAAGGCGCGGATGTCGTCTTTTGTAAGCTTCGCCTCGGCCAATGGTGAGCGGATGCCGAAGGCATTGAGAGCGCGGTTGCCCGGCCGAAAATCGTCGAGGTCGTCGAAATTCGTGCCGAAGATTACATTATCGAAACCGCGCTGACTCGCGACGTCCAGCAGAGTTTTGCACAGATGCGATTTGCAATGGAAGCAGCGATCGGCCTTGTTGGCGGTGAAATTCGGGTCGTTCAGCTCATCGGCATCGACCGTCTGAAACTCGACACCAATGCTACCGGCGAACTCTACCGCCTTTTCATACAGATTACTCGGCTCGGAAGGCCCCACGCTCATGCACGCCAGGACGTTATCCGCCCCAAGCGCATCGACCGCCGAGTTCAAAAGAAAGGTGCTGTCCACGCCGCCGGAATATGCCACAACGATTTTACCCAGCTCCCTGAGGATTTGTTGAAGTGAGATATATTTGTCTTTTAAAATAGTTTTTTCCTTAAAAATTTTCTTTAGATAAAGGTAACGGATTTTTGTCCTTGAGTAAGACAAGAACAACCCAGCCAATCATAGAAAGTAATGCGAATAAGCACCATATTGAGTTTCGATGTTTTGACTTTACATAAAAGTAGAAACCAAGCAGCAAAAGTGCTGTCCCGGCCAAGTAAATCAAACCAAATACGATTAGAAGCGGATAACCGCATATCTTATATATAGCGCCGAGGCACTGAAGAGCAAATCCATAAAATATACACCAATAGAAATTCTTTCGAAGATAGTCGCTTACCATTGGAAAACACCTTGCCACGCCGCCGGAATAGGCGACAACAACTTTTCGCAGTTCTGCCAGGATCTGTTTTAGTTTTGTGAATTTTTTGCTAATCATCTCAGGCATTAAAGCATCTCATCTAAAATCTCTGCCGCCGATGTCACGTATTTTGGACAGACCTGTTTAAATAGATTTTTCTTTTTCTCTTCTTCGAAACCTTCAATAGTGCTGATGTTGCAGCCGAGAAGCTCCGTACAGCCGATAGAACCGTGACGGGCCTTGAACTTTTTAGCGAATTCCGCCACCGTTCTGGCCGTCTTCATCTTGGCTTCGGTGTCGTCCGCCCTGGTCCTGCCGTATTTTAGCCCGATGACCATAAACGCACCCGTCACCGCCCCGCAGACCTGGTCAAGGTGCATCCCGCCGCCGAAACCGGTGCTGATTTTACAGGCCTGCTCTTTATCCAGGCCGAACTGCTCGCAATATGCTGCGAGCACCGCCTGCGAGCACGAAAACCCCTGCCCAAACAAAGCCGCAGCCTTATCAGAATTACTCATATTCTACCCCTGACCACATCTCCAGAAGATACAATGATGCCATCCGGCCTATTTTTATTCAGAAGCTCCGCGTTGTCAACCCACATGACGAAAAAGGGCTGCTCACGATCACGCTTTTTCATATAGACCAGGAAGGGCCGGTTGAAGCGGAAGTACCTGGGAGCGGCGGCGACCATGATGGTTGTTTCGCTTTCCAAGGCTGCGCCGTAACGGTCCAGTTTAAACTTTATCCCCTGTATAGCCTCGGTTATGGGCATGGCAGGATTGGCGTTTGTCACTAACTTTCCAATGAGTTCCTTAAAGCGGTGCTCTATTTCCCAGAGCATCTCAGGCACTACCAGAACATCGACATCATGGAGAGAACACATCCGCTGATAGTCTTGTTGTTCTTTAAAATCTTCTGTTTGGCTGCGTACGTAGCTGAGGGTTTGGGCCAGTGTATCCTTCGGTTCCACGACAGCGACGACCACTTGATAAGGGTCACTATGCCTGCACAAATCGATTACAAATTCCTTCATTTGCCGGTCATCGTCCGGCTCGTTGTAGTCCTCACGGACGTACAGGACTTCTACCTGCTCGCGCATTTTCCTGTAAACCGAGTGAAGGCCCCATACCCCGAACGCACCGACGTCTGTCTCGATTCCCTGCGAATCCGTGAATTTAAACTGCCTTTCATACTGACGAAAAGGATATTTGAACGGCACGTTGGCTGTCATGTAGGAATAGGCCAGGATGGCGCGGGGAATGTCTGCGATTTCATTGAAGTCAGGCACCGAATGCGACGGGAACCTGGCGGCCATATCCTTTTGGACCTTGCCGATGATTCCTTTTTCCACCCGGCCCGCAGCGGCGTAGAAGGAGTCCGCCTGGATATCCTCAGCAGACTGCTCGGCCGTATTCAGGCGAGCCGCAAGCTCCTCGGCGCCTACAACTTCAACGGGAGCACCGATGACATCATCCTTCATCCGGTTCCACGCCAACTGAAATGACGAGCACCAGATAATGTTCCTGTTCTCTATGCAGGGACTATTGAGCGTGGGGACGATAGACGTCTGCTTGAGTGAATTTGAGTCAACGGAAAAAGTTACGGATATTTTTGAATACTCAAGACGCCGGATCAGATAATAGCCGAAACTTGTTGATAAGAAAACAGATACTACTACGATTAAGCCTAAAAAGATTGAAAATATAGCACCAACTCTCAGCAGGATTCGGACAGAAGTTTTGGTAAAAAGTTTATATGAAACGAATCCCATAACCAATGCCAGTAGTGCCATTACAATAAGCCAGATACCAAGCAAATATGTAAGGTTTGTATTCTTCACAGGTCTAAGGAGGATTCTCAGGATGACAGGCAGGAGAGGCACTATCGCAAAAAGCAGCGAAGTGATAAGGAATCTGCAGGCTATTTTGCGAATTAGGCCTTCGCTTTGCGAATCCTTATCAGGATTTGTGATTAACCGCCAATCGGTGATTATGTTTATAATTGCAATTAGTCCGAGAAACGGGACGACAAAACAGAGAAGCTCGATAGATAACCAAATACCTACGGCAAACACATCTTCAAGGCTGCGCCAATGGGGCTGTACGAAACGATCCGCAGCTAAACAGAGAAAAAATGAACTGATCCCAATGAGTAAAGATACAATCGCCGCTAAGCATAGCTTATCAGCATTATCAGCATAAGTCTTTCGTGAAGCATTTGTGTCCGTTTGAGTCTCCATAAAGCCCCTCCCAAGATAAGCAAACTCGCATTTATATATAGTACTTCCTATAGATTGGTTCGAATCCTTAATCCCAGTTAACGCTACTTATGCGCTTCGTCAATTGCTTTTTGAAGAATGTCTCCAAGACCGAGTTTTTCCGAGCAGGTACTCAAGTACTTCATATCCAGCGACTCGGACTGGACAGCCAAAACTCCCAGTACATCCGACCATTGTCGTTCAGAAATACATCCGGCAGATTGATACCATTGCAGTTTTAACAGGATTATATCCTCGGCCGAGACAATATCAAATAAGTGATCGATCGACTCATCGAGCTTTACCTTTCTTCTACGAACAAATAATTGTCTGTGAAAATCGTCATCTTTCTGAATAAAAATGTCGACCTTGAAAGCGGATTTCAGGTGAATAATGTTAAAAGAGCTGCGATTTGAAATAGCCTGATACATCGTGTCTTTGCCGACGTAGAAACTGTCTTTCAGCACGTTATAGAGCTGTTCGGCCTTATCACCAAAGGCAGCTACCGTTATATCGGCATCCTGCGTGAACCGAACTTTGCCGTAAAGAGAACTCGCAATCGATCCGCCGATCGCATAAACAATCTTAAGATCATCAAGGGCGTCGGTTAATTCCTTTAAGGCAAGATATTCCTCCGGCTCACTCATTATTTCTTACCTGATAAATCTTTTCGTAAAGCTCATCGCCAAGGTGGCGCCTGGCCCATAGATGCCAAATCTGCTCCTCGGTGGCATCGGGATGACTCATGCGGATGCCGGCCATACTGAGCATCTTCCCCATGCGATAAGCACTGAATATACGCTGAGCTTTTTGGGCTAACGTCATATTCCGATACAGCCGACACTGGATTTCTTCAGCCTCGGCGGATGTGTCGATTGCAGTCATACAACAACAAATTGATAACAAATAACGTATTCTTTCAATGACGAAATAACAGCCGATGGTGGGAGTCGAACCCACAACCTCAGCTTTACGAAAGCTGTGCTCTTCCATTGAGCTACATCGGCATATATGGCGAATATAATACCGATGATTGCCTGGTTTGTAAATAGCCTTCATCCGGCTAATTAGCAGGCGCGGCACACAAATTTTCTCTTTCCGCCCGCGGATAAAGTAATGAACTTTATTCTCTATTATCCGTCTTCTGTATTCTGTTATATAATTGGCTTTGTTTTTTTGCAGCACCCGGAGGGGCCGATTTTTATAATCCTTTGTTATCAATGACTTTGCGTTCATTTACACCCCCGCAAATTGGCTTTGTTTTTTCAAATCGTACTCTGTCGAGCGTTCTTCGAGATTCCGGCCAAAGGCCGGCGTTTGGGTTTGAATTGGCTTTGTTTTGGCTTTGTTTTTTTTTGGATCTGAAATCGTGAAAATCATCATAATCCCTTGTAAATACTGAGATTGCATTAATTTCAGCCCCCGGCAGATTGGCTTTGTTTTTTCAGATTAGTGCGAATTTTACTCACTATTTTGCCTAATTTTGTCGTGCTTTCTGCACTATTTGGCGGATTTTCGTGCGTTTTGGTTGTGGTTTTGTCTTGAAAATTCTGGTTTTTGAACATTTGATATTGTTTCCCCCGTTAGGGGTCCTGTGGAGGATTTAGGATTTCGTGCTTAGAATTTCCGGCCAAGGCCCGGCTTTGGCTTTGTTTTTTCAAATTAGTCTCAATTTTACTCTCTATTTCTCCACTATTTTGGCCTGATGGGACAAAATAGCCGGGTTTTATGGCGTTTTGTAATATGATAGCCATTGTATTTTGTCTGAAATCTGATGTCTGTTATCTATGAACTATGAACAATGAACCATTAACTATGAATCATCCATGATTTGGAAGCATATTATACCATAAAATAGCCTAAATGTCGAGTGAATTCTGGATTCTGTCAGTCAAGTTGTGAGAATGGTGAAATTCAATACCGGTCGGGCAATGAGGCGGAAGTTCAGGTTTTTGGACAAAGTGTATTGGGGAATTGATGGTATTTGGTCCATTGGATACTTTGTGTCAACCGCGGGCATTAACGAGGCTGCGATAAGGAATTATGTCCAGACGCAGGGCAAGTAAGACAGCGGACCAGCGAAGCTTGTATTCTAAAATGCTACGGGCGTGAACCCGTAGAAATTTACTTACAGGCTTCCGACCGGGGCCTTTGGGGCTTGCGGCCACGGGGTTTCTCCGGGAGCCCATTCCTTCGGCTGGGTGGCGCGGATCCTGTCTACGGCTTCTTTTAACCACTCGGGTGGGTTCTCGTTCTCTTCGATTCCGTAGACGTAAGGCAGCGGCGGCTCCATCAGCAGCGGCTTGTCTCCCAGCGGCGGACGCTCGGCATCGACTTCCATAAGGCGGGCCCGAAGCCGTTTCACAATATCCGGATGCCGGGCGGCGATGTCGGTCGTCTCGTAGGGGTCTGTCTTGATGTTGTAAAGGAGTTTTCCCATGAGCTTGTAGTCGCCCTTGCGGATGGTGGGGATGCGGACGCTGCCGCTGACTTCAAAGACGATTTCATCGCGTGGACTGGACTCACCCCGGCAGAGCATGCCGGTCATATCGAGACTGTCGACAGGGAGCTCCTGCTCGTGGCGGCCCCCGGCGATGGAGATGAAAGTCGTGAAGAAATCGGCAATGAACATCATCCCGTCGTTGACAGTGCCGGGCTGGGTATGCCCCGGCCAGCGAATGATACAGGGCGCACGCACGCCACCTTCGAACGTGGTGTTCTTTGTGCCTCGATAAGGTTTGTTAATCTCCTCGGTGAGGCCGCCGTTGTCGTTGGTAAAGATAAGCAGGGTGTTGTCGGCAAAGCCGTGTTTTTCCAGTGCAGCCGCGATGCGCCCGAGGGCGTCATCGAAACACTTCAGGGCGGCTTCGCGAGGGGTGTATTTATCTGTGTATCGGGGAACGCGGACGACCGGCCCGTGAACGGCGTTGAACGGGATATAGAGGAAGAACGGTTTCTCTTTATTCTGCCTGGCGATGACACGCTCGGTTTCCGCGGCGATAAGGTCAGTGGTATAGCCCTCCTCCCGGATCGGCTGTTCATTGCGGTGCCAGTCGTACACGACAAAACGCGCCGGCGCGTTGTGCGGGATCGTCTTGTCATAATAATCAACGCCCCAGGCGTAGTGGCCGTACTGGTGCATGAAGCCTCGCTGCATAGGCAGGTGTTCCTTCAGCCATTCGCCCGCGTGCCATTTCCCGATGATTGCAGTGAAGTAGCCCGCTTCCTTTAGGGCTTCAGCGATGGTCCGTTCGTTGGTGTCGAGAGCATGGATACGGCGAGTGGGGACACCCTCGTCGTTGTGGGCAAGAGTCAGGCCGAGCTTTTCGAGATAGCTGGGTTTGCCGAAGTCTTCGCTGCGCCAGTCCATCCAGTTGCGGAAGGCATAGCGACCCGTCAAGAAGGCGGCGCGGGTCGGTGAGCAGACGGAGTGGGTGTAGAACTGGGTGAGCCTAAGTCCATCAGACGCAAGCCGATCGATATTTGGGGTGAGCTCGGGGTTGCCGCCGTTGAACCCGGGTTCAGCCCAGCCCATGTCGTCGCTGAGAATGAAGACGATGTTGGCTCTCGAACCGGCGAGTTTCTTACCAATTCGGTTTGTTGTTGAGTTGTTGTTTACTGCGCAGCCGGCAAATAGGGCCGTCGCAGTAGTCGCTGTGGATTTTAAAAACTGTCTTCTGTTCATCTTGCCTTCCCAGGAAAAAAGATACAAGTTCATTAGGCTCCTGACATTTCCAAAGGAGTGATTTTACTGTATCGTGCGAAGAGCCGCATGTCAAGACACTTTATGGCTGGGATTGAGTCTTCTCAGATACAGCCATCCCACTTCTGCTGACGGGAACCACAACTTCCTATCCTTTTTACGGTCGTACCCTGACGCAGTGATGATGAGGAAGATCGATCACAAGCGGCAGAAGATTCAAGTAAATCCGGTGGTATTGGCCGGCTAATTGTGGTATGCTAACAAAGATTCTTGGTGATGTATCTGTATAGCTTTGGGCCGTAAGCTCAAGAACTGTGAATGAAAGAGGTTATTACAATGTACGAATCAAGCACCCGTCGTAAATTTCTAAAGACCATGGGATTAGCCGCCGCATCGCAGATAATGCCGACGATGTCATTTGCCCGCAGAGCCGCACTGGGGCGTCCGAACATTCTGATCATACACACCGACGAACACCGAATAGACTGCCTCGGCGCCTACGTAAACACCGATATCAAGACACCCCATATTGACGGACTCGCCGCAGACGGCGTTCGCTATGACAACAGCTTTTGTCCTTTCCCCGTGTGTACACCTTCGCGTTATTCGCTTCTTTGCGGCCAATACGTCCACGAGCACCGCGGATGGACAAATCGCAGCACGCTGGCTCCGCACATTGACACATTTCCGAAGATTTTAAGGACTACCGGCTACCGCACCAAGGCGGTCGGCAAGATGCACTTTACCCCCACCTATCTGGACGTGGGATTCAGTGAATTGCTCCTGGCGGAGCAGGATGGTCCCGGGCGGTGGGACGATGACTATCATCGCTATCTTATGCGTCACGGGCTCGTGGACCACAACGATATCGAAGATCAGTTGGGTGAGTATCGTAAATACACACCCGAGAAATACTGGAACGCCTTTGGTGCCTTAGTCTCTAATCTGCCGGAAAAACACGATTCGACTACATGGATCGCCGACAAAGCCATGGAGACGCTCGAGTCATGGACAGATCAGGGCGGCCAACTCCTAATGGCCGGCTTCATAAGACCTCACCACCCATTTAATCCACCGTCACCATGGCACGAGATGTATGACCCGGAGAAACTTTCGCTGCTGCCGGGCTGGACCGGCAAATGCCTCGAACGCGATTTCAAGTTCAGCCGTGGATACTTCCCCAACGACAAGTTGACCGAGCCCATACTCAAGCGAGTGATGGCGTACTACTACTCGACGATCTCGCAGATCGACCATCACGTCGGGCGTATGACCGAATTGCTCAGGCAGAAAGGACTCTACGACAACACGCTGATTATATATACCGCCGACCACGGAGATTTCATGGGTTTCCATCATATGCTCCTCAAAGGCAACTACATGTATGATCCGGTGGTCAAGGTACCACTCATAGTTAAGTGGCCCGGGAATACGCGCTCCGGCACAGTCTCCCGGCGCATGGTAAACAATATTGACCTTGCCCCGACTATATGCCGGGCGGCCGGCTGCAAGCCCGGACCCCAGATGCACGAATACACTCTGCAGGACCAAAATGGCAGCCCTGATCTCATCTTCGCCGAAGCTAATGGGGGACAGCAGGTAATGGCCCGGTCAAAAAACCGCAAACTAATCCTTGCCGCCCCGGGCAATGAGAATCTCTTTTTTGATCTGGACCGAGACCCATTAGAGATGGACAATCTCTACGAGTCGCCACAATACCGTGACGAAATCAAATCTATGGAGACTTCACTCTCAGCGTGGCGTCGCAAGAACGCAAATCCGCAGCCATATCAGGATCACAATGCACCCAGAATACGTCAACCAAATGTTCCTCCTCATGATCTCAGTCATCGCGAGGCCGTCATTCGCTATTACCGGGAAAAAATGCTCGCTCTGCAAGGACGCACGTGATGACTCTGTGGATAGGCTTTTCTGGTCTAACTTCTTCTCGGCGTTGGTGCCACAGGATTGCCGGGATCGGGCCGCTTCGACTAACAAGCAGGCCACGAAACACCGGGCTTGGTGCTTTGCAGGTGCTCATCATTGACAACATCCCCTCATTGTAGTAGCATACTAAGGTAGTTTCACAAGAGTTCGTGATTTTTTGTAAGTCTTTGAACACAAAAAAGGACCGAGTCTTAGTTGGGACAGCTACAGGCTATGCCCAATGGATATACATGGGAAATATCGAATATGAATCCGGTATTCCCCGCCGGAAGGGACGATTGAAGATGCGAAGCAAAACAAGTCGACGTGAAGTTCTGAAAAAGATCGGCTTCGGAGTTGCCTCGCTGAGTACCTATCTGCGTTTTGATGCCTACGCTGCTTCGAGAGAAAAACCTAACATCATTTTCATGGTGGCAGACAATCTTGGGAGAGAAGCCGTCGGATTCTATAAGGAGGACGCAACCGAGGCCTCAGACGAACTCAAGATCGAAACACCACACCTGGACAGGCTCGCTTCGCAGGGTGTCATCTTTGACAACTGTCTGATCGGGACCCCCCTCTGCAGTCCGGCCCGATGCGGCTGGAACACCGGACGCCATGCCTACCGGGTGGGATTGAACAACCAGACGAATCCCCTTATACCGGAGGACGGACTATCGTCGAAAGAAGTCACAATAGCGGAAATCCTTAAAGGCGCGGGATATAACACGGCGTTGTTCGGAAAATGGAACCTGGGATACGCCGAGAAATTCAATCCCGTACACCACGGTTTCGATGAATACTATGGCAGCAATGCCGGTCATGCGGACTATTACACGCATCTGTACAATAGGGACAATAAGAACCATTTCTATCGCAACTTGAGGCCCATCAACGACGAGGGATATTTCGACAAGCTGTTTACCGATGAAGCTGTGAAGTATTTGAAGGGAAGAAAGGGAAATCCCAAGCCGTTCTATATGAATCTTACGTTTTACGCGCCGCATGGACCTTACCAGGCACCACCGGGCTACTATCACAGCGACGATCCCCAAAAAAACTACAAATATATGGTCCAGTATCTCGATCTATGCGTGGGCCAGATTGTGGAAGAAGTTGACCGGCTGGGAATCGCCGAAAAAACCCTAATCGTCTTTCTCAGCGACCAGGGCGGCAGTTTTTTAAATGGGTACGGCCGCACCTTGTCGCAACGCAGCCTGAAAGTGATCTGCAGCGCACGATGGTATGGAATAATTCCCCATGGGAAGCGGGTCCGCACACCCTGGCTTCACCTGGATCTTTACGCTGTCTTTGCGGGGCTGGCCGGAGCCCGGATTCCACTGGACCGTGTAATAGATGCTCAAGACGTTTGGCCGCTCTTCGAGGTAAGAGAGATGGAGCATGACCGGACGTTCTATTGGACCTTCAATAAAGAGGACGCCATTCGCATAGGGGACCTGAAGTTGCGAATGAAGGACGGCAAAGTTCTCGGGCTTTTCAATCTGGCGGTGGACCCGGATGAAGAGAAAGACCTGGCATCGGCGCATCCCGAGCAAGTAAAGCAGATGATGGATTTGCAGGCGAAATGGAAAGAGCAGTGCCGGTCGCAACAAACAAGCGTGACGGGGTCTGGTAAGAAAAAGTAAATCAGTTAATGGAGGTGAATAATGATAGAGCATCTGACTCGACGTGAGTTTCTGAAAACATCTGTGGCGGGATCCCTGGCTATCACGGGATTAGGGTCGCCGGCTTTTTCTGCATCCGACCGCAAGCCGAACGTCATCTACATCATGACCGACCAGCAGCGAAAAGACACTCTTCGCTGCTACGGCAATGAAAAGGTGCAGACTCCCGCGTTCGACAGTCTCGCAGAGCGTGGCGTGCTGTTCACCTCCTGCTACGCGACGCAGCCCGTCTGCTCACCCTGCCGCTCGAGCATGGTGACCGGTCTGTTTCCCAACGCGACCACGGTGGTCGAGAACAATATTCCCCTGCCGCCGGACAGGTTCTCCTGGATGCGCGCCATGCACGATGCGGGGTACAAAGTCTGCTATGTCGGAAAATGGCATCTCGGGACGGATCCGGTACCGGATTACTTCGACCGGTGGCGCGGCTTTCATACTGGCTGGAATCACTGGATCAAGGACGAGCCCTACTACCCGCAGCCGGGCGAGTTCGAGAAAGCGTTCCGCAAAAAACTTAAGGAGAATCCACCTGCTCCCCTGTCCAGGGGGAGCGTAGTCGGCAAGTATCGGCCGGACGTGGAAGCCGACTATGCCATCGAGTTTATTACCGAGCACAAGAACCGGCCTTTCGTCTGCTGGCTGTCCTTATATCCGCCTCATACGCCCAAGACGGCACCTGATGAGAACGTGGCGATCTATAAAGGCAAGCTCGAATCCGAGGAACAGGCTGTCTACCACGCCATGGTAAACCGGCTCGACGCAAATGTCGGTCGGCTGTTGAAAGCGGTGGACGAATTGGGGCTTCGCAAGAACACCATTATCGTGTTTACGTCTGATCACGGTGAAAACTATCCGTGGAACTGGAACCAGCACCACAAGCGTCTGTGTTACGACCAGGCTGCCAACGTGCCGTTGATTTTCAGTTGGCCGGGAACGTTGCCCGAGGGCAAGCGGATTGAAAATGTGTTCAGCATCGCTGACCTGTGTCCGACCATTCTCGATCTCAGCGGCTTGTCCTGGCCGGACTCTCTGCACGGTCAAAGCGCTAAGAAACTGATGCTGGGCAACGCGGCGGGCTGGCATAAGGACGTCTTCATCCAGAATTCCCCTTATCCTACACACAAGAAACCGAAAAAAGGCGGGAATTCGTCCATGCGCGAGAGGTGCGTCGTCACAAATGACTGGAAGCTGATTCTGAACACACATCGCGAGCCGGAACTCTACTACCGCCAGGCCGCTGAACCCGACCAGGACAACGTGTTTGGGAAGCCGGAGAACAGGGAGGTTGTGGGTGACCTGGTGAAACGGCTGGCCGCGTGGGGTGAGAAGACAGGCGACACGATGACGGCTGACTTGATCGCCCAATGGTCTGCTGAACTTGGGGTCTCTGAGAAAAAGAACAAAAAGGAGCGAGGAAATAAGACCCAATGATTGGCGATTTGGTTTGGGGCAGGTCAGGGGGTTATTACCATTGTCTTTTTCCGGAATTTCTATGGAGGTTTGATAATGCAGAGACGCGAATTTTTGGGCAGTATGGTTGGGACTTCTTTGGCCGTCTTGTCTCTTGACGGAATATTGAAAGGTGAAGAGGCCGGCTTTGAAAAACGTGCCGGAGAATATCTTCGCTCGATTATACCAAGTCGCCAGAGGATTGAAGACTTTATCACGGGTGAATACGGTCCCAGAGACAAGCGCCCCGGCGAGATTTTTAAATACGATTCCGAGCTGGGGTGGATCCAACATGAGGCGATAGGCAGTACCGGCATTGACGGTTCCAAGGTGTTCTACAACTATGAATCCGACGGCGCCCGTAAAGTCGTTAATTTTCCTGACAGATCCAGCCGTATTCGTTCTTATGGCAATAGTTTCACACATTGCAGTCAGGCAAACAATAATGAAACGTGGGAAGAATACCTGGCGGCTCACATTCAGGAACCTGTTCGTAACTACGGAGTCGGCGGTTACAGTGTCTATCAGGCCTATAGGAGGATGCTGAAGGTCGAAAAGCAAACTGCAGGTGGATATATCATCCTTAATATCTGGGATGATGATCACTACCGCAACCTCGATGCCTGGCGGAGCATACGGTTTGGTTATGGTTCAAGATGCGGATTTACACTGCCCCATTTAAGGGTAGACGTGGTTAAGGGCAGTTGTAAGCAGATAGAGAACATCTCGAAGACACCTAAAGACCTTTACAAACTTTGTGACGAAGATTACCTCTGGCGAACCTTCAAAGATGATCCAATCTTGAAGATGGTGATGGCCGCACGCGAGGGCGGCAGAAATATTTCAGCCGAACTCATAAATCCTGTTGCGGTTACGTTTGGTATTCCTGACGAAAAGATAGCGGATACCGAGACGGCGAAAAAGATCAAAAAGATTCATACCGAAGCGGCCCTGTTTGCGACCAAAAACGTTGTCACCTGGGCAGAAGAATTTGCCAGAGATAACGGCAAAAAACTGATGATCATGCTTTCCTTCGGCCGCGGCAATGTAGCGGAACATTTGTCTGGAGAGCCCCGTTTTGACCAGAGTTTTGTTGACTGGTTAAAAAATAAATCCTGTCCTGTCATTGATATGCGGGACGTTTTCGCCGCAGATTACAAAAAGTACAAGGTAGATATCGATGAGTACCTCGCGCCTTTTTATAATGGCCATCATACTCCGAGGGGCAATTTCTTTACTGCCTGGGCAATCAAAGACCGGATAATTCAGTGGCTAAACCCGAAACCCCTGCCTTATCGTTGAGTTGTATTAAGCGGATGTGATACCACTTTGCCGGACATGTTACCCATTTACAATTGGCATTTGGATATCCATATAATATCAAGTCAAAACGCAGGCTGATAGCTTTGTCCGGCCACCGTTACTTCAAAGCCCGTCTTATGTCAGAGCAGCCTGGTGAAGCCCTCAATCTGGTTTACTCGGGCAACTATATTTTCCATCTCCGTCCCTTGTTTCCAGGATAACTCAGGAGACTTCTCGATACAGAAACTCGAGGAAACCATGCCTCATCCTTAACAAATCTTGCCCCCGGCAATAGTGCAGCTGCTCTTCGGCATTCGGCGTCAAGCGCGATTTGGAAATCGCAGTCTCTGTCACTGCGTCCATCCGGGAAGAGAAACCGTCGCCTGGTAATTCGAGTAGTTGTAGAGCGGATTGCGCTCGGGCTTGTAGAGCCGGCCCTGCCTGGGATTATCGTCCTGTGTGTAAACCCATAGCTCGTATGGATCCCATACGACCACCTCGTCACGGCAGTCACCCGTCGCGTCCAGCACCGCGTTGCACTGGTAAGGATGTCCATCCGCAGGGAATTGCACCACCCGCCGTCCCCGGCCGTCGTACATGCCGCCCTCGGTCACGTCCGGCGACAATACGAAGAACTCCTCGCTCTTTCCCGTCCAGTTGATGGGAAGACACATGCTGCCGTGCTGTACCGGCTCGAAATCGTAATACAACTCGCCGTCCGAATCGAAGTAGTGGATGATGCCCTGATTGCCCCAGAAATTGATACTTACTATCTCGAGCCCGGGCAGATCGTCCCGCAAGTTCGCCACCGCAGGATTCTGCACGTGACCTAAAAAGTGATGCCTGAGCACATTGCCTTTGAGGTCCGTGAAGAAGGCACCCGCGTCACTGGCCGCGCAGAAAAGGGTAGGCTCCGCGTCCTTCTTGAATTTTGCGATGGCGACGCCGTCCGCGTGGTTATCAATCTTTTCGTCCAGCGACCACAGCTTAGTCCCGTCGTCATCGAACATGGAATAGCCGATGGCGATCTCGTCCTTGCCGTCATTGTCGATGTCGTAAGCGAAAGGATAGTGCCCCGTGTTGCATTTTCCAGTCCACATTACCTCGAACTGGTCGTTCATAGCCCAGATATGAAGATAGCGGTCCTTGAATATCATGTCACGGTCCTGTCCGAGCCCTCGCAGGTCGCAGAAGAACAGCGAATCGCCCAGGATGCGCGGGAAAATATTGTGCTCGCCATGATCGCCCGGCGGTTTCAATGGTGTCGGCTTGCGGTACTTCACGTTGCCCGTAGCGCCGTCGGCCACGATGATTTCCTGATTCATGCAGTAGACCGCCTCGTTTTTCCCGTCGCCGTCAATGTCGTGGACCTGAAAGCCCACGTCGTTCGTCAGGTGGTTCTTCCATAGGTCCGGTTTTCCCTTCTGCCAGAGCACCTTTCCGTCCAGATTCACCGCCGTCACGCAACTCAGCTCGCTGTTGCGGTCTTTGCGGCCGTGATGGATCACCTGTCCGAACAGAATATCGATCTGGCCGTCACCGTCCAGATCGCCGAACCGCAGGTTGCGCCCCACGCCGTATTCGACGATGGAGAATTTCTTCCACACTACTGGCTTGGGATTGGCCGCCTGGAGTTTCGCTTCTTCCTTCTGCTTTGCGGCGACGCGTTTTTCCACGCGCTTCATCTCTTCGGAGCTCGCGGTTACCTTCAACGAACTGAACTTCGCTGGAACGTCCGACGTCAGTGCTACCTTGCCTTCCTCGAAGGTCGAATCCTTAGCCTCCAGGACTACGCTGCTGCCGAGTTCCGCCCGGATGCGGTTGCCCTTGACGCTAATCGTGGCCGTGAGGAATTCACCGGTCTTCCAGTCGCACTGCCGCTCCGCCAGCATCTTCTCGTAGGGCTTGCGGTAAGCTACGCCGTGTTTGACCACCTTCAGAATCGCTTTGGGTCCTTTCACGCCAAAAAAGTAGTAGCACCGGTCATTGTGGTAGCGAAACGCCACTCCGCTCTGCCCCTTGTCCGACTGGGGGCAAAAGCGAGCCGAAACCGTGTAGTCCCTCCAGAACTCGCCGCCTGGCACCACCGTGCACACCATAGGGTGTGAATGCTGCGTATTGTAAAAAATCGTCTGTGAGAGCATCGCATCGCCGTCTTCCTCAATCACCCACCAGGCTCGCTGCTCGGGTGTGCCCGAGGTAAAGCAGGAGACTACCCAGTTGCCCTGGGGCGCAGTTTCGGGCACGTAGTGGTATTCGGCGTGAGCGCCGATGACGCCCGCCGAGAACATGCCGGGCCGCAGTTCGTCGAAATCGTCATCGAGCAATACTGCCGGACCGCCAGATGTCGCGCTGGCAAAAACGGCCAGGCCCAACACGATTCCCATCAAGACAATGCGCCTGATCGATCCACACATCCCGCACTTCCTTACGATCTTCATTCTCAGATAACCTCCACTTTGTCCTTAACCTTTTTCTGCCACGCCCGTATCTTCTCCGTCAGCTCCGCAATCACGTCCTGGTGCTTGCCCGAATCATAAAGATTCGTAGTTTCATAAGGATCTTCCTTCAGGTTGAACAGCTGGCACTTGTCTTCTTTGCTCAGGCACAATTTCCATCCGCCCGGAGAAACTACCGTCCGCACTTTTGCATCACTATTCCATTCGATAAACACGTGGTCCTCAGCCACCTTGCCGCCCTTTATTAGCGGAACTAAGCTCTGTCCCGGAAGATGAGCACCGGCCTCGCTCCGTCCCATTAGTTCCAGCAGAGTCGGAACCAGATCAATATGGCTCACGGGTTCCTCGATCAAGCATTGCTTGCTTCCCAGTGCCGGCACGCGGATCAGCCACGGAATCCGCGTTGCCTCCTCGTACATAAGGCCCTTCTCCACAAGCCGATGCGCCCCCATCATATCGCCGTGGTCACTCGTATAGACCACGATGGTATTGTCCGCCAGGCCGAGCTTCTCCAGCGTATCGAGTATTGCACCGACGCTCATATCGACCTGCGAGTTGAGCCCCCAGTAGCGAGCGATGAGTCTGCGAAAGTCCTCTTCGGTCGTCCCGTACTTCTTGGCGCACTGCTGGAGCTTTTTCTTGCACTTCTCCGGCTCGTTTTCCTCGATCGGATCGTTGAAGTTTGGTGGCAGACTTATCTTGTTTGGATCGTACATCTCGTCGAGCGGACCGGTGAAGGGCATGTGCGGCTCGAGGAAGTTGATGTAGAGCATGAACGGCTCGTCGCGATGCCGGCGCATAAAATCGCACGCTTTTGACTCCAGAAACTTGGGCTTGCAGTGTTCGATGGGCAGCGATGCGGCGAAGCTGCGGCTGAACTTACGGCCGTCCCCCGGCTTGTAGCCAAGATTGAGAAGATGATGGTGATAGCCGCTCCGCGCATCCTTGTCGCGGTCGTCGCTATAGTAGTTGCTGTATCCATCCTCCATAGAGGCCCGTTCCTCGAAGCCGTGCTGGGTGAAAATCTCGTTGCCCAGATGCCACTTTCCCATGTAGGCCGTGCGATAGTCCGTATCGTTGATAAGCTCGTTCAGGCAGGGTGTATTTTTGGGCAAAGGAATGTTGTTGGTCAGCAAACCGGAAGTATGCGGCCAGAGACCCGTCATTACCGATGAGCGTGACGGAGTACAAACCGGCTGCGTGACATACGCCTTTTTGAATACCACACTTTCCGATGCCAGCTTGTTCAAGTTCGGCATGCGGATTTTCTTGTTTCCATACACAGCCATCGTGTCGGCCCGCTGCTCGTCGGTCCAGATGAAAAGTAAATTCGGTTTGCGTGTTTTCGGAGGCTTCGGGTAAAGACCTGCTGCCCCAGTTGTTGCCGTCGATACCGTCCCCGCAACACAAATTCTCAGAAAATCCCGTCGTTTCATTGCTTTTTATCTCCTGTAAACCTTATTATGTGGTGCTATCAATTGATATTTAAAGTTCGGCCCTTCAAAGGATACATAACCGGAATGATTCTCGTTGTTTCCGGGCTCAGATTCAACCTAAATCCGGCCTAAATGTGAATTTCGGTGTGATTTTATCGTAATGCAATCATCGAGGTACTCTCTTCCTACGATTAAGCCACTTTAATACAAGCGCCCCATGATATCGGTGTATATAGCCTGGCTTGGCGGTTGTTATGGCTTGGCGTGCTGAATCTGCAGGAAGGTTGTTGAAATGGAGTCGAAATTTTATTATTGTGGGATTCGAAGTGTACAGGAATGTCTCAAAAAAAGGGTAATTGGGAAATGTCGGATAATATGTAAAGGATGTACGATTGCAGCTGGAAAAGCAGTCTTCCAAAAGCATAGTGCATCGTATGATATAAATAATTTGGAACAAAGATGATGAGAGGAATACCCCGTGAAATCACTGTTTGGCACGGTATCGAAATGCATCGTTATTTATTGTTTTCTTACAAGGTATTCGGTGGCGGGCGCGCAAGGCGATGCGTCGGTGCCGCCTGATAGATATCAGGCCGACCAGGCCGCGCGAGCCCTGGTAAAGCGTGCCAGTTTTCCAAACGACCCGTTCCTCCTCTCGCGAGGTGCTGTTCTGCAAGAGAGTCCTTCGGGGCCGCCACGGCACCTGCAAGGGGAGTTGAGCGAAAAAGACAAGTTCTCACTTACTTCCGAGTCAACTCTTACGTTTACCATCTCTGGTGATCATGTACTGGCCTCCATTACCGATGGACGTTGGCATCTCGGTGGGACTCTTAAGATAGAATTCGCTGGTCGATACGAGCCCCATGAGAATGCCATATTTCCATTGTTTACGCCTGCTGTAAAATCAATTGATGGCCGCTTTGACCGCGTGGTGTTGCCGCCCGGTTGGCGTTACGAGCTGGAGTACGATGACGGGGCAAAGACCGTGACGCTGTGCAATCTGCGCCCCGATAGGGTTCCCGCCTTTCCCGGCGCCGAAGGATTTGGCAAGTACACAATTGGTGGTCGTGGCGGGAAAGTGTTGGAGGTGACTAATCTCAACGATAGCGGAACGGGCAGCCTTCGATGGGCCTGTGAAGCCGCCGAGCCGCGCATCGTAGTATTCCGAACTTCGGGCACCATTGCTCTCAAGTCCAAGCTGCAGATCAAGAATCCGTACATCACAATTGCGGGTCAGACGGCTCCCGGTGATGGGATCTGCCTGAGGGACTATATGATGGAGTTTGAAACGGACCATGTGATTATACGCTACATGCGGTTTCGTCTCGGTGATGTATCCGGGCAGGAGTCCGACAGCTTCGGTGGCCAGGGACACTATGCTATTATTGATCACTGCTCGGCCAGTTGGAGTGTGGACGAAACTTTTTCGATCAATAAGGCCTCCAATCTCACCGTCCAGTGGTGCATGGTCACGGAAAGCTTGCACAACTCCATTCACAAAAAAGGAAAGCACGGCTATGGTGGCCTCTGGGGCGGGCCCGGGGGCTCGTGGCACCACAATATCCTGGCACACCATGCCAGCCGGAATCCCCGCGCTTCCGGAAACGAAGAGTCCGGGCTAATGGACTTTCGCAATAACGTCATCTACAATTGGGGATTCAACAGCGCCTACGGGGGTGAAGGATGGCCCCGAAACTGGATCAACAATTACTATAAATATGGTCCGGGCACCAACAAAGATGTTCGCAGCAGGATTTTCATCCAGCAGGATCCCCAGAGCAAAATGTATGCCAGCGGCAACTTCGTCTGGGGATATCCCGAAATCTCCGCGGACAACTGGAACGGTGGTATCGATTTCCAGACGGACCAAGGTGCTTCAGTAGCGACCCTTCGTGTCTATAAGCCATTTATCGTCGCACCTGTTCGTACCCAGGAAGCGGAGCAGGCGTACGAACTGGTCTTGGAACATGCAGGGGCCTCACTTGTTCGTGATGCTGTTGATGAGCGAATCATCAAGGAAATTCGGACCGGAACCGCGACCTATGGTGAGACCTGGCGTGGTGGTGGTGAGGGGATCATCAATTCCCAGAGCACCGTAGGGGGCTGGCCAGCCTTGGCGTCTGCGACCGCACCGCAGGACACCGACCATGACGGTATGCCGGATGTATGGGAACGCGAGCACCAATTAGATGCCGCAAATCCAGCGGACGGCTCCGATGATCGTGACGCCGACGGTTACACCAATGTCGAAGAGTACCTCAACTCGCTTGTCCCGCTTCCAACAGGACAATGACTCGAATTATGCGGCGTTCATGTTGAGGTGTAAGGTGCATTTGTCATTTTTCAAACAGGTTTTTCGAGGAGGTTGGTATTCGTTATTTTTCCTGTTTCAGGTTTGACTCTCAAAGTTCTTATCTCGAAGCCTCCCAGAGTGACCTTTATTTTTCTATTCATAAAAGGCAACGACAGCACGGTTGTCCTGCTCTTGCCTGTGGGCTCGAAGAGCCTGATAATCAGGTCGTTATTGCTTTCAGCACGTTTGAAGGCGATAATTTGAATTACGTTGTCACTCAAAATTGCTAAGGGATTTGGCTTCTTACCTTTTCCCGAAGGAAAGAACGGCAAGATGACGGGATTTTCGTTTTTCACCAAAGCCTCACGATCGATTCTCTCAAGTCTTTCTCTGACTCTACCGCCATTAAACCAGAACCTGAACAGGCTTTGGCCCTGTTCCATTCTCGGCAGAAAGCGGTCCTGAGGTATATTTGGCCACTGGTCCGAGGCATAAGCAGCAGACCGAAGCAGCGTCAATCGCAAACCGTCCTTAGAAAAATCTGAGCCGTATATGCTGGTATTTATGCAGGTTAAAGCAAAATCCCGCTTTTGGGATATGACAGCAACCCACTTCTGTGCCACTGCTTCATTGCCGTCACAAGGAAGCTCGCCAACGCCGTACGCCACCTGACCGATATATTTATTATCGTTACCGATAGTAGGAACTGAGAGTTTTAGCATTCGCGTTTTCTCGTTCCAGTAAACTCGTGTCTGAACCTCAATTTCCGTCCCGAATTTCGGCAGCTTGTAATGTTGACAAATAGACGACTGTCCGTATGCGAAAACCGCTTCAATGATGCTTCTTACCGGGCCATCTTCAATTACGCGGACAGAATTGAGTTTTATTTCAGGGGCATCCAAAGGTAAACCGGAAAATTTCGAACCTTGCTGCCTGTCCATAAGTTTGAATCTGCCCGCGATATCTCTGAATTTCTTTTCTTCTTTCGCCCACGAATCTTCAATGTCCCGGATTACAATCGGCTCGAAAGTTTTTTTCCCGATACAATCACGACCGCACACTTTGTACCTGTCAACAAAACCTGTCCTCGCATTGACAACGACTTCTATGTCTTTAGTTTTGAAAACGATCTTGCCCTTTCTTGCTCTTAGAGCAGAGACAGGCTTTTTGCCGGTGACTTCGGGTTGACAGTCAAATCTGTTCATTTGAGACGGTTCAAGCTCGGCTGCAAAAGCCACCCGCTTACGCCAATCGACAGACAGGTTGCTGGATTCCTGCTCCACCTGGGAGGGTATGAGCCTGTTTTTTTGGAAGACCTTCAAATCAGTAAACTTGTCCGATATGTCCGCAAGGTTGAACTCACAATCAAGGATTATTTTTATCCTGAACGGATGGGGATTATAAACCAAAATAGGTATTTTGCCTTTTTGAGCTTTCGGTTGCCCACTTGCCAGGGCGAAAAAAGCACGAGCTTTTTCTCTGGCAGCTACCTCAAAGCCGTGGTCAAGCATTCTTAGGGACGTTTCTTCAACAGCTTCGATGGAAGAACCCGGCAGAATGTCGTGGAACTGGCTTGTCATCAGGTCGCAAAGCGCCTCCTGGATTTGTTCGTAAGGATACCTCATCAACCCCTGAACTGCTGCTGCTGATACCATTTTCTCCAGGCTGTAAATTTCATTTTCGAGCCGCCGGTGTTTTTGTTTGATGCGAATATGCGAAGTGTAACAGCCCACCGCCCAGGGATTAATATCTTTACTATGCCTCGGCAATTCGTTTCTGAGCCGCTTTAGTTGCTTAAAGTAAGCTTCAGGGGTGGAGTGACATATATTATAGTCTTTTGTGCAGGCGATAAGCTTGTTAACATTGCGCAGGTCTATTTTTGACGGACCTCCGCCGTGATTGCCGACACCCCACAGGACCATGCCAAGTTTTTTATCGTTGTTACTCTCAAGCCATTTTTCGATTTTTTCCCGCGCTTTACCGGCTCTGGAGATGTAGGGAAACTCAAAACGATGAGCAGATATTTCCGAACCGTCATAGCCTACCCAGGTGAAATTTTCCGAGGGCAAAGGAAGGTTTCTTGGCTCCGGTCGGCCGAACAGGTACGAGTCGTACCCTGACTTCGCAAGTATTTGCACGAGCCCGCGGGTGTGTCCGAAGGAGTCGAAATTTATTGCCGTTGTAGGTGTGACATTGAAATATTTCTTAAAATAAGCCCTGCCCGACAAAATCTGGCGAACGAAGGATTCGCCGCTGGGCATATTGCAGTCTGGCTGAAGGTACCAGCCACCCATAATATGCCACTTACCGGCCTTGACTAACTTTTGAATCCGCTTGAAAAGCTCCGGCTCATATATCTGCACCCACTTATAAAGGATTGCTTCATTGTGGTTGAAAACAAATGACTTTTCGCTCTGGCAAAGTTCGGCTGCCGTGCGAAACGTTGATATAGCCTCAGATGCTCCTTCCTGCCATTCCCAAAGCCAGACAGGATCAATATGAGCATTGCAAATAAGATGCAGAGTTCTATTCTTCCTGGACATAATCGGGGTAATCTAAAGTAAAGAAATGAAAAAATCAAGAGATTTGTGCCTTATGGCCCTGTGCTATGTAAGGCCTTATGCGAAATTAGAATTTTGGTAATTTAAAATTGTTTCGGTTTTAAAGGCGAGCATTATTTTCTCTGAGGCTGTTTTTCTGTAATGGGAATATCGCCTCTGATAAGCTTGCCACCCTGGCCGGCCAGCCAGAGATAATGGTCACTTGGCAAGCCTTCATAGGTAAGGAATTTTGATTCTCCTGCGGGTGGATTATTCGTACATTTGTAAATAGCGGTTGCCTCATCCACCTCGTCAAACATAGCAACATAAACCATTTTGGCGCCTACACTCATGGCGGCGATCAATTGTTTCCACAAGAAATCACCTTTTAGTCTTGGAATTTGATTGAATGACCGACCGTACATATTGAACCAGCTGAAACCAGGAAATATAACAGGGAGATAATCAACTTTGTTTTCATTACACCATTTTATGTCATCAGACCAAATCGGTCTTGAAAGGGTGTAAATGTCATCTATCGTTTTTATCCTGCCGATTGTCCATGGACTTACAATGTCAGCCATTTCCATAACACTTTTCAGGTTTTTATCTTCGAGAGCGTCATTTATCCCCTGGCGCCAAAAAGTGGGAATGCCGAGCATCACAGTAAAGCCGCCATATTTTTTATCTGTCTTAAGGAACTTGATAAGTCTTGCGCAATCCAGTGAGTCATAATTGCGTTTGTTGAAACCCACCCCCCAGATAGCGATGAGTGGTTTGCCGTTATGGTGCAGGTATGCCTTATCCGCCGGATCCTTAGCGAGCCCCATTTTATCTACGAGTAATTTGATATCTTCTATCACGTGGGCTATCTGCTCGGCAGTGATGCCGGTAAGGTCGTACATCAAAGCATAAGTTCGCCCATGTTTGTTAGCGGCGGCTCTGCAGTTGGTCAGTACGATATTAACGTTATTGAACTCAAAGGGCTTGAAGGTCTGGGCGGCGAATCTCTGGATGAAGGCGCCGTCTATGCTGTATTCTTTCATCCATTTAAAGTGCAGGTCGGCTACACCGGGACTCATGGCGCTATAGACGTAAGCGGCACTTCCGTCAGCGTGTTTGAAAGATGTTACGAACTTATCTTCATCTTTATATTCATCCATTTCAGGCCAAAGATCGATAGAGCAAACACCTGGTTCGAATTTATTTGCTGGAGCGGCGAAAGGTTTTCCCCAATGGAACCATCCCATACCGGAGCCATCTCCAGGGCAGGTGAACCAGCCCTGATAGCCACAAATGACCTTTCCGTAAAGAGTTGAAGTGTCGACTCCTTGATTAGACCGGCCCGTGAAAGTGTGCATGGTTTTTTCAATGACCTGATCGTAAGAAAGATCAAATTTCTCTATCTTAATATCAGCCATAGAAATACCCCCCGACAAAACGAGACTTGTGATTATGGCTTTGGAAACCAAATTTTTCATTGTGTCCTCCCTTTGTTTAGAGAATAATCTTAAGAACTTCTTCAAAGTTATTGCAGAAATGGTTACAGAGACCCAGAGCCCCGCTCTGGATAATGTTACCATCTTTGATGCCGATCGCAGCAAATCCGGCAAGCCTGATAGAAGCGATACCCGCACTGCTGTCTTCAATGCCTATAATATGGTGCCTCCGTTCAAAATCAAGGCCTAATCCAACCCGGCAGACCTCGGCATACAACCATGGATGTGGTTTAGGTGAGAGTTCCCCTAATGTTCCACAATGGCCTTTACGAAGAGGGAAGCCGGCGGTGATGATCGCATCATAGAAGTCTTCGGGTTTGCCCAGGCCGAGAGTCTGAAAAGCTGAGAGAATTTCGGGATATGCTTTTTCATACAAGCCGGAAGTGACCAG
>Ga0307378_10001522_pt1 | contig 37325 bp, 27 predicted proteins | sample UN1MG_FD_202238 | JGI IMG/M metagenome (GOLD analysis project Ga0307378, IMG submission 202238) | Soil microbial communities from Risofladan, Vaasa, Finland - UN-1 | ecosystem: Environmental > Terrestrial > Soil > Coastal area > Acid sulfate soil | place: Finland: Risofladan, Vaasa | collected...
GCGCATGCGTCGGGATCCTGAGCGACGGCAAAATACCTGTCTTGTTTAACAAGTTCTTGATGAATATCCGATAGTGGGTCAGAAAATGTAACAATGTGCTATCAGCGCCCCAGTTATTGTGCCTAACTTGTTTATAAAGGTATTAAAAGTTGTTATAAGATGTTATTTTTTAAGGGATAGCTGCATGTTTTTGGTTTTCATATGCTTTTTACTCGGTTATGTCGAGGTCATCGAGCGGACTGCCAATTTTGCTGAGCTCGCGACGACTGACATGTGTGTAGATCTCTGTAGTTTTGCTGCTCTTGTGTCCCAGTAGCTCCTGGAGATACCTGATGTCTATACCCTTTTCATGCAAATGTGTGGCGTAACTGTGCCTTAATGAGTGTAAGCTTCCCTTCCTTTTAATGCCGGCTCTCACCTTACTGCTATCCAGTATTCTGGCAAGACTCTCAGCCGAATACCTGAACCCCGGTTTCCCCTCTATAAAAAAGTCAACAGGAGAATATGCAGCAAGATATTTATCAACCGATAAAATCAGCTTTTCTGTTAAGGGTACTACCCTGTCTTTCTTCCCCTTTGCATTGTAAAGGATCACTAACTTGCGCCCAAAATCAAGATCATCAATCCTGAGATTTATCATCTCACTACGCCTTAAACCACAAGAGTAGATCATTAACAGGGCCATCCGGTGCTTTGGATTACGTGTTGCATTGATGATCCGCGTTATCTCTTCCTTCGAAAAGATTTTTGGCAAGGACCTCCCTTTATTAGGTCGCCTGAATTCAGGAAACTCAGGTATATGTCCTAAGTTTGCCTGAAAGAATTTCTTGAGACTGCTGATAAATATATTTTGTAATGACCCGGAATAGGATAACCCGATAATGGCTTCCTCAATGTACTCAATAATATGTTCAGATTCTATCTCAGCAGCTGAAATGTTTTTGTGATAACGTAGAAAGCGACTAACCTGATGCACGTAATTCTCTATTGTACGTTCACTGTACCGAATCCTGCTCAGATATGACCTTAACTTTTCAAGCTCTCCCTCTGAATGCTTCGAAAGCGAAACAGCAATGATCTTACTGTTCATCTTTTTCCTCTCTTTTGCCAGGGGATTCACCTCAAGTGCAGGTCCTGAATTGATAGTGTATCTTATTCCATACCTGTCTAAACTTTCACTCAACCAGCTGATATTCGCCTGATTATCCCAGGCAGTCCAATCCCTGGTTTCAGGATTGTACCACCTACCCTCCAACTGCCTGACCAATCTTAGTATTACTTCATTATATTCGAATTCAATCTTTATTAAACCGCTTCTTTCATCATGGGTTATTACTACTTCCTGATTATCAGAGGTACCCATTTCGGGCCTGTTGATGGCACCGTCTGTAAAAGCAGCAGTCTCATCAGATCTAACAACTGCTCTGTTATTACTAAGTGCTGTGTAATCAATTGTAAAATACCCTTTAAAATGCATGATAATATCCCGTACTGAATTTTCAAGCTCAACTACATACCAGCCTGACTCAGTCTGACTCCATATTCGTCCGGGAAATGATCTGACCATCTTGTCAAATGATTGATCATAAGGAAAATGGAGGAAAATACATACTCTCCCCCTGTGCTCCTTTCTGGTGAGTTTAATTGTTTTCATACAGCATAGATTTGAGATACAGCAATTTTCTATTCCATCAGTAAAGTTATGAAAACAATCGTTTCATTGCAATCATGACGATCCGGGAGAATGCCAGATTATTAATGTGATCCGTAAGTTGTTGATTATGAATACTTATTATATGATAATGAGATCCATCGTTATACACTAAAGGCCCGTCAGTCCCATTAAGGACAACATATAACTTAAATACCTCTTTACCCAAATTCCAGACAGTTCACTTCTGCTATATAAATATATGAAATTCAATAATACAGGTCAATAGCCAGTGATCAGGTGAGTGATAATAATTTTGCAGGTAATATCTCTTTAAATAATTATATAGATCTTTCGAAATGCCTCGTCATGAATAGACGTAACATCCTTTCGCACCGGGAAAGGTGGAAATTAATATAACGAAACCGGTTGAACAGAAATAAGCCCTGTGAAACCCGGCACAATCCCAGTACCAGGATATTATTTCACAGGGCAAAACCAGTATATTAAAACATTCTTCTTTGCTGATTCCTCTGCAGACTCTCAATCTGTGGCTTTCTCGGCAGTACCTGGTCGCGCATGGCGGCATTATAGACAAGGGATGCTACAATCACTGCATTTTGCCTGAGGTCGTCCATGATAAGCCTCTCATAGGTATCCATAGTGGTATGATAACCACGGTCATATTCTATATCATCCTGGATGAACTGGTAAGCCGGCAGCCCCATACCATCAAATGAAAGGTGATCGGTACCGCCTGTTGTCCTTGAGGTGAGGGTTGAACAGCCCATATCCGCGAAAGGCTCCAGCCATGATTCAAAGACAGGCCTGACCATATCATTCTCCTGCAGGTAAATGCCACGGAATTTACCGGTACCGTTATCCATATTGAAGTAGACAGCGAACTGGTCGAATCCCTTCAGCATGTTTCCTTCAGTATCACGCAGATATTTCTCTGCATAGCCCCTTGATCCGTTCAGACCCTGCTCTTCACCTCCCCAGAGGGCAATCCTTATGGTCCTTCTGGGCTTAACATCGAGCGACTTGAGGATACGCATAGCTTCCATCATAACAATACAACCAGAGGCATTGTCGGCCGCACCGGTGCCTCCATGCCATGAATCAAGATGTCCGCCAATAAGCACAATCTCATCCTTCAGTTTAGGGTCAGTGCCCGGAATCTCACCGATAACATTGGTCACATTCGGGTTGTCGGAGAACTTATTCTTAACCTCAAGCTCCACTTCAACCTTTACATCATGATTAATAAGGCGTACCATACGTCCATGTGCCTCAACCGGAAGATTGACCTCCGGTACAGGCAATGAATCGCCACTATTATAATTAGCTCCGCTGGAGCGTGGTACGTTAAAGGTTCCTGATCCGTTGATAATCGCTGCAGCACCCTCTTCCTGAAGGAAAGTACCCAACTGCCGTTGCACGGTCATCCTGCGCCTGTAGTCGTTCATGTTGACATTTCCGCCTCTCCGGCCTCTTGAAATGACGGCCTGTTCAAGAGCCTCAAGCTCTTCATCGGTATACCTTGAGGCAAAAGGTTCAAAACTGACCTCATTTTCCGTGGTTACAGGTGTAAGTATGATCTTCCCATTCAGCGTTCCTTTATATTTCTCAAAGTCGGCTTCTTCCTGTATGTTCAGGAGAACCGCTTCTCCCCTGATCAATCCGTTGGTGCTACCAGTCCATGCTTTTGGATTGGCTGCAAAATTGGTATAATAGGGTGCGGTCATCGCTACATAGGTTTTCTGGTTATCCCAGCCTCCCCGGTTAAAGGGACGGGCAACCTCCACTCTTACATTTTGAAGTCCAAATTCCTCCATTTTATCCCTGGTCCACTCATCGGCCCTCTTTTTGCCATCAGAGGCGGTGAGTCTGGGACCAACAAAATCAGTCATCCAGAACGACAGCTCTTCAATCCCGGAATTCTTAAATCCTTCCTGTTTGATCTTGTAAACCATTTCAAGGTTTACCGGCCCGGTCTGTGCCGACAACCACAATGGAATAAACAGCAACACAGCTATGGAAGCTGCTAAATTCTTCTTAATCATAATACCAATTTTAGGTTTATTAATTTAAACTGTTGAGCCAAATTTATATATATTAATTCAGTCAACCGCCAAGGCGGTATGTTTTAACATTAATTAGCTTTACATTTGTCGCTATCGATGATCACTTATTATGGTTTACCCTTCTGATTTTGAGAATAAGATCGGATTTGATCGCATACGTAAATTAACCTCAGGATATTGCCTCAGTGCCTCGGGTCGTGATAAATGCGAGGCCATCGGATTTTCTGATGATCAGGTTAATATCTCAAGAAAGGTAAGCGAGACATATGAGTTCCAGCAGATAAGCATACTGGAGGATGATTTCCCGATTGATCATTACTACGACCTCACTGCGTGCCTGAAAAAAATAAAGGTGGAAGGATCATATCCCGATCACACCGAAATATTTGATCTGAAACGATCGCTGGGCACAATAAAGTCAGTGTACAGGTTTTTCAGGGAGAAGAACAGCAAAGAGAATAAATATCCCTTCCTGGGTGATATTGCGGCTGAAATAAAACTTTATCCTTTTGTGTCCGATGCGATTGACAGGATTATTTCAAAAGATGGAAGCATAAAGGATAATGCCTCTCCGGAACTGGAGCAGATAAGAGCTGAATTGAAAAAACTATCTTCCTCTGTTTCCCGAAAGCTGCATAGCATCCTGAAACAGTCGCAATCATCGGGTATAGTTGAGCAGGGAACAACTATAGCAATAAGGAACGGCAGGGGAGTGATACCTGTCAGTGTATACGATAAAAACAAAATAAAGGGACTTATCCATGATCAGTCGGCAACGGGTAAAACAGTGTTCATAGAGCCGGAGGAGGTAGTGGCGATAAATAACCAGATTACGGAACTTGAGTATTCTGAGAAGCGGGAGATAATAAAAATACTGATCGCGTTTGCCGATTCGATACGGCCTTACCTCGATGAGCTGATATTCAACTTTGATATTCTAGCTACAATTGATCTTATCAGGGCAAAGGGCCTGCTTGCAAACAGGCTGAAAGCAGTTTGTCCGGTACTGTCAGCAGACGGGGATATGGAATGGATAGAAGCTATCCATCCGATACTATTTATGACATTTGCATCAATGGCCGGAAGGAAGGTAGTGCCGCTTGATATCCGGCTCAACATGAGAGAGAGGATCATTCTTATATCGGGCCCCAATGCCGGGGGTAAATCGGTATGCCTCAAGACTGTTGGATTGCTTCAGTACATGTATCAATGCGGTTTTACAGTACCTGTCAGGGAGGGATCAACCTTCACTGTTTTTAAAAAGCTCTTCATAGATATAGGTGATGAGCAGAACCTTGAAAATGACCTCAGTACCTACAGCTCCCACCTGCTTAACATGAAACACTTCCTGAAGAATGCTGATAGAGATACCCTTATCCTTATTGATGAGTTTGGTACAGGTACTGAACCGATGCTTGGCGGCTCCATAGCTGAAGCAATATTATCCAGGCTTAACGAAAAAATGATATTTGGTGTACTGACCACTCACTATACCAATCTGAAGCATTATGCGTCATCCGCGAACGGGATCGTTAATGGAGCCATGATGTTCGATAACCACCTGATGCAGCCCCTCTTCAGACTCGAGATAGGTAAGCCGGGCAGCTCCTTTGCCTTTGAAATCGCGAGGAAAATAGGCCTGCCGGAGGAGGTTCTTGGTCTTGCCTCACAGAGCGTAGGGGAGGAACATATCAGTTTCGACAGGCATCTGAAGGATATTCTGAGAGATAAAAGGTACTGGGAGCGAAAGAGAGATGAAATCAGAAGGAGCGGAAAAAAGCTTGATGAACTGGTTGATCAGTATGAGTCAGAGATATCGAACCTGAAGATCGACAGAAAAGAGATACTTGAATCTGCCAGAAAGGAAGCCGGTAAGATCATAAATGATGCCAACCGTATTATTGAGAACACCATCAGGCAGATAAAGGAGTCGCAGGCTGAAAAGGAAAGAACCAGGGAAGCTCGCGGGGAGATAACGGATATGAAGGCAGAGCTGGCCGAAATGAAGGTTCAAGAGCTGAAAATTGAAGAAAAGTTCAGGAAACTGAAAGAGAAGGAGAGAAGGATCAGGAGGGAGAAGCAACCAGCGGAAGAAAAGGAGAAGATTCGTGTACAGGAAAAAACAGGTCCTGTGGGGACAGGTGATCATGTCACCATAGAAGGCACCTCTTCAGTGGGTGAAGTACTCACCGTTAAAGGTAAGCGTGCTACCGTTGCATTCGGGAATATGGTCACATCAGTCGATACAGGAATGCTCAGGCATGCCAGCGAACAGGAGGTGAAATTCTCAAAGAGAGGTAGCGAAAGGGCTGTTACCCTTGACTGGGATATGTCAAAACGCAGGAGCAAGTTCAAGCCGGAGGTTGATGTTAGGGGCATGAGGGCAGAAGAGGCGCTTAATGTTGTCCGGGATATGGTAGATGAAGCAGTTATGGTGCAATACCCCACATTAAGGATACTTCATGGCAAAGGTGACGGGATCCTGCGTCAGGTGATACGGGAATACCTCACTACAGCCGATATGGTCAGCTCCTGCAGGGATGAACATGTAGAGGCCGGAGGGTCTGGTATTACTGTAGCAGAGATCGATCTCCGGGAGAAGAATCAGACCTGATCTCCGGTTTATTCATCCTTATAGATGAATACTCCTCCGGTACCGTCAGGCCGGGCAAATCCCCTGAACATGCCCTCAGAATTAAACGGCATCGAAACTTCGCCTCTGCTATCAACACATATGACACCACCTGATCCGCCAGCTTTTACAAGTTTTTCATTTACAACAAGCTCAGATGCTTCCTTAACAGTCAGACCTTTGTATTCCATCAGTGCTGAAATATCGTGGGCCACCGTCCATCTTATGAAGTACTCTCCATGCCCGGTGGCGGATACTGCACAAGTAGCATTATTGGCATAGGTGCCTGCTCCGATTATAGGGGCGTCACCTATACGGTTATACCTTTTATTTGTCATTCCTCCCGTTGATGTCCCGGCAGCCAGGTTGCCATGTCTGTCAAGTGCGCAGCAGCCTACTGTGCCATTTTTCTCCCTGTTTATTGCACTGGTTAACTGCTGATACCTCCGATCAGTATAGAAATATGATGGTTCAACTATTTCAACTCCCTGACTTGCAGCAAATTGAGAAGCTCCCTTGCCCGACAGCATTACATGTTCTGAATTCTCCATTACTTTTCTTGCCGCGCTGATCGGATTCCTGATATCAGTTACACCTGCAATTGCACCCGCATTAAGATCTGATCCATCCATAATTGAAGCATCCATCTCATTGGTGCCATCATGTGTGAATACTGCTCCCTTGCCGGCATTGAACATAGGGGAGTTTTCAAGGACATGGATTGTCTGTTCCACAGCATCGAGGGCAGTGCCGCCCGAATCAAGGATCTTGCTGCCTGTTTCAAGTGCCCCGGTAAGAACAGACCTGTATGCACTGTCCATTTCCGCTGTCATCTGATCGCGTGTGATCACTCCTGCGCCTCCGTGTATAACTATTGCCCATTCCTGCACAACCGGGTCAGGCTCCCCGGTGCCGGGATTGTTACTCCTGTTATTACAAGAAGCAATCGATAATAAGATAGCTGCTATAACAGTGAGGATAAAGGTTTTATTCTTCATATACATCAGGTTTATTTGCCTGGTAAATATAGAAATAATAGGGAAATATACCATTAACATCTTCATAAGGACGGCTATATGATCCAACTTCAAAAAAATTCTTATTTTTAAATAAGTTTTCGGAGTAATGAAAAGGATAATCTCAGCTCTTTGCCTTACATTCATTTTTTACCTGAGTGTTGATGCCCAATGGGATACGATCAATTATTCCCGTATGATCAGGGAACACTTGGGACCTGGTGACTTTTTTTTCAAGCATGATTCAGTAAAAATAAACGTTGTATCGGCATCCAGGAGTAACAAGAATCCCGATGAACTTCCAATTACTATCTATACTGTTACCAGAGATGAGATAATAAGGAACCAGTATATCTCACTGGCCGATGTTCTGAAGAGGCTTCCCGGAATAAGGGTATCGCAACCGGGTTCAGGCGAATTGGGTGAAGTCTTTCAGTTACGCGGCTTGATAGGTAATATGTACACTATGATCCTTGTGAACGGAATGCCGGTAAAACCATCTGTTGTCAACGGGATGCCTATCCTTTCACAACTACCTGTCAGACAGGCAGAAAGGATAGAGGTTGTATATGGCCCTTCTGCAGCCGTCTATGGTGCCGATGCTGTCTCAGGTGTTATAAATATTATTACACGCGAGGCAGAAAAAGGGACTTTCGCTGCAGGTGATATAAGCCTGGGTCAGAACGACTACATGTCGTTTGATTTTATGGTTGGGGGTAAAACGGGAAGGAACAAGAATATACTCCAATACAGCTTCTATGGTGGCCGGACAGGCTTTAACGACATGAACATCAAGAATGGTTATGATCACATATACAATCCTCTCAACTATCCGCAGAACGCAGGGATACTATACAATGTCGGAGGTGAGATGTATGAGCCTATGAGAATCACAGATGAGTTATTAAGGGCAGAGGGAATTAACCCGGGTGATTTTATTGAACAGAACTACCCTGTCAATTATGAAGGGGAACTGATCCTCCCTCAAATGGCGGAACTTCCATCTGAAAGCAGCATGCTGGGCATGGATCTCAAATTCAGGAATTTTTCACTTTCCTTTTCAAATATGTACAGGAAGAGTCACAGTTCAATTGGCCAGTCATCGTACCTCTTTAAATACAATAACCCCCAGACTTACTGGGGCGAAAATATCCGGAGGACCACACTCAGCTACAATAAGGACTGGACATCAAGGGTATTCACAACCACTAATTACTCCAGCCTGGTGTACAAGATGGATAATAATTCCAGTCAGGCAGTCACTTTTGTGAATAACTCTGATAAACTCTATCGCTACTCTGCGGGTAATGACCTGTTAATTGAACAGATAGTAACGGTAATTCCGGTGAATGAGCTGGAAATTGTCGGAGGAATCTCATATCAATATTCGGGAAACCTCCCGCAGACCAATTTTCTGTACACGCCTTTTGACCCCAAAGAATATCAACCATTCAGTAAAAGAATAGATGTAAACGACACACTTTCCGGTAATTTCGGATTGAATCCGGTTACCTTCCATAATGTGTCTGTTTTTGCTCAGGCCTATTACTCGCTCAAAAGATTCAGGTTGATGGGGGGCATCAGATATGATAATAATTCAGTTTACAAAACGAGTATCAGCCCGAGGGTAGCTGCCATTTTCATTCCAAATGAAAAGAACAGTTTCAGAGGTTCGGTAGGATTTGCATTTAAGGCACCTCCTTCATCGCTGACCTATCAGGCTCTTGCCTACAGGGATGGGATTAATAACGACAGCCTTTCGTACCTTCTTATACCCAACAGGAACCTGTTACCCGAAAAATATATGTCGGTTGAGCTGGGGTATATACGAAAGGTCTCAAGAAAATACAGGCTCGATATATCGATCTATTATAACGAGATCAGAAACCTGATCCTGGACCAGCATGCTCCTTTGAATGAACTGAACCTTCCACTTGCTGTAATTGAGAGTGATACATCCACCGTATTGAGAAAGGTGAACAGCAGTGATGCCGTTTCGAGGCTTTACGGGATGCAGGCCACTCTGAAGTGGACCGGCCTGGTGGAGTCAATTAGCCTGGATGCGGAGCTAAGCCTCACCTTTGCCAAATCGAGTGAATCGTTTCCCGATATTTTTAAGATTGCCGGGGAATTTATCAGTGAATTTACTCTTACACCAAATCATTTCGGGCAGTTACATGTATCGATGGTTCCGCTGCCAAACCTGTATCTGAGCATATCCGGAATATGGGAAAGTAACTGGTTAAGGGTCATTATTCCCTTTTCTGATCTTTATGAAGACCTCTTCAAGAAAGCCGATGGTTATTATACCATGGATCTGCTTGCACGCTACAGATTCAGCAACGACCTGAGTGCATTTATTATGGTAAATAATCTTTTTGATGAAAAGTACGGAGGGATTGGAGTAAGCAGACTGGATGCCAATCTGCCATATAACCCCCAGCTTGGACGGAATATAAGGTTTGGATTGACCTATACATGGAACTGACCGGATAAATTATTATAAACCAGGAGAATGATGCTTCACAGATCGGTTATATTGTTTACCCTCTTTCTGAGCTGTTCACTCATTATTATGTCGCAGGAGACTGATCCCATGGTTATTCATCAGGATTCCCTGCATGCTGTAAGTCTGCTTGAGCAGGGCAGGGAGTTTTATAACCGCAATGAGCTGGATAGCTCAATAGATATTCTTGAGCAGTCAATTCAGATAGCAGTAGAAACTGATTTCAGGCTGGTTGAGGCTGAGAACTACTACCTTCTTGCACTTATTTTTGACAGCGTGGACGACTGGGAACTGACACTGAGGTATTTTCTTAAGGCTGTATTCATTTTTTCAGAGGAGGGTCTTTTTTACAGAGAGGCTTTGATCTATTCCCTTATTGCTGAAAAGTATAATTCATTCAAGGTATATGATAAAGCTGCTCAGTATTCACTGAATGAATTTGATATCTACCCTGAGTATGATCTGCAGCCAAAGCTTGATGCATCGCTGAATGCAGCCTTAGCCTGGTTTCTGAATAATGATTATGAGAGATCGATGCAATGGTATGATACCAGTTACGCCAACGCATCCATATTAAAAGATACTCTGCTGCTGGTGGAGTCGCTTTATGGCATTTCCGGCTCCCATATGAAGAAGGGCGAATATGATGAGACCCGTGCCCCTATTGATGAGCTGATAACCTTGCAGAGAGGTTATGGTGACCAGGAGGGTATTGCCGAAACTTATAATACACTGGCCCTGCTTGACTTCAGACAAAAAAAGTACGATGAGGCAATAACTAACTATCAGATCACGGCGGATTATATTATCAGATCGGGGGGAAGTGCGGAAACAGCATATTCAAATATTGCCATATGTTACCAGAATATCGGAAATCCCCGTATGACAAATTTTTATTTTGAAAAGGCACTGGAAGAAGCAAGGAGATCCGGGCATAGAGCTGAACAGGCAAGGCTGGAACTCACCCTGGCGGTTCTGAGTTTTAACCAGGGGGATCTGTACCATGCTGATTACTACTGCGAGAGATGCCTTGAGTCGGCCAGGATATCCGGGAATTGGGATGTAATTAAGGATGTATATAAGGTTTACTCCGATGTTAAGGAGGCTGGAAATGACTTTGTTAAAGCCCTTGAGTATTACGAAAGACACCTTTCCATCAGGGATTCGTTACTTCTTGAGCAACGGATTGCTGATCAGGAGCAGGAGAGGCTGAGAAAGGAACTTGAAACATATGAACAGCAGCTCAGACTTGCCCTTGCCGATGAGGAAATAAAGGATCTGGCCTTGCAGAATCTGAGGGTCGAAGCAGAAAAACGGGAGAATGATCTGAGACTTATCGAGAGTGAGCGCGAGCTGGAACGGTCTGAAAGAGATAGACTGGAAAACTTCCTTGCTCTCGAGAGGGAGAGGACAAACAGAATATTACAGCAAATAGAAATTGATTCGCTGGAAAATGCCACGACAATGCAGAGGCTTGAATTGATACAGCGGGAGGTTCAGGAGAGAGAGCTTATCAGACAAAACGAGAAACTTGAAAGTGAGGCCGTGCAGCAGCAGCTCGAACTTGAAAAGGAGCAGGAGATCCGAAAGCGGGCAATCTGGACATTGGCCTCTCTGGCTGTTATCGTCGTGCTCATATTCCTGAGTTTACTTTCAGTGAGGAGAAAGAACCAGGTGCTGGCCGCTCAGAAAAAGGAGATTGAAGTTATCAATGCTGACCTGGAAATAAAGAATGAGGAGGTTTCATTTCAAAATACCCAGATATTACTTCAAAAGGAGATTATTGAAGAGAAAAATCTTTCAATTACAGATAGTATTGAGTATGCAAGCCGCATTCAGAATGCTGTCCTCCCACCTGTTAATTTCCTGACAGATTGGGGATTGGAAAACTTCATTATGTTCAGACCAAAAGATATTGTCAGCGGAGATTTCTACTGGGGAGCAAGAGCAGATGATCTTCTCTGCTTTGCATCTGCCGATTGCACCGGACATGGTGTTCCGGGAGCTTTCATGAGCATGCTTGGGACTGCATACCTTAATGAAATAGTCAATACACAGGATTTTAAAGATGCCAGCGGCATTCTGAATATGCTTAGAAATGAGGTTATCAATTCGCTGAAACAAAGGGGCATCGAAGGAGAGACACAGGATGGAATGGATATTTCAATGTGTGTACTTGATGAAAGCAAACAAATTATGCACTACGCAGGGGCAAATAACCCACTCTACCTTATCAGGAATGGCAAGCTTCAGAGATTTAATGCTGACAAAATGCCTATCGGGATACACAGATCATCGGACAAATCATTTACCAACCATCTTTTAAAGCCCCGTAGCGGCGATCTCATTTATATCTTTTCAGATGGGTATGCCGACCAGTTTGGTGGGGAGCATGGTAAGAAATTCAAATACAAGGCTTTCAGGGAGATGTTACTTGAGATCCATGAGGAATCGCTCGAAAAGCAGCTAGGGATAATTGAAAAGAGATTTGATGACTGGAAAGGGGATAACGAGCAGGTGGATGACGTTCTGGTAATTGGGATCAGGGTTAACTCACAGGTTGGTAAATAAAAACGGGATCCCTTGAAGAGATCCCGTCCTCAACAATTCTTCCGGTTCTTAGAATACTTTTACTGATCCGTATTTTGTGGTTACGCTGATCTGGCTGCTGCTGCCCTTGTCACCAACCACTGCCTCAACCGATTTCGAATTGTTCTCGTAGATGCGGTTTATAATTTCGGCATTGTCTTCGTTAAAGGACAATCCGCCATAGTGGGTTTTCAGATTCATCTTGTACCCGGCATCTTCGTCAACCCCAATCTTTACATGGCAGTAGTTTGCTACAATCTGAACATCTTCAAATCCGGCTGAAACATTGTCGATAGTTATTGAGCCGTAGCCTGCTTCAATGTCGACCTTCTTTTCAACGTTGCCAATGTTAAAACCTGTATAACCTGATTCTGCAACGATATTATTCAGATTTCCGAGACTGATATGGTCATACTTACTGTCGAGAACAATTGAACTAACATCCTCAATTTCCAGCTTGGAATAGCGGCTGTTCACCAGGAGGGCCTGGGCACTGCCAACTTTCATTTTGCCGATGTAGCGCAGATTCAGCTCTGCCCAACCAGTTTCAACAATTTCACCGTTGCCATAGGCTAGGGTTACAGCGTTAAGGGGTTTTGTATTACCCCTGCTCAGTTTCTCCGCAAAGAGACTACCGTACTTAACAACAATGTTTACATGTCCTGACAACTCATCTATCCTGACTCCGCCATAAGCGTTTGCTACGTCGAAATCCAATCCAACCGGTAATTTGACATCATAGTCAATTGAGAACTTCTTGTTTTCGCCCCACCCGTTGAATGAGAATTTGCTGTCAATTTCGGTCCTGGCTTCTATGGTGTTATCATTTTCGCTGAAGATCACCTCTATCATTGACAGAAGCTTCTCAGCTTTCTCTTTACTGGGATGTTCAAGGGTTACTGTAACGTCGATTACAACTCTGTTCTCGTTCCAGCCTTCGACTATGACATCCCCGTAGCGGTTATTTATCTTAAGCAATTCATTACCCTGGACACTATACTCCTTATTGTATTTTTTATCCAGTTCCTGTGCAAGCGCTGTGCCTGAGAGAAGAAAAATTGCTGAAAGAACAAACAACCCAATTACTGTTTTACAACCTGACCGTTTCATAATTTTCGTTGTTTATTTGGTTTTCACTATTAACTTCCTTCAATTGTGAGATGATATAATTCATTACATCAACCTTAGCTTGATAGTGTTCAATCATAGCATTTATGATCCTTTCGTCATTAGGATTAGTCTTGAGATCCTTCTTCAGTTCTTCATACATTGAATCCATATTCTCAAGTTCCTGTAAAAGCATATCCTTCTGCCGGGGGTCATTGTAAATGTCAATTGTCAGGATTTCGTCCTCCATCAAATTCACCTGCCGAACATAGTATTGCTCCACTTCACGATATTCAGGTGACACCTCTCCCAGTGTCATCATCTTCGATTTGGGGCTAAGCACATGTTCCCAGGCCCATAATGAGGAAAGAGTGACAAGTATTGCCACTGTGGCAGCCCGCAGGAGATATGGAAGCACGCTGACCTTTTTGGGAGCAGCTACACTTCTGGCCTCCAGCTTGGCTGTGAACCTTTCGAAGTGACCATCCGATGGCTCAAAGCTTTCGAAATGATCACGGTTTTCCCTGATTAGTTTCTCTATATTATTCATACCTGACTGTTTTTCCTGTACCTGTTTTCCTGATCCTGATTTTATCTTTCTATTTCCCGTTTATTTTTAATTCATTTAATAATTTCTGTTTTGCTCTTGACAGTTGCGACCTGGATGTACTGCTGGAAATGTTTAAGATATCCCCGATCTCATCATGGTCATAACCTTCAAGCATATATAAGGAGAGGATTATCCTGTATCCATCCGGCAGTTTATTGATGGCATTTTTCAACACCTCAATTTTCACATCCAGACCCTCAATATCTTCATCTTCATCGTCTGAAACCCAGTTCAGCTCGCTGTGTTCTTCAATATCTTCAAAGATCGCTTTCTGTTTGTTCAGAATATCCAGTGACCTGTTTATTACTATTTTCTTCAACCACGCTCCGAAACTTACATGTCCTGAATATGTCTCAATCTTTTCAAAGGCCGACAGGAACGATTCCTGCATAATGTCTTCAGCTTCCATCGTGTCGCTGACAATCCTCAGACTTGTGTTGTACATTGCTTTATAGTACAACTTATATATCTGAAACTGTGCTTTTTGATCTCCGGATTTGCATCCGTCTATCAGGTTCTGGTGTATATTGCGGAATGCCGCCTCCACATCTCCCATTTTCGTTAGGCTTGTTACTTCTAATATGTAATGCCGCACCCACTCTTGTTAAGTTTCAATCTAATGACGACTGAAAAAGTGAGATGCTGCATGAAGATAAGAAAAAAGAGGTAATCTTTCATAGGTGCAAATTGAGAATTATACCCTGTACCACCTCGCCACTGCCATAATCCAGTTCAGATCCAAACAAGCTGTGAGGAACGGAATATACCAGCAGCAGGACAAATGCTGCAAGCGCTGTTAAGAGGGGTTTGTCACTTTTCAGGTTGGCATACACTGCAATTATCCAGAAAAGTACTGCAATAAGTGTCTTATTATCAGTTAGATCCCAGCCGAAGGGTATTCCGGTCCAAAGTGCCCCGAAAGCATATTTCTGTACGATGGGGCCAAGTATCATGCCTCCAATAACGAGAAGTATCAATGTCCACACTCCATATTTCTTGTATGATTTGTGCCTGCCGACACTCATCAGGCCGGCAAGCGTTGAAAGAAGCATGGCAAAGAACATAATAAATATGTGTGGTGTAAGCCAGATTGATGGTACTGCTCCCTTAAAGCGTATAACAACCGGTTCATTTTCAAAATAGACCGATTTACCGCTTTTATCCGTAATATCTATATAGTACTGAAGTTTACCTGCTGCTTCCTGTTCCGGGAGCTCTGCAAAGAATCCCTTTTCCTCAGTGATCTTGAATATCTTGTTCATTATAAACGAATTGATCGGATGCTCCTCATATTTGAAATCGGCAAAGGAATATGGATCTCCAGTCTTGAATCTTTTGAAGTAAACCCTGGCACTTATTGTCGTATCATCAATAGCAAGTTTAACATATGACCCTGATCCTATCTCGATACTTCTGACCAGTTTCAGATCGTAGGGTGTACCGTTAGCCTGCACCTCCAGTCGCTTAGCGTAGGTAGGGCCTGTCTTTCGCTGGTAGTAAGCAGCTGAAAGGGTGATGATTATCGCAAGAATCCAGTATACAGTACTCTTCATCTCTTTATGATTATTGCAGTGTTATTAATAGAACTTCCTTTTTGTCATTCCTGAGCACTTCAACCGATATGGTTTCCCCTTGAGATAGTTTCGACAACCGGAACATATAGTCCTGGATATTATTAACTGCCAATCCGTTAATAGCAGTTATTACATCACCTTTCATCATTCCCCCGAGGTCGGCCGGCCGTCCTGGTATCACAAAATCGGCCCTCAGTCCATCTTCAACATTTCCTGCAAAATCAGGCATTATACCCAGAGTAACACCCTTACGTCTCATTCCCCTTGTGACCTGTGCTCTTGGACCTGCTTCACTGAAAACCAATCTTTCAGTGTCATTGGCCAGATACCCGGTAATATCATAAACAAGGTCTGATATTGCAAGCAGCCCTTCATAGTTTAATTTATCGAGCGAATCGAAAGGTGTATGATAATCGAGGTGGGCGCCCGTTGAAAAGAATAGAACAGGTATATCTTTCCCATAAAAGGAGGAATGATCGGACGGACCAAAACCCTCCTCAGAAAGGGCCAGGGTAAATAGATTTGTATCCGCGTGCCACATTATTATCTTATTGAATTGTTCAGCTGTCCCAACACCTCCGATCTGCAGGACATTAGTCTCCTTGAGCCGCCCAACCATATCCAGGTTAATCATTGCATTTACTTTTGCAGGATCAATCCACATGTTCTCGACGAGATACCTGGAGCCAAGAAGACCCATTTCTTCAGCCGCAAATGCTGTAAATATTATTGTCCTTGCATTGCTTCCTTCGCTGGCTGCTTTTTCGGCTATCTCAAGCATTGAGGAGATACCGGATGCATTATCATCGGCGCCATAATGTACCCCTGTCGTGTCCTGTGCCCTGCTGGATGAGCCGGGCCCACCAAGCCCCAGGTGGTCATAATGGCCGCCAACAATGACATACTCGTTTTTCAGCTCAGGATCATTTCCTTCGAGCTTCATTACTACATTCCGGGCAGTAAGGATCTCCTGTTGCAGATGAGACCGGCAGGATATGGTTGCTCCGGTGTTGAAGCTGTTGGGTTTGCGGAACTCGTTAAATTCACTTTCGAGGGATGTGATTTTTGAATTTTCAGCTAATAGTATTTCATCTGCAAGTGTTCTCTTTATCCTGAATACCGGAATCCCGACTGAATGCTCGCCTTTAGCAAGTGATTCAAACTCATCAGCAGGGTCGAATTTTTCACCCGAGACCAGCAGGACAGCTGACGCTCCCTTGTCTTTGGCAAGCATGCACTTATCACGGTCCATGCTGAAGCTGGCAAATCCGCTCATATTATTATCTACTTCAGGGTCGGCCCTCAGTATCATCACTATCTTGCCGGTAACATCAAAGCCAGCGTAGTCGTTCCAGCTCAGTGTGTCGTTTTCAATCTCAAAACCATATCCAACAAAAACCACCTCACCCTCAGCAGCATTGTTATCGCTGAACGCCATTGGCATATAGTCTGTTCCGATCTCTGGCTCTGAAGAATTGAGGCTAATATTGTTGTTATCGCCCGGTACGACACTGGCAACTATCTCAAACTCCTGCAGACCTTTACCCACCATTGGTTTTAATCCATTTGAAACAAGCTGGTCCCTGATATATTTTGCAGCAAGCATATCACCTTCACTACCCGGGAGTCTGCCTTCAAGCTTATCCGATGCCAGATAATTTACATGACCGGCAAGTTCTTCGATTGTAATTCCGGGCTGACTGCCCGGGTTTGGGCTGCAGGCAGTAAGAATCAAGAGGATTACAGGTATTGTAATCAGGCTTCTTTTTCGGTTCATGATTGCTATGTCTGAAAATAAAATCCCAAAAATAGCATTCTTTTGGAACAGTTCTAACAGTATGTGGTAAATATCATCAAGGCTTCGCTGCGCTCAACGTTTAACGCGACCGCCTTTGTCAGCCGAAGCCCTGGCGAAGGCTGGAGGGAGCAACTAACCAGCTACTCAAACAATTTGAATGTCTCTTTAATAATTGCCATTGCTTCGCGCAACTGCGCTTCTGTAATGACCAGGGGAGGGGCAAACCTGATAATATGCCCATGGGTTGGCTTGGCTAATACGCCATTATCTTTCATGGCAACGCAAACATCCCACGCTGTCTTTCCTCCTTTTGGCTTTATCACCACTGCATTCAGGAGCCCCTTGCCACGCACCAACTCAATCATATCAGATTTTACAGCATTGAATTCATCCCTGAAGATCCTGCCCAGCCAATCTGACTTATCGGCAAGCTTTTCATCTTTGACAACATCGAGTGCAGCGATTGCTACCTTTCCTGCTAACGGGTTACCACCAAAGGTTGAGCCATGCTCGCCCGGTTTGATACATAGCATTATTTCATCATCTGCCAGGACAGCTGATACGGGAAAAACGCCTCCGGATAGTGCTTTACCAAGAATGAGTATATCAGGTCGCACATTCTCATGATCGCACGCAAGAAGCTTACCGGTACGGGCGATACCTGTCTGAACCTCATCTGCGATAAAGAGGACATTTTTTGCCTTGCACAGATCATATGCTTTTCTGAGGTAGCCGTCATCCGGAACATTAACCCCCGCCTCACCCTGAATTGGCTCAACAAGAAAGCCTGCAACATCAGGATCTTCAAGCTCTCTTTCAAGGGCTGGCAGATCATTATATGGAATGGTAATAAACCCTGGTGTGTAGGGACCATATTCCTTTCTCGCATCCGGATCGGTCGACATTGAGATCACTGTTATCGTACGTCCATGGAAGTTATTCTCGCAAACAATTATTTTGGCATTGTCCTCTCCGACACCTTTTTTCTGGTAGGCCCATTTCCGGCATAGCTTGATAGCTGTTTCGTCGCCCTCAACCCCTGTGTTCATAGGCAGAACCTTGTCGTAACCGAAATAATTGGTAATATACTCCTCATACTCCCCGAGAACACTATTGTAAAAAGCCCGCGAGGTTAGTGTGAGCTTCTGAGCCTGCTCTGTTAATGCTTTAATTATTTTTGGGTGACAGTGACCCTGATTGACTGCTGAATAAGCTGAAAGAAAATCAAAGTACCGTTTGCCATCCACATCCCATACAAAAGGTCCTTCGCCTCTTTCAAGAACCACCGGCAGTGGATGGTAGTTATGTGCACCAAATTTATCTTCTCTGAACATATAATCCTGGAAATTCATATAGTTGATATTTAGTTAGTTATAAGTTGGATAATGTCTGTTACAATCATACAAAAAGAGATCAAGAAATCAAAGGATAAATGTCAGTTAATCCCCATTATCATCAAGCAGCCCGGGGCGTAGCTTTTTTGTTCGTTCAACTGCTCTTTCATGTCTCCATTTCTCTATCTCGGGAGTATTCCCCGATATGAGGATATCGGGAACCTTCCACCCTCTGAAATCAGCCGGGCGTGTATAAACAGGCGGGGCAAGCAGGTTGTCCTGGAATGAATCATACAGCGCTGATTGTTCGTCTGAGATAGCACCTGGAATAAGCCTTACTACAGCATCGGTAATAATTGCAGCGGGAAGCTCACCTCCGGATATAACATAATCGCCGATCGAGATTTCACGTGTAATAAGGTTATCACGCACCCTCTGGTCAACTCCCTTGTAGTGCCCGGCAAGAATAATCATGTTTTCCTTAAGAGATATCTCATTAGCGATCTTCTGGGTCAGCAGTTCGCCATCGGGACAGGCATATATGATCTCATCATAATGACGTTCGGATTTGAGCTTCCCGATTGCCAGGTATATCGGTTCAATGCTCATTACCATGCCGGCACCACCTCCGAAAGCGTAATCATCGACACTCTTATGGCGGTCGCTGGCAAAATCCCTGAGGTTGATAATATTTACTGTTACCAATCCCTTATCAACTGCTCTCTTAACAATTGAATGACCCAGGGGTCCGTAAAGAAGTTCCGGCAGTATTGTTAAAATATCTATTCTCATTTGTTTCTTTGTGTAAAAGTATTCATAAGATTTAAATAAGGTTGATTTAGTTGAAAAAGTTGATAATTTTAATATGGTTTTTGGTACACGTTCCAAGGTGCATGCCTGTTATTCCTTTGGCAGGCATGCCTGTCAGACAGGATGGCCGGCATGTTTTACGCGATATTGCGCGGTTATCGATAACCTGATGTAAGATATCTCCAAAACATATTATATGTGATAAATATTTCCTAAATTATCCCCTCATTATTTTTAAATTATCAGGTATGAAAATCTGTGCTTTTATTGTTCTCACAGCCACTTTGCTGGTTGCTGCTTCCTGTAACACGGAAAGGGCCGATATGGTCATTATTAACGGTAAAGTTGTAACTATTGACAAGGATAATCCGGAAGCCGAAGCCATTGCCATTAAGGGAGAGAAGATCATTGCCGTTGGCAGCACACGCAGTATTCAAAAATACATTGAAGATAGTACGACGAAAATCGTGGATGCTCAGGGCAGGCTTGTAATACCCGGATTCAATGATGCCCATGCACATTATGGTCCGGTCGACCCTGATTATGTTGAGTTGAGGTACGTAACAGATCCTGCTGTAATAACAGAAAAGGTGAGGGAGCAGGTGGCAAAATCAAAACCCGGCGAGCTGATAAGGGGAGGACACTGGGAGCATGAAATGTTCAACAACAAGGAGTGGCCTACCAGGGAGCTGATAGATAAGGTATCACCTGATAATCCAGTGGTACTGAGCAGGGCAGATGGGCACAGTGTCCTGGTAAACAGTTATATTATAAAGAATTCTGGCATTACGGGCGAGACACCTGATCCTTTTGGAGGTGAGATTCAGAAAGATCCGGTTGGGGGGGAGCCGACGGGGATATTCAAGGAATCGGCTAAGCGTCTTCTGAAATATGGAGCCGTTGAGGTTAAAAGAACAGATGAAGAAAGGGCTGAAAGAGAATGGAAAGGTTATATGATGGCCTTTCAGAATGCACGTGAACTGGGAATAACAAGCATTCAATTACCCGGGTCAGGCAACTGGGAAATGTATAAGAAGATTCTGGATGCGGGCGAACTGACCTGCAGAATAGATATCCAAGGTGTCCTGACATCTGATCAGGAGCGTCTCAGCGAATATGATAAAAGGAGGTTTGAGTACCCGCCTTCAGGGAACTGGATCAGGTTCGGATATCTGAAGGGATATATTGATGGTACACTGGGATCAGGAACAGCGCTTATGTTTGAGCCATTTGAAGATGAGCCGGATAAATCAGGTTTGCCACAACTGGCCTATGAAGAACTGGAGAGCAGGGTTCTAACCGCAGATGCCATGGGATTCCAGATCGGGATACATGCGATAGGGACAAAGGCCAATAACTGGATATTAAATGCATTCGAAAAGGCCAGGGAAATAAACGGCGAACGTGACAGCAGGCACAGGAGCGAGCATGCTCAGATACTTATCGAGAGCGATATCCCCAGGTTCGTTGAACTTGGAGTGATACCTTCAATGCAGCCAACACACTGTATTACTGACAAACGATTTTGTGAAAAGCGGATAGGCCTGGAAAGAAGCAGGTATGCATATGCGTGGAAGACACTCATGAACACCGGAGCAAGGTTAGCATTTGGGACAGACTATTCGGTTGAACCGCTCAACCCTATGGAGGGACTGTATGCTGCAGTGAGCCGTAAAGACAGGCTGGGAGAAGAGGGTGATGGTTGGTTCCCTGAGGAGAAACTTACTATGGAGCAGGCTATTGAGATGTATTCCCTTGGATCTGCCTATTCACAGTTCATGGAGGATCGAAAAGGGATGATCAAAAGCGGGTACCTGGCTGATATTGTAATTACCGACCGTGACCTGCTGACTGTTCCTGAAAATGAAATCATGAAGACTCTGGTTGATGTGACCATTATCGGAGGGAAGATTGTTTTTGAGAGGTGAGCGATCCTCCTCCGCCAAGGCTTCGGAGGACACTGTGAGAGATACTCCTCCGCCAAGGCTTCGGAGGACACTGTGAGCGATGAGTGTATTGATTTATTCAAAATAGATATGAAAATAAAGAGTCTTCTGTTCGGATTGATTTTTATTAATTTCTGTGTGGCTGTAAATGCACAGAGGCCTCGTGATCTTGGTATAAAGATCGGGATACTCAAGACCGGTGAAAGAAATGCAATCACAGATGTACCCGGGGTTCTGGTGGGACAAAAGACCATCATCAGAGGTGACTCTGTAAATACCGGTGTAACAGCTATCCTTCCGCATTCAGGAAATATTTTTATGGAAAAGATCCCTGCAGCAATACATATAGGCAACGGTTTCGGGAAAATGACCGGCTATGTTCAGGTGAAGGAGTTGGGGAATATTGAGACACCGATAATCCTGACAAACACTCTCAGTGTACCAATTGCTGCCAATGCTTTGATTGATTATATCCTTGGGTTGCAAGGTAACGAAAATGTAGGGAGTGTAAACCCGATAGTTGGAGAGACGAACGATGGCGGTCTGAACGATATCAGGAACCGCCATATCACCGGGGCGGATGTGTTTGAAGCCATAAAAACTGCTTCCATAACAGTTGAAGAGGGAAATACAGGAGCCGGGACAGGTACAAGTTGTCTTGGCTTCAAAGGGGGGATTGGAACAGCCTCAAGGGTTGTACCGGACCGGCATGGAGGTTATACGGTCGGAGTCCTGGTACAGACAAATTTCGGGGGAATATTGCAGATCAATGGTGTGCCTGTAGGCATTGAACTTGGAAGGTACAGCTTTAGAAGCGATGTGGAATCGGATGAATATGGCTCCTGTATGATAATTGTGCTAACTAATGCTCCGCTCGACAGCCGGAATATTGGACGTCTGGCATCAAGGGCGATGCTGGGACTGAGCCGCACGGGTGGTATCGCATCGAACGGGAGCGGTGATTTTGTGATTGCTGCTTCCACAGCACCGGAACTCAGGATCCCTTATCAGGGAAGATCACTCTTTATTGAACAAAAGGTCCTTCGGAACGACAGGATGAGTATACTTTTTCAGGCTGTTGTCGAAGCCACAGAAGAGGCTATAATCAATTCTCTCTTTGCAGCAAAGCCTGCACGGTACAGAGGAAGAACAGTCGATGCCCTTCCGGTTGGGGAGGTCCTTGAGATCATGAAGAAATATAACAGGCTGGAGCAATAGCGTTCAGCGTTCAGCGTTCAGCCGCAGAAGTTTTATCTCTTTGAACTCGACCGGGTGACTTTCAGCCTGCAGAGAGATGTACCCGGCATCCAGTAAAGTACCTTCGGGCAGGGGGTAATTCTCAGGAAGGTTGGTACCACCGATCTGTGGAGATCCATAGGTAATGACCGTGTCACCATTGACAATATGGTGCACAAGACTGTCAGCATAGACAATTACCTCAACATTTACCCACTGGTCGCCGTGAAACGTTTCAGAGGTGCTGTTTATACAATGTATTGTGATAAGTTCGCCGTTCATTACCACATTTGTTCCAGGTGTACACAGGTTCAATGTAGTCCTGTCAGTGCTGCCATCTCCTCCAAGGAACTGGGCTTCAATAGATACAGGAAAATCCTGGTCGATAGTTACGGTGGCAGGATCCTGGCAGTGAAGCATTATCCCGCTGTTTCTGAAGGCCCATCCCGGTGCGCCGGAAACCTGATCACCGGTAAACCGGTAACTCAACCTCAGTTTGTAGCTGGATAGCTTTTCGTTATAATAGATATGACCAAATTCCCCGTTGAATGTGTCATACTCATTGTAGTTTGCCTTCAATACCCCATCAGCAGCCATAAAGGTATTTTTGAAGTTCTCACCGATCGGGTACCCTGATATCTTGACTGTCCATCCGGCAAGGTCTTTTCCATTGAATATGCTCACCCACTCCTCCTCTTTGACCTTATTGTTGTTTATGCATGATGCTAGGAGCAATGCCAGAACTAAAAATAATATATTTTTCATAATCTATTGAATATTAGATCGTTGTAGTTTAATAATAATTTCTGCTAATTTTTTCCTGTATGATAACAGGTCCTGTGGATCTTTGGTATAAGTCTTGCCATCTGAAAAAATCCTTGAAGGAATATCCAGAAGGATTTTCCCTTTAACGAGAAGGTCGGGGTCAGCATCGGTTTTCTCATCCAGGAGTTTCTCAAGCAGCTTCAGATACTCGAAATCCTCAATACCCTGCCTGAGGAATTCAATTCGTAATGAGGGAACAGGTCCCTCAATATATTTTTCAGTAATCATGTTTGGCTCCCTGTTTGGCGGGTACCATAACCTGCCATCACCATTACCCCAGTTGGTCTGCTTTCCAAGAGGCCAACCGTAATCCTGAACATAAGATGCTGCCTCCTTCCATGGATCCTGGAGGTACCATGAAGGCGACCCGGCTCTGGAAGTCCAGTAGTTGGTAGACCAGATCAATATCCCGTCAAGTCTGTAGGAATATGACATCCAGAGCCATATTCTAAGGTTTATTGCATCGTGGTCGATGAATTCCGATACCCACGGAGATTTAGGAGCAGTGCATAGATAAGACCAGTATCCCTGCCCTCTTCCAACTATTTCTTGCGCTTTAGCGGGATCGATACGGTGCCAGATAGTGCAGGTGATATCAGTAACATCCATAATTTCGGGGCCGGGATCATTTTCTGTAAGAAATGTTGTGATCTCAGGAGCTCCTCTCCTGATTGTCTCCATTCCCTCTCTTACAAATGGATAATCTGCAGTTCCCGGCTCATCGAACCAGTAGACATACTCCTTGCCAAGCCATCCATTTTCCTTCAGATGGTCCTGTATCTGGCCAAGGTACCTGTCCATAAGTTTCTCATACGCCTGCGTGCCCTGGGGAAATCCTTCAAATTGACCTTCCCTCCGGCTGAAATAGGTCCCTCCGCCCATACCTTTCAGGTCGAGACGGAAGGAGTTAAAACCGAAGCCATCAAGGTATCTGGAAGCCGCAAAATCAAAATCGGAAAAATCAAGCTGAATATCAATATCATTAATATCAACCTCGAAATCACCCTGCACCAGAAGGTTATTGCCGGATCCGTTGGATGTGAGCATAATATTATCAAACCACACTGTACCTGTATATTCCCCTTCCTCAGTTCTGAAAGCCGGGAAAAGGGTAAGCCGTATCCTGCTGACCTCCCTGCTGAATGCACCAAGTTTGAATGACTGGCTTTTCCATATGGTATCTGCTTTGAAAACATCCATCCTGTTCTCAAACATCATCAGGTCTGAGTCAGCATTAATACTCTCTGCCAGGACACAATATTGCTGATCATTTTCACCTGACCGTACTACCCATGACAGCCGGTAATCGATACCGGGTTCAATGACAATTTCCTTTTGGTAAGTCGCATCGATGGAAGAAATCCTTGAATCGTCTTCAACCCGGAGCGAATAATCACCCTCGTAAGGATCATCAGGATCAAAGTAACCTCCTTTCCACATTACGCCCGAGATTATTTCCTTTACGGGATAGAGCGCACTGAAATAGTAGGGTGCAATCCGGTAGTCCCTGAAGGCCTGCATATAAAGATCGTATGTTTTCTCGATGTCGGATCTGTCAGTCAGGTTATGATATGCAATAATCTTATCAATGCTTATTCCGAACCCGGATCTTATTGATGGAACATCCGGCAGAACAAAGCCCCAAACATTCAGCTTTACAGGTATCTTTTTTTCCCATCTGTCACAGGAAAGGGTTACATGGCCGTTGTAGGCGCCGGCTTTTGCACCGTGAGGCACATATACAGTTATCCAGTATACAAAATTTTCATCAGGACAGAGGGTAGCCGTTCCTGAAACCGGAGGCAAGGGATCTGGCCACATACCAGCAAAACCATAGTCATCAGTAGGTTTTGTGACTTGTACATACCCCACACTTCTTAATTCGGCATTGGTATTTGGGATTGTATCATTGATACTGATAAGGTCTGATATCCCGATCATGAGATTATCTGTCCTGACATTAGGTTTGATAACCAGCTGGAATGGTTCATATTCATTGCCTGCAGCCCAAAGATCAACCGATTTAGCATGGTTTCGCGGTACGGGAGTATCATACATTATTTTATATGCACCCTCTGCCCACCACAAGCTGTAATCTTGTCTGCTGGCAATGAGATAACCGAATCCACCACTGCTCCTGTGATAGGGGTCTGCTTTCTGGGCTAAAGACTGCGAACTCAGTGACAACAGCAAGAAAATAATTAGGATTAGTATATTTTGTCTGCTTTTGGCGACTGCAATCCCGGTTAAGCTCTTTTCACCTGAATAATGAGCATTATGGTACACTTCGGGCAATAACCTTTTCCATCCGGAACACCGGCTACCATTTACACTGTAAATCATAGTTCTGATCCTCTTCAAATTCATTTAAAGGTAACAATTAGAGCCCCATTTAGCATAACTTTGATTTTCTTTTTGTGTAAAAAAGGTTTAAAACAGGTATTTTCGTAAAAAACAAGAAAGATGAAAATAGGATTAATAGGATATGGCCGTATGGGCAGAGAAGTTGAAAAGATGGCCGGGTTACGGGGTCACACAATTAACCTGATTATTGACCAGGATAATTTATCTGATCTTACAACTGAGAAGTTAAGAGGTGTTGATGTAGCTGTCGAGTTCACATTCCCCGATGCTGCTTTTAGTAATATATGCAGTTGTCTGTCTGCCGGTTTGCCCGTGGTCTCCGGTACAACAGGGTGGTTGGATAAATACGCCGAAGCAGCATCTCTGGCACTTGATAAAGGGACCGCATTCCTTTATTCATCCAATTTCAGTTTGGGAGTAAATATTCTGTTTAATCTTAACAGGCGCCTGGCCGGCATTATGAATGGGATAACCGAATATTCTGTTGAGATAGAAGAGACACATCACACAAAAAAGCTTGATGCACCCAGTGGAACGGCCATTACACTGGCTGAAGAAATTATTACTGAATGTAACAGATTTCAGAAATGGGAAAATAAGGATTCCGGCAACGATGGAAATATTATTATACGCTCGGAAAGGAAAGGGGATGTACCAGGTATACATAAGGTCAGATGGACATCCGGTGTTGACAGTATCAGGCTTGAGCATGAAGCATTCAGCAGAGAAGGATTTGCCCTTGGTGCGGTTTTTGCGGCTGAGTTCATCGTTTCGCGGAAAGGTGTTTTTTCGATAAGCGATATGCTGGGATTATGACAAAAATCTTACTTTTGCACATTAATTAAATCTTTAAAATAATGTTAGACATTCTCAGGAACAAATATTTCAGGTTCACTATTGCTGCTATCATTTATATTCTTTGGGTTATCTGGATTGGAAGCTACTGGCTCCTGACAGGTCTGGCAATTCTCTTTGATATATATGTTACCAAAAAGGTCAACTGGTCGTTCTGGAAGAAAAGAGAGGGTAAAAACAGCACTTTTATTGAATGGCTCGATGCGCTCATTTTTGCTGTAATTGCGGTTACTCTGATCAATATTTTTCTGTTCCAGAATTACAGGATCCCTACAGGATCCATGGAAAAATCGCTTCAGATTGGAGACCACCTTGCAGTAAGCAAGATAGCATATGGTCCAAGGATGCCCAATACGCCCATTGCATTTCCATTTACGCAGCATACAATTCCTTTGATAAAAACAAAATCATGGTCGAATATTATTACTGCACCATACAAGCGACTCAAGGGATTTGGCGAGGTTGAACGGTTAGATGTTGTAGTTTTTAATTTTCCTGCAGGTGATACTGTAGTGCTTGAAAACCAGGCGACTGCATATGATGAGATCTTAAGGCAGCATGCTTACCAGATCAAGGCTTATGAAAGTTATGGTACTGACTTGAATAGAACTCAGGAAGATTTTATGAGACTTGCCAGGGAAGAGGTATGGTCCGATTATAAAATTATTTACAGACCTGTTGACAGAAGGGAAAACTATGTAAAGAGATGTGTTGGCATTCCCGGAGATGTAATCTCGGTAAGGGGAGGGATTCTGTATGTAAATGATGAGCCGGTTGAGGATAACGGGACTCAACAAACCGGTTACTGGGTAAAAACAAACGGTACCCGTATCAATCCACGGGCCTTTGAAAGGCTCGATATTTCCAGGGCAGACCAGGTTATGGCATCAGGGAATACCTACATTCTTCCTCTGACCAATGAAAATGCCGAAAGGATATCTGGTTTTGCCAATGTCACGGAGGTGATTCCCGATCTTAGAAGGGATGGTGAATATAATCGCCTTATATTTCCACATAATCCGGAATATCCCTGGAACGAGGATTATTTCGGTCCTCTCCGGATCCCTGAAAAGGGAGCGAATGTAAAGCTTGATACAGGGAATATTTGTTTATATGAACGTATCATTGACGTCTATGAGGGAAATGACCTTGAGATAAGAGACTCTCTGATATACATTAATGGTCTGCAGGCCGAAAGCTATACCTTCAGGATGAACTATTACTGGATGATGGGGGATAACCGCCATGATTCAGCCGATTCCAGATTCTGGGGATTTGTCCCCGAGGACCACATTGTAGGCAAGCCAAAGCTGGTTTGGTTGTCAATTGACAAGGAGGGCAACGGGCTTAAGAAGATCAGGTTTAAGAGGATGTTCAAGAGGATAAAATAGTCACGAATCAACACATCAACGTATCAATGCATCAACAAAAAAGGCGCTCAAATGGAGCACCTTATTTTATACAGGTTCTTAAAAAATAATTATTTCACTTTCTCAACGATCGCTTTAAAAGCTTCAGGATGATTCATCGCCAGGTCGGCAAGGGTTTTCCTGTTTAGCGCGATACCTTTCTCATTGATCTTACCCATGAATTCAGAGTAGCTCATACCATACTGACGTACAGCAGCATTTATCCTCTGTATCCATAGAGATCTGAAATTGCCTTTCTTTTTCTTTCTGTCTCGGTATGCATATTGCATCCCTTTCTCAAGGGCATTTACGGCAACGGTATAAACGTTTTTCTTACGGCCGAAGTACCCTTTTGTTTGCTTCAGTACCTTTTTTCTTCTGGCTCTTGAAGCAACCGCGTTTGTTGATCTTGGCATAACTTCACAAATTTTTGAATGTCAGCGTCCGGCCAATGGCCGACCCTTTCATGCTGGTCATTCTGTTAATACTTAATTAATTCTCTCTCTGATCTTCGTCAGCATTACTTTTTTGCCAGCAAAAGTTTGATATTATCACTATCAGCTTTGTCTACCTCACCAAAGTAACCAAGGTTTCTTTTACGCTTGGTCGACTTTTTGGTAAGAATGTGGCTTTTGAACGCATGCTTCCGCTTGATCTTGCCTGAACCGGTAAAAGAAAATCTTTTTTTTGCACCGGGGTTTGTCTTCATTTTTGGCATTTCGTACAGATTTATATGTAAAAGAACCTATTTCTTTTTTTTCGGGGAAAAGAACATTATCATTCTCTTCCCTTCAAGTTTGGGCATTTGTTCAACTAAACCATACTCTTCAAGATCCTGGGCAAGTCTGAGAAGCAGGATCTCTCCCTTTTCCTTAAATAATATTGACCTGCCTTTGAAAAAGACAAATGCCTTTACCTTTGCTCCTTCAGAAAGAAACTTCATAGCATGCTTCAGCTTGAAGTTGTAATCATGATCATCAGTGTTGGGCCCAAATCTTATTTCCTTAACAACCACTTTAAATGTTTTTGCTTTTATCTCCTTCTGTTTCTTTTTCTGCTGATAAAGAAACTTCTGATAATCAGTAATCCTGCAAACCGGAGGGTCTGCATTGGGAGAAATCTCAACAAGGTCAAGTTCCAGTTCATCGGCAAGCTTTAGGGCTTCGTCGATTGACATGATCTGCTGTTCTATATTTTCTCCTACAACCCGGACAATTTTGACAGTTATTTTATTGTTGATCCTGTGAAGGTCCACTTTTGGCTGATATCCTCTTCCGGGTCTTCTTCTTGGTGCAGCTATGGCTAAATCCTCCTAATTAAGTTAATTCAATAATTGATTTATTCCTTGAGTTCACTGTTCATTTCGCTCCTAATAAAGTCAGCAAATTCATCGATACTCATCGATCCTTTGTCACCTTCACCCTGACGACGAACTGATACGGTTCCTGTTTCAACCTCTTTCTCACCAACAATAAGAAGATATGGAATCCGCTTTAGTTCGTTATCCCTTATCTTCCTACCAATCTTCTCGTTACGTTTGTCAATCAGTGTGCGAATATCGTAATTTTTTAAGACTTCTGAAACTTTTTTAGAATATTCATGGAATTTTTCACTGATTGGAAGAATTACGGCCTGGTCGGGTGCCAGCCAGATTGGAAACTTGCCTGCAGTATTTTCGATAAGTAAAGCCACGAATCTTTCAAGACTCCCAAATATTGCCCTGTGCAGCATAACTGGCTGATGTTTCCGGCTGTCGGCACCAATATATGTGAGCTCAAACCTTTCAGGAAGATTATAGTCAACCTGAATTGTTCCTAGCTGCCATTTACGACCGATAGCATCCCTAACCATGAAATCCAGCTTCGGACCGTAAAATGCAGCCTCCCCCTTGACAATCGTAGTAGTAAGGTTCGTTTCCCGGGCAGCTTCAATAATTGATTTCTCTGCCTTCTCCCAATTTTCATCTTTGCCAATATACTTTCCCTTATTATTCTTGTCCCGCAATGAGATCTGTGCGGTATAGTCTTTAAAGCTAAACGACCTGAAGACCCACTGGACCAGATCAATTATACTTTTAAACTCCTCCTTCATCTGATCAGGTTCACAGAAATGGTGGGCATCATCCTGGGTGAAACTCCTTACCCTGGTCAATCCATGCAACTCGCCATGCTGCTCATACCTGTAGACAGTACCAAACTCAGCCATCCTGACAGGAAGATCTTTATAGGAATGAGGCGTTGCATTATATATTTCACAGTGATGAGGGCAATTCATAGGCTTCAACATGAACTGTTCCCCTTCCTGGGGGGTATTCAGAGGTTGAAATGAGTCAGCCCCATATTTTTCAAAATGGCCTGATGTTTTGAAGAGCTCCACGTTACCAATATGAGGGGTTGACACCATCGAATAACCTCGCCGGATGAGCTCACTGGTCATAAAATCAATGAGTCTCTGCCTTAAGTCCGAACCCTTGGGAAGCCATAATGGGAGGCCCATTCCAACCTTTTGGGAGAAGGCAAAAAGTTCGAGTTCCCTGCCCAGTTTCCTGTGGTCTCTTTTTTTTGCCTCTTCGAGCAATTCGATGTATTCGTCGAGCATCTTTTGCTTTGGGAATGTGATTCCATAGATCCTGGTCATCATCTTCCTGGACTCATCACCCCTCCAATAGGCTCCTGCAACACTTAACAGTTTTATTGCCTTTATGCTGGAGGTGTCGGGCAGGTGCGGGCCACGGCACAGATCTGCAAATTGGCCTGAGTAGTACAATGAAATTATCCCTTCCTCCAGTTCACCTATCAGCTCGAGTTTGTATTCATCCCCCTTCATCCTGAACAATTCAATTGCGTCAGCTTTCGATATCTCCTTACGATTGAAACTTCTCTTACCGGAAGCAAGTTCCTTCATTTTCTTCTCAATTGCAGGGAGGTCAGCTTCGCTGATAACAACTCCGTCAACCGGATCAATATCATAGTAAAAGCCATTTTCAATTGCCGGACCAATACCAAATTTTGTCCCGGGATAGATTGCCTCAATTGCTTCTGCCATAAGGTGTGCCGAAGAATGCCAGAAAGTATGCTTGCCCTGCTCGTCGTCCCACTTATGCAGCCGAAGTTTTGCATCATTTCCAATTGGTCGCGTAAGATCCCACACCTCATCATTCACCGTAGCTGAAAACACCTCTTTTGCCAGTCCGGGACTAATGCTCATGGCAATATCCATGCTGTTGGTGCCATTTTCGAATTCTCTTACCGAACCATCAGGAAATGTAACTTTTATCATTGTTCTCTTTTATATCTTTTTTCGGAGTGCAAAGATAATCATATTTTTATTTATTTATCAAGCTCATGAAATGTACCGATGCAATCATAAACTAATAATAATGTCTGCCAAATATAATGACAGTTGGCATATATTTTGTTTATTTAAAGATGAAACAAATTATCAGAGTCATGAGAAAGTACATTTACATGCTAGTAATACTTCCGGTAATACTGGCTTCGTGTGAGTCTAACCCGGAAGCATCTTTTTTTACCGACAAGGTTGAAGCCTTCGTTGGTGAGGATATTTATTTTACCAATGATTCATACAATGCAGTTGATTATGAATGGGACTTTGGTGATGGAACTTATTCAGATGCGGTTGATGCTGTACATTCCTATAACGTTTCAGGGACATTTGAGGTCGCGCTTACTGTGTGGAACAGGAATGGACGTTCCGATGAGGCATATCAGACCATATCTGTCATTTCTCCGACAATCCTTGAGATTGAAGTACTGGAGTGGAACGAAGAATATCCTGTCCCGAATGCCAATGTCAGATTATACCCGACACTTGAAGACTGGGATGCCGAGACCAACATGCAGTCCGAAGGATTTACGGGAATGAACGGTAAGGTGGTTTTTTTCCACCTGGGATCGTATGTATATTATGTTGATGTTTGGGAGACCAATCATAACAATTTCGACCTGAGGGGCTACGATAATGACTATTATATCAGGATACCTCAGCTTGTACCGAATGAAGTGAATACCTTCATCGCCTATGTGGATTATGTTGAAGGAAAGGGAGTCGATCAGCGCAACAGGAGCATGGTGATCAGGAAAATCGAACGCAAACCCAAGGATGTTGTCCTTAGTGGTGTGAGAGATAAACTTTAATTGTCAACCTGAGTTCCCTCCAACCTTTCCCGGCTCTTGGAGGATACGGTTGACAAAGCTGGATATTAATACCCGCAACGCGTAACCCGCAACGCGTAACCCGCAACGATAATAATCAGATATCGTCAGAAAAAACAGTTCCAGGAGGATTCTTTAGATTATAGCCAGATATCATTACCTCTCCATATGCTCCTGCTGAGCGGATGGCAATCAGGTCTCCCCGGCGTGTCTCAGGAAGATCAATGAACTTGCCAAAACTGTCGGCAGATTCACAAATTGGCCCTACCACATTGTATTTTTGTTTCTTCCCGTCAGATGTTAGATTATCGATCTGGTGATATGCCTGGTACAGGGCGGGTCTGATCAGGTCAGTCATTCCGGCATCAACTATAATAAACCTGGTTTCTGCACCATTCTTTACATACAGGACCCTGGTCAGGAGGTTTCCCACCTGTCCGACCACTGAACGACCCAGCTCAAAATGTACTTTCTGGTCTTTTCTCAAATCAAGAAGTTCATTAAAAATTGAAAAGAACTCCTCAAAGTCAGGTAGCATGCCGGGATTTTCGTAGTCAATACCCAGACCTCCTCCAACGTTTATATGCTCCGGGTAAATGTTCCTGCTTTCGAACCATAGCTGTATTTCGTTGATCCTTGAACACAGTGCTTTAAAGGCTGTCATTCTGCGAATCTGTGATCCTATATGGAAATGCAGCCCTGTGATCTTTGTATTCCCGAACCTGTCAGGATTATCGACTACGGATTCCAAATCCCACATATTAATTCCAAACTTGGTCTCTTCTATACCTGTAGTGATATATTTATGAGTGAATGCTTCAACATTCGGATTTATTCTCAGTGCCACACAGGCAGATAAATTTTTCTTTCCTGCCAGTGAATTAACCACTTCATACTCTGGCAGCGACTCGACATTAATGCTGAAAATTTTCTTATTAAGAGCAATATTTATTTCCTCGTCAGTTTTACCCACACCTGCAAATGCAATCATCTTCGGATCAAAGCCTGTTTCAATTGCTCTTATTATCTCATTCCCGCTAACACAATCTGCTCCGAATCCGTAAGAAGAAATAATTTCAAGGATCCTGGGATTGGCATTCGCCTTGACTGCATAGTGGATTATAAAACCATACTTATCAGACTCCCTCCTGATAATTCCAAGAGTTTCCCGAAGCATAGCCAGGTCATAGTAATAGTATGGTGTTTTGACCTTATTAAGCTTTTTAACTATCTGCTTACTGAACATCTTTTCAGGAGTTGAATAACTGTTTACTTAACGACTTTAGAGCCTGTACCTTATGATTTGAATGGATCAGTATAGATACGTTATGTCTGCTGCCACCATATGAGATCATCCTCATAGGAATTCCTTCAAGGGCAGAAAATATCTCGAGAGTGGTACCAGCCTTTTCAGCAATAAAATCCCCGACCACACATATTATCGTCTGATTTCTTTCGACCTCAACAGTACCGAGGTCCTGAAGTTCCCTAACAACCTTATTAAGGTGGGAGGTGTCATCGATCGTTATTGACAGGGCAACTTCCGAAGTGGTTATCATGTCAATAGGTGTTTTATAGATCTCGAATATCTCAAATACTTTTCTCAGGAAACCATATGCCAGCAGCATCCTGTCACTCTTGATCTTTATAACTGTGATGTTATCCTTTGCAGCAACTGCTTTGTAACCTCCTTCTGATAGTTTTGATGTAATTATTGTTCCTGGATCATCCGGATCCATCGTATTTTTGAGCCTGACCGGTATTTTATTATCTCTGGCAGGAATTACACTGGTAGGGTGAAGTATTTTTGCCCCGAAGTAGGCAAGCTCAGCTGCTTCATCAAATGACAATTCCCTGATCACGGAAGTGCTCTCAACATATCTCGGGTCATTGTTATGGACTCCGTTAATGTCTGTCCAGATCTGTACCTCCTCTGACTTCAATATGGCACCGATAATAGTAGCCGTATAATCGCTGCCTCCGCGTTTGAGGTTATCTGCTTCACCATAGGCATTGCGGCAGATATAACCCTGTGTAATGATAAGGTCGGAACCAGCATGACTGGCAATCTCACGATTAAGGTTCTCCTTTATATAAAACATATCGGGTTCACCATCCTTGTCGATCCTCATGAAGCTGAGTGCAGAAAGAAGTGAGGCGTTTGTTCCCTGTTCATTTGCATAAGAATGAAACAGTGCAGTTGAGATCAGTTCACCCTGAACAAGGATCGCCTTTTCCTGTTTTTTTGAGAAAACCTTAAGTGTGAATGAGTTGATATAATTAAAGTGAGATTCGATCATTTCCCGTGATTCATTTTTGATCGTATCATCTGACAAGAGATCATTTACGAGATCCAGATAAGAGGTTCTGAGGTTCTCGATTAATTCAGCCGCCTCTTTTTTCCTGCCCTCATACAGGAGATCGGTGATATTAACCAGTTCATTGGTAGTACCGGCCATCGCTGACAAGACAACGATTTTCTGTCTTCCATCATTAACCAGGTCAAAGACATTCTTCATCCTGTCTGCTGTGCCTACCGATGTTCCTCCGAATTTTAATACTTGCATTATTGAATCATATTTAAATAATAAAGGCCCGTATTTGAAGCAGGCCTGTATTATTTTGTTGTCAAGAGCAATTCTACATATCAATACATGCCTGCTATAAGCGGGTTCATACTCATCTGTTTAATATGTTCGGACTTGATATACATTTGTTTCTTCAAGCGTTCAAAAGTAAATAATTATTATAAAAAAACTACAATAATATTTCAGAACCTAGTTCAGTTCGGGGGCAAGATATATCTCAAAGTTGGATATAAGCAGAGCAGCTTTACCTATTATATTAATCCTTAGCTCTGTCGTTTCAACCAGTGGGAATTTAACGATCCTTCTGTTACCGATGGTTATCCCGTCTGCAATTTCCTTATAGCCCCCGTCCTGGAAAGCTTCAATTTTGAATGATTTAACCCTTTGTCCCAATCTGATATACTCCTGCAGTAGAATTGCATTCATTCTTGTTGGTTTCTGAAAGCTGATCGTTATGGATGCATCCCTGACATCATCATCGGTAGCCCAGTAAGATTCAGGATCGTCATCGATCACGTTTGATGCACCATAGATTTTGGAGTTCCCTCTGATATTTGAGGCAGATGCCTTTGCCTCCCTGGAGTAATCAACGGAAAAAGCTGCGTTAATATATTCTTTCAACGCCTGCAGTGCTTTTATATCATTTTCATGGACCAGACCACGACGATCGACCGGAAGATTAAGTAAAAAATTGCCATTCATTCCAACTGAATGATACCAGTTATCAATAAGCTGTTCGACAGACTTAACCTTATCATCCTCATTTGGATGGTAGAACCATCCGGGACGGATCGATGTATTCACCTCGGCTGGCAGCCATATATCTCCATCCTCATGTCCCTCCTGCAATTGTTTGTTTACCCCACCAACACCCGGGTAGAATATTCCTCCCCTGATTGTGCACCAGTTAGTTTCTGCTGCATAACCTCTTTCATTCCCTATCCATCGGATATCCGGACCCCCATCACTGAAGATCACTGCCATAGGTTGGTGTTCCCTCACAATGCTGATTGTATTTTCCCAGTCATAATAGGTTTTATTATCAATCCGCCTGGTTTCATTTGCACCACCATAATAACCATCTCCGCCATTTGCACCATCAAACCAGACCTCGAATATCTCCCCGTATAGTGTCGTTAATTCGGTTAGCTGACTACGATAGTAGGTGATATATTCATCTGTCCCATACGCGGCATGGTTACGGTCCCACGGAGATAAATAGATCCCCATTTTCAGTCCGGATTCATCGCAGGCCTCCCTGAGCTCTTTCAGCAGATCACCTTCGCCTTCCCTCCATAGCGAATTTTTCACTGAGTGTTCTGTATAAGCCGAAGGCCACAGGCAGAATCCATCATGATGTTTGGCGGTGATTATTATTCCTTCCATCCCTGCCTCTTTTACTACTCTGGTCCACTGACGGCAATCCAGTTCGGTAGGATTAAAGATTGACTCTGGCTCATCCCCGAAGCCCCATTCCTTGTCTGTAAATGTGTTCGGGCTGAAATGGATGAAGGCATAATATTTCATCCTATGCCATTGCAGCTGACGATCGCTGGGCAGGGCACCGAAAGGGGCAGGAGGGACCACTTCAGTGCAGCCGGTAAAAATGATTGTGACCAGGAGTGATGCCAACAGGGTGGATGAAGAAATTTTCATAATACTCTGCATTCTGGATATTAATAAAATGATATACAAATCTGCAAAATCGTTACAAATAAAAAAAGCCAGCAATTTGCTGACTTTTTTGTGCCCAGAACAAGACTCGAACTTGCACACCGTTGCCGGCACCAGCCCCTCAAGCTGGCGTGTCTACCAATTTCACCATCTGGGCATTAATGATTTAACTGCAAAACAATATATATAAGAACCTTAAGGTTTTCCACATTGTTGATGAGGAGACGGAAACCAAAATTGATTTACGAATATCGAATATTGAACTGTGATTTCGGTATAAATCAAAAATCATAAATCGCCTGCCTGCCGGCAGGTTGATCGATATTCGATATTCCCCTGTGCCCAGAACAGGACTCGAACCTGCACATACTTGCGTATACTAGTCCCTGAAACTAGCGCGTCTACCAATTCCGCCATCTGGGCAAAAAACTCATTGATGCCCGGATGGCGGAGCCACCTCACTGACAGGCTCCTCCCTGAAATTGTCCCCCGGACAATTTATTAACGGTCGGCCCTGCCATCTGGGCAAAAAACTCATT